>Ga0210390_10004111_pt1 | contig 12354 bp, 10 predicted proteins | sample IncBWH11OmetaG_FD_161050 | JGI IMG/M metagenome (GOLD analysis project Ga0210390, IMG submission 161050) | Forest soil microbial communities from Barre Woods Harvard Forest LTER site, Petersham, Massachusetts, United States - Inc-BW-H-11-O ...
TATCTGGCGGACCGCGTCGCAATTCTGAAGGAGGGAACGCTCGTGGCCATCGATACGGCCGCGGCGCTCAAGGCGCGATCGGGCGCGGCATCCTTGGAGGAAGCCTTCTCCGTTCTTACCGGCCACAGCGCTCATGCGCTTGAGGAGCCGACCGCTTCATGACGCGCGTGCTCCGGGATTTCCTTCTGTTCTTCCAGCGCGATCTGCAGATCGCGAGCAGTTACCGCAGCCCGTTTATCCTCGAACTGGTGGAAGCGCTGTTCGGCGCGGCGACATTTTACTATGTGGCGCTTTTCGTGGACTCGCCCCAACTACGCGAGTCGCTTCCGCACGGCACATCGTACTTCGCGTATTCGCTGGTTGGGTTTGCATTTTTCGATTACCTTCACGCGGCGCTGGATTCGTTTGACCGCAGCCTGGAAGAAGCGCGGGATAGTGGAACGCTCGAACCGCTGCTGGTGACGCAAGTATCTCTCCCCGTGATCCTGGTAGGCTCGGCCATCTATCCGTTTGCTCTGACGACGTTGCGGGTTGCCGTGTACCTTGGCTGGGGAAGCGTGCTGTTCGGCTTCCCGTTGCACTCCGCAAACTGGCTTTCCGTGTTCGTAGTGCTGGCGGCGACCCTGCTGTCCTTTTCAGGGCTGGGCATTTTCTCGTCGGCATATTTGTTGCTCTTCAAGCGCGGAAACCCCGCGAAATGGTTTTTCCTGGGCGTTTCCAGCATCGCGGGGGGAATGCTGTATCCCGTCAGCATACTTCCCAGATGGCTGCAGGTGGCGGCGCACTTGAACCCTGTTACGTATGCGCTGGACGCGATGCGCGCCGCGCTTCTGGAAGGCGCCGGACTTCCCGCGATTGCGCGACCTTTGTTAATCCTTCTTTTGTTTGCCGCCGCGCTCTTACCCGCCGCTGCGCTGACATTCTCTTGGGCGTTGCGGCGCACGAAAATCACCGGCACGCTCTCGCACCGTTAACGACACGCAAAGACCAGCGAGAGTTCGCGTAGTTCAAAAAAATCGGCCCTGCGAGGCAAGGCCGATTTTACGAACGGAATCTTCTGGATTATTAGGTTAAGACTTCTTTTTCTTTCCCACCTTCGTGTCAATACCACCGGTGAGTTGCTGAACAGCTTCCAAGCCCTGTTTTGCCTGTTGGCCATAGGGACCGTTGGGATCCAGTTCGACGGCTTTCTGATAGGCTTCGATGGTTCCCGGCTTGAGCGTTACTTCCATCTTGTCTCCCACCTGTTTGTAGTCCGCCGAAGCGACGAGGCAGGCACCCAGCAGATACCAACCCTGAGGGTTCTTGGGATCGATTTGCGTGGCTTTCTGCAACGGCTCCACGGCATCCTGCATGCGTCCGGCCTGGTAGAGGCTAATTCCAAAATTGCGCCAGGCGAGGCCAGCATTGGGCGGATCCAATTCCGCGCTCTTGGTGTAAGCGGCCTTGGCATCATCGATCTTTCCCGCTCGTGCCAACACATTACCAAGATTGTTGTAATAGCCGGCGTTGTCGGGCTTGGCAACTACCGCTTGCTGGTAAGCATTGATGGCTTCGTCGTTTCGTCCGGCCAGATCATAAGCCTGCCCCATATTCGCCCAGAAAAGCGCGATGTTCGGGTCCTTCTCTGGCGCCACTTTCTTGGCTTCCGTGAACTCGTTGGCCGCTTGAGTGGCAAGGTCGTTCACTTTCGCCTTGAGAGCGTCCTTCTGATCGGGCGTGGCCTTGGCGAGATCGGCCTTCGCAGTTTTCTCTTGTTCGAGAAGCGCCATACCCTGGTCAAAGTGCAGTTTCATTCCGCTAAATTTGGATTTCTCGTCAGCCTGCTTTTTCATTTGGGCCGCAGCTTCGGGATTCTGCTTTTCGAGCATTTCCTTGAAGTTGAAGCTGATCGGCGGAACATCGGTGCCGCCGTGAACTTCGAAAACGGTGGTAAACGGATCTTTCACTTGCGGCGGATGAACGATGACGGTGTACTTTCCGCTTCTCAGATTGTTGAACTGATATTTGCCTTCCGCGTCGGTCTTGGTTTCCAGGGTAGCTCCCTGATCGCTCTTGAGGGTGATTGGGAAATCGGCCCAAGGTTTGCCGTCAAAATCGACAATGGTTCCCCCTACCTTACCGTCCTGTGCGGACGCTTTCGGTACGGTTAAACAAGCGAGGCCAAAAATAATCAATGCGGCGAGCGCGTACGCTTTCAAAAATTTCGACATGCTCCATTCTCCTTTGTGCTCGAGGAGCACCGGCCAGGGTTCTCGGGCCAGTATGCCCCCATTATCGCTCATCTGCGACAGAATCCAATGATTCGATGGCCGCCTCAAACCCGCACCGCGGCCCGCACGCGGTAGGGGATAGGGTCGGCTATTCCAGCTTCCGCGAAGGCCCGTAAACGCAACAGGCAGCTATCGCATTTGCCGCAGGCCAGCTCCTCCCCCTGATAGCAGGACCACGTTAGCTGCAAAGGCGCGCCAAGTTCCATGCCACGACGGATGATTTCGTTCTTTTTCATGGCGATTACCGGCGCGACTATATCTATCTTCGTCTCTGGCCGGGTTCCCACACGGATCAATTCCTGGAACACGCGATAGTATTCCGGGCGGCAATCGGGATAGCCGGAACTGTCTTCCGCCACTGCGCCGATATAGACAGCTTGCGCGCCGATGGCCTCCGCCCAACTGACGCCGACGCTGAGAAAGTGCGCGTTGCGAAAAGGCACGTAAGTCACCGGAATCGCCGATCCGCGGCCGGGCACAGCCTCCAGCTTATTCTCCGGCACGTTGATGCTTGTGTCTGTGAGCGCTGACCCTCCGATTGCCCGGAAATGATCGAGCTTCACCGGGAGGCGTTGCTCGACGGCGTAGAAGTCCGCGATAGTTTCGAACGCCTGGCGTTCGCGCTTCTCTGTGCGCTGGCCGTATGACGCGTGCAGCAGCGCGATATTTCCTGGACCGTGGCGTTCGCGAGCAATGGCGGTGCAAACGCAGGAGTCCATGCCGCCGCTGAGGAGTACCACCGCTTTGACGTTATCGCTCACGTTTCATTGGCCAGTTGTGAACTCGCGAAGTGTCAAATTCAAACGCCTCGCATCGCCGGATCCCACACGAGTTTATGCAACTGTAAGCCAAGGCGCGCACCCAAACCGTCCTCGAGCATCCACTCGACCAATTCCCGGGGCTCCAGTCCCTTCCAGTTGCCGTGGGGATCGTCGTGGACCGGCGAAAACAAAACCGCGTGGACGCGCCCCTCCAAATCGTGCTGGCGAGTGAAATCGCGCGCAAACTCGTAATCCCTGCGGCTGGAGATGACAAATTTCACTTCGTCCTTGTTATTCAACTCGTCCAGATTCTGCATATCGAATGTATCCGGCTCGCCAGAGTCCGGGCACTTCACATCGACGATGCGAATCACATCCTTTGGCAGATTCCCGATGAAGCGTTCGCCGCTGGTTTCGACCATCACAGTAAAACCCGCGGCCAACAGATGCTCCGCCAGCGGATAGATTTCCTGCTGCAACAAAGGTTCGCCACCGGTGAGTTCAACAAGCGGCACGCCGGTTGGCGCGCCATCAGGACGGCGATTCAACGCTTCCACGCGCTCCAGAACATCTTCGACGCTCATTTTCTGGCCGCCATGAAATGCATAAACTGTATCGCACCAGGTACAACGCAGGTTGCAGCCGGTCAGACGAACAAAGATGCAAGGAAGACCAGCGCGGGTTCCTTCGCCCTGAATGGATTTAAATATTTCGGTGATGAACATAAAACACCGCAAACGCCTGGACGCGTCTACTGCCCGCCGCCGTTTGCTTTCTTTCCTGAACGCTTCGACAGCCAGTAGATAGCGCCGAAAAACAAAACCATAGCAACGATGAGGCGCGGGTAGCCGGGCGCAAAGCCCATCATCTTCAAAACAACAACGTATCCGGCGGCCACCAGCAGCGCGGGAATCATGATGATCAAAATCGAACTGTTCATCGCAACAGCCTCCACTCCCTCATCCATTCCCCGGGCGATATTTCGCCATTGCCGTGTCAGTTTCCCAAATGACCACATCTGTAACGCGCGCGCCCGAAGGCAGCTCTCTTAAGTTGCCGCTGATCTCGTCGAAAAAATATTTGGCCATATTCTCAGCGGAGGGATTCACGGTTGTGAATGGCTCTAGGTCATTCAGGAATTGATGGTCCAGCCGCTTGATTATGGCGCGCATGACTTCTTTCAGTTGCGTGAAATCTATCAACAGCCCGATCTTGTCCAGTTGCGGGCCCTCGAGTGTAACCTGCACGCGATAGTTATGGCCGTGGGGGTTCTCGCATTTGCCTTTGTAGCCGCGCAAGGCGTGTCCCGATGAAAAAGTATCTTCAACGCTTACTTGAAACATAAATGACGGTCTTTCCTCTTCTTCCCTGGGGGAGCATCAGGCAGGCCTGGCAGCGCCCAAGAACCGCTCGACTTCCCCGAGATCGTGCGTTCTGCGGTAGCGCGGCAATGACTCAAGAAAAATTTTACCATACGGCATACGAGAGATTCTTGTGTCCAGCAGCGCCAACACGCCGCGGTCGGTCTTGGTTCGAATGAGCCGGCCAAAGCCCTGCTTGAGCGCCAGAACGGCCTCTGGCACCTGGAACTCTGAAAAGGGATTGCGACCTTCGTCCTGCAAAGCGCGGACGCGGGCGGCCACGATAGGATCGCTGGGAACGGCAAAGGGCAACCGATCAACGATCACGCAAGAGAGTTGATCGCCGGGGACATCGACCCCTTGCCAAAAGCTTGCAGTGGCAAAGAGGACGGAATTAGGGGTGTTCTTGAAGCGTTCCAGCAGAACGGTGCGCGGCGCAGTGCCTTGTAACAGCAAAGGAAAATCCACGCGAGCTTGGACGCGCTCAAAGAGATCGTTCATTTGGGCGTAACTGGTGAACAGGCAAAACGCGCGACCTTGGCTAAGTTCCAGCAAGGACACGATTTCGTCGGCAGCTTTTGCGCCAAACCCCGGATCGCGCACATCAGGCACGCGCTGTGGTAGATACAGAAGCGCTTGCTGCTGGTAATCGAATTCGGGAGGGAGCTGAATTTCCTTGGCATGGTCCACTCCCATGCGATGCCGGATGAACTCGAAGCGACCGGCGACAGTTAAAGTGGCGGAGGTAAGAATCACGGTGTCAAACGCTTCGAAAAGGTGTTCGCGCAGGATTTGGCTAACGTCGATGGGGGTGGCGGCGAGAAAGACGCCCTTGTTGCGGCGTTCAAACCAGTAAACGTAATTTCGTTCATTGGACTCGAACAGAAAAGAGAACTCCTGCCGGATCTCGAAGCTGCGCCGCGCGATGTTGAGAAGTTCTTCGGGCTTGCTAGTTAAGGCCGCAAATTCTGTCTCGAGACCCTTCAGGGCGTTCAGCAATCCGTCGTAGGCTTCCCGGTTCTGCTCCAGGAAAGCTTCGCGCTCGTTTCGCGAAAAGGGGAACCGGCCTTCCTTAGCGGAGAACGCATCAAAAAAGGCCCGCGTTTTTTCGCGGATGCGTTGCGTCCTGCGCAGCAGGCTGGGAGTGCCCTGACGGGTCAAGCGCATCATCTGGTCTGCGTCGCGCGCCAGTTCCTCAAAGCGGAAATTGGAAATTTGTTGGCCGAAATAATCGCTGGCCACGTCTTCCATTTCGTGGGCTTCATCGAACACGACTGCCGAATATTCGGGAAGAATGCTACCAAAGTCGTCGTGCTTCAGCGCCAGATCGGCAAAAAACAGATGGTGATTGACGATGATGAGGTCCGCTTCTTTGGCGCGCGTTTGCATGCGCGTGAGAAAGCATTGCTCAAACTGCGGGCATTTCTTGCCGGTGCAGGTGTCTCGCCGGGCGTCAATACGCGACCATAAATCCGAATCGTCGGGAAGAAAAGTCAGCTCCGCGCGGTCGCCGGTTTCCGTCAGCTTCGACCAATCCTGGATCTGGCGGAACGCGTCAACTTCTTCCATGCCTTTCAGGACCGGCTGATCAGCCAAGGCATGCGTCTTGGCAAGGCACAGGAAGTTGGAGCGCCCTTTCATTACCGCTACTTTCCAATTGGGCGCGAAATGCTTCTGGAGGAACGGGACGTCCTTCTGGTAGAGCTGCTCCTGCAAAGATTTGGTCGCGGTGGAAACGACGACGCGGCGGCCGCTGGTGATGGCCGGTAAAAGATAAGCTAACGTCTTCCCGGTGCCAGTGCCGGCCTCCAGGATGGCGTGGTGGTGATTTTCGAAAGCGTCATCGACGGCCTCAGCCATTTGCAGCTGCGCGGGACGGTGCTCGTACCCGCCGATCATGCATTTGTCCAGGAACCCGCCGGGGCCAAAGATCGCGAGCATGGAGGGCTTGTTGCCAGCCGGGCCTTCGCGTGACTGGCTATCCTCCTGTTTGCGCGGAGACGCGATCCTGGTGGTCTTAGCAGCCAGCTTAGGTGCGGCGGATTCTTCGTCCAAGGGGGCGTAAACGCGCTCCGGACCTGCGTGTCCTACCTTGCTGATATCGGTGGGAGCCGTTTTGGAGTTGCGTTTAGCCAGAAAGCCTGCCAATGCCTGAATTTTTAGAGTAGTTCCTAACGATATCACATTGGGCGCGACTGCCTTGGGAGTTCCACGAAAAGGCAGAAACGCCTTCGATCTGCAAAACCTTCGTTAGTTTCAGCAAGTCACCCAGAGTTTAATCCGAGGCAACATTTGAAAGATTAGGTCGTCCTGCCCTACCGCACAGTTAGTAGTTGGGCACCGCAGCTGATTCCGGGGCGCTCCGGGTTTGGCGCTGGCGCTACAGTGTTGCTGGGGGATTCCCAGCCGTCCGGTCCGTCTGGTGCGGTCTGCCTAATCCAGTCTTGGGGTATGTAAATGAACTCAAAAAAGTCCCTCTTATTCATAGCGATTGCAGCGATTTTTATACTTAGTTCCTGCAGCGGATTGAAGAATGCGTGCACCACGAATTGCGGTGGCGGCGGCAACGCCACTCTGAGCCTGACCATTTCGGACACGCCGCCCACGAATACGTCCGTGGTGAGCTTTTCGATGCCGATTATCGGAATTACGCTGACGCCATCGAGCGGCGGCGCGGTGTCTGTGTTTTCGTCGAATCCCTCGACGGATTTTGAACTCACGCGCCTACAAACCGATACGAATCTGGTGGCGGCAAATGTCACCATACCGGCGGGAACATACACAGCCGTCAATGTGACAGTGGCGGCCCCTTCCGGCGTGTATATCAATTCTTCCGGCGCTACCCTGGGCCCCTGCGCGACTTCCACTTATTGCGGCATAACCGGGAGCGCGGCGACGATCACGTATACGTTTCCCACCGGATCACCGCTGGTGCTGGCGAGCAATTCGACGCCATGGCTGAATCTGGATTTCAACTACAACAATGCAGTGGTTACGGTTAATAACGCCGTGACCATTGACGTCACGCAGACGAGCGTGATGACGGCGTCGAGCACGGTGCCTGTGGGCGTAGCTAGCGGAGCATATGCCAACCTCGACGAGTTTACAGGCGCGGTTACGGCCATTTCTTCGAGCAGCATCACCGTGCAATCGTCTTTGCGTGGAAGCCTGACGGCGGCGATCAATTCGTCGACGCAGGTGTTCGACCCACAAAACCAGTGCGCGAACGCGACCACCGGACTCAGTTGCATTCAAGCTGGGTCCATTGTCAGCGTCCAAGGAGTGTTAACAACGGCCGGGGTGTCAACGGCCACCTCCCTGGATATCATCGACATCTCGACCACGCCATCGGATGAAGTGGAAGGAATCATCTTTCCGAGCGCGTGCAACAACGGAACGAACTACGGGATGATTTTGAGCGATAGCGAGATTTTCACCAGCGGATCACCGCTGACCAGCGCCGGCTTTGGCGCCGGTGTGTGCCTCACGCTGAATCCGACGGGCAGTTTTGCCATCGACACGGGGATACTAACGGGCCAGGCGGGAGTTCCCGTTTCAAATGTGGGATTCAAGGACACGGGGGACATACTCGCCGGGCAAATGGTGCGCGCAAAAGTGAATGGAGCAGCCACCGGAACCAACGGCGTCAACGCGACGGCAACCGAGTTGATCCTGCGGTTTTCGCGGCTCACCGGAACGATCAGTACCACGACGGGAACCAGTTTCAACATAACGGGCCTCCCCTCTTACCTGGGTACGACCTTCTCAACACCGCCGCAGGTGATTACCTACATCAACGCCACGCTTCTAGAGGGCCAAAGCAGCGTGGGGAGCTTCACAGGCACGGTTTCCATGAGCGCGCTGTATCTGAACGCAAATGACGGGGCGCAATACTGGTTCCAGGCAAACAAGGTACGGCAACACTAGATTTTTCCCGCCTCCGCAAAGGCAACGGGCCCCGGATATCTCGGGGCCCGTCTCTTTTTTGTGTTGAAGAATTGTTGGTTCGTGCCGCGTATCAAGCCGGACTGACCGTAGTCGTTGGCGGCAGTGGAGTGCCAATGGGACCGCTGGGCATCGACGGAATGTTCGGCGCGATTGTTGGTTGAAGTTTGCGGTACAACGCCAGCGCAATTGCGCCCATTCCCCAAATCCAAAAGCCAAACCTGAACCAGAAGCCAAAGTGCGGAAGGCTCGTCAAAATAACCACGATGAGAATGCCCAACGCCATGCGCCCGATTAAGGGCCAGTGTTCGTTGGCTTTGCCCAGGATCCAGCGGCCGATGACCGCGCCCACAACGATGTAGGAACTGAGCAGAGATACGACCCAGAGAAACAGCGTGGAAATGCCCACCAATAGCCCCACGATGGTGACGCAGGCGATAAGGGCAGCAATGGCCACGCCAAAGAAGACCAGAACGCCCAGGCCCAGCGAGGCGCCGTACCGTTCAGCGGATTCCACCGTTTCTTTGGCAAACACGGGCATCAGAGAGATCAACACCAGCCCGAAAAGAATCCAGGCTCCAGCCCAGACGATTTGCCAAATGTAGTAACCAACGCCGCGATCGATTTGGGCATGCCGTTCCTGCTTCGTGAACTCGACAGGGCTTCCCAGTTTTGCGCCGGAAGAAACGTCGGGTTGATTTGCGCCTTCAAATTTGGTCGCACCGGCGATCTGCGCGCTGCTGGAGATGCTGAGTTCCTGGCCGTGAGCGTGGACGCTGCCGCCGACAGTTCCAGAAATCGAAGTGCTCTGGTCAAACGCCATAACATCGCCGCCGACTTGCCCATCTATGGCCAGAAGCTGGCAGAAAGCGTATAAGCTACGCTCAACTTTTCCGGAACTTTCCACCGTCAAATGTTGCGCCCAGCCAGTGACGTTGTGACCGACATTGCCGCTGATCGTCAGCGTATTTGCGCCGACGCGAATGTTGCCGTCAACGGGGCCAGTGATGCGAAAAGTTTCCGCCCCGCCGAGAACATCGCCGGTGACATGCCCTTGAATTTCCACGTCCTGGGAAAACACGATGAGATCGCCGTCCACATCGCCCTCGACGCGAACGCGTTGCGCATTCAGCACGATGTCACCTTTGATGTTCTCGCCCTTGGCGATGGTGATGACGTCACCGCGGCGCACTTCCGTGGCGGTCGCCGCCGGCGGCGTCATAATCAGCAGACCCATCGTCGCAAACATGACCGCAAGGGCAGTGCCGCGCTTCAGGTATTTCCGGACAAGAAAGAGTCCAAACGCGGCGAAGGAAGCCATTGCAAAGAATTCCACCAAACTGAACATGGACTGCCATCCTTTCCAGAAAGCGCCTTGAAAGACGAGCAAGCTGAGAAGATTGGTGCCACCAAAGCCGGCTTGTTCGAACGGTTGCGCCCAGGTCTCGATATACGTGGTGTACAGCAAATAAACTCCAAGCAGCGCCATGCCGAAGACCACGCCCCAAATCCACTGCATGGATTTTCTGACCTTGGCTTGAAACTCCGCCAGGCGGGCGGGAAGCGGTTCATCTTCTTCAAGCATGGAGCGAGTGAGCAGGCGGGATTCGCGGTCGAGGGCGCGAAGCAGAGTGAGGCATCTGTCGCAGGTTTGCGTGTGGCGAGACACTTCCTGCGCACGCTCGCGATCGAGCTGCCGTTCGACGTAGAGGAGCAAGGTCATCTCGTCTAGGTGAGTGTTGGTCGCGTTGTCTTTTTCGTTCACCGGATCCCTCCCACGGCCAGAGCGCTGTTCTCGCCCAGCGCTTGCCGCAGCTCATGCCTTGCGCGCAGCAGGACCACGCCTACAAATGGCCGCCGAACGCCCAGGGCGTCTGCAATTTCGTCGTAGCTCATGTCGGAGTAATAGCGCATGACCAAAGCCATGCGCGCGCGAGCCCCGAGCTTGTCCAAGGCTTTGCGAACTTCCTCGCTGGTGCGTTCTTCGATCAGGCGCTCAAGTTGATTTGGCTCCGGCGCTTCCAGCGGAAGATCGTCTACGTCTTCCATATCTTTATCGTGGCGGGCTTTACGGCGACGCAGAACATCCCAGCAATGATTGGCCGCAACTTTATAAAGCCACGCGGTGAAGGAGCGGGTGGAATCGTATTGAGCGAGTTTGTCGCGCAACTTCATGAAAATCTCCATGGTGGCGTCTTCCGCATCCTCCTTACTGGGAAGAGCGCGTCTGCAAAAGCGAAAGATTGCCGGCGCATATTCCCGGTAAAGATCGCCCCAAGCCTGGGTATCCCCAGCCCGAGCCTGGGCGATTAAATCCGAAGGCTCCGTTTTTCCCGGCACGCTCACGCCTATGTGGCCTGGTTTCAGCGGTTCCATAATTTAGTACGCAAGGGGGAGTCAAAACTATCACAGGTTGCAATTTGGAAGGACATCCGGCAAGGCCGAGTGAACAAAGCCTTAGGTTGGCGTCCCATAACACCCCTGCAAGCGCCGGCTCAAATGACAGATAATAAGCGAGTTAAGTGCAGAGTGCGGGAGCCCAGCCCCGCACTTCCCCCATTCATCACCAAAAAAACACGGCCCCGGGCTGGTACGGGGCCGTGAGTGCTGCGAACAAACTTACTCAAAAGTTGAATTTAACGGCGAGCTGCATGCTCCGTGGGCCACCGCTGCCCAGGAAAGGATAGCCGATACCAACATCTCCCGTGGCCGTCAGGGGGTAACTCCCCACATAGTGGCCATTGGCAGTCGCGCCGTTGATCGAAGGATCGGCGATGAAGTAAGGCAGATAGGGGTTTGCAAAGTTGGGATGATTGAAAAGGTTGTAGGCTTCGAAACGAAGCTCCATTTTCAATCGCTCTGTAAGTTGCGTGTCTTTGAAGAGAGAAAAATCAAATTGGCGAAAATGCGGACCGAGAAGCGAATTGCGGCCAAGATTGCCATAGTGACGTGTGCCAGGGACGCAGGAGTCTGCTGTGCCGTCAAAGCCGCTCGCCATAGGCGTGCAAGGTACGGCAAAAGCATCGAGGTTGATGTAATTCGCGGGATCGCTCTGGTTATAGTGAACGGGACCAACGACATCTGGCACACCGTAGTAGCTGCCGCTACCGTCGTAGTCGTCTTCAAAGTTGTAGTTGAACTGGAAAGGCTGGCCAGATTGCAGCGTGAGGATGCCGTTGAGGCCCCAGCCGTTGCGGATAAGTTTGTAGCGAGAGTCTGGCGCATCCGGAACCTGATAAATGAAGTTCCACGCGATGCGATTACGGACGTCAAAGTTGGAATTTCCTTTATTCGGATTCGCAGCGTAGGTTTCGTTGGGCGTGGAAGCGTTCGGGACATATTCCCAAGAATCGCTGGCATCATCGATGGAGTGGGACCACGTGTAGTTGAATGTGGTGGTAAGGCCGTGCCAGTTATCGATGCGGAAGCTGGTCTGCAACGAATTGTAGTTAGAGTTGGCCGAGCTTTCGAGATAGTTCAGGTAGTAAAAGGGGTAGTTGGGATTTGTGCTGGTATAGAAGCGCGGGACAGTGCCGTCGTTGATGCAGCTACAACCGAGGTCGGCAGCAGTGATCATTGCTTGCGTAGGCTGATTGGCATCGACAGTCTGAAGGAGTTTGTGGCCGTTGGAACCAACGTAGCCAATTTCGAAAACCATTTTGTGACCGAGTTGCTGCTGCAGGTTGAGATTGAAGTTCTGCATGTACGGAGTGCGCAGATTGGGGTTCACGGCGAAGCCATCGGACATTGGTGAAAAAGCCCCGAACACTGGACCTTGACCAAAGGGAATGCCGGTCGCGGAAGCGAAACCAATCGGATTGGGGCCAAAGCCGGAATAGGCGGCACCGGGATCGAAAATGCTGTTGTAGGGAACCTGGCCGATGAAGGCGTCCTGGGAAAACGCGTCATAGAAGATGCCGTAGCCGGCGCGCAGGACCGTGGTCTGCTTGCCGAAAACATCCCAGGCAACGCTGACGCGCGGAGCAACGTTGTTGTAGTCGGGTTGATAAAGGC
>Ga0210390_10004113_pt1 | contig 12349 bp, 8 predicted proteins | sample IncBWH11OmetaG_FD_161050 | JGI IMG/M metagenome (GOLD analysis project Ga0210390, IMG submission 161050) | Forest soil microbial communities from Barre Woods Harvard Forest LTER site, Petersham, Massachusetts, United States - Inc-BW-H-11-O ...
AAACCATGCGCGTCAAGGACAAATTTGAACGCGTTCAACTTGTTGAAATAAAGCAAGATAGCGAATTGGATCTCGAATCCGCCGATAGCCGAGCCATGCTCCGTTGACTAGGGCCCGCATCCGCCACCACCTTTTCGAGTTGTTCGCGATTCATTGGATGGAGTAAGTCACAGGAATTGCGCGACCGATTGCGATTCGATGTTATCTAACCAACTCAACATTGAATCTAGAAGTATGTAATCATCCTTTTTGCCTGGAACCGAGACCAGCATGGCCAAGCCAATCTTACTAAGCGTGGATGACGACTCTGACGTTTTGCGGGCGATCGAACGCGATCTGCGCTCGCAGTACGGCGCGGAATACCGGGTTATAGGAAGCGATTCGCCCGAGGGCGCGCTCGACCTCCTGAAGCAGTTGAAAGTGCGGAATGACAGCGTGGCCTTGCTGCTTGCCGACCAGCGCATGCCGCGCATGGATGGGGTGGAATTCTTGCAGCAGGCGATGGGAATCTTTCCCACTGCGAAACGGGCGTTGCTTACGGCGTATGCGGATACGAATGCTGCGATCAGCGCTATCAATCAAGCCAACATTAATTATTTCTTCTTGAAGCCTTGGGATCCGCCCACCGAGCACTTGTATCCGCAACTCGATGATTTGCTCGACGACTGGCAAGCATCCTTCCGTCCCGCATTCGAGGGGATCAGGTTGCTGGGCACCCGCTGGTCGCCCCGATCGTATGAGCTGCGGGATTTTTTGGCGCGCAACCACGTTCCCTACCAGTGGATCGACGTCGAAGCTTCCGCCAATGATCCCGAAACCAAACGCCTCTTGGAGGCGCTTGGTCCGGAGGCGGCCAATCTTCCCGTGGTGCTCTTTCCCGATGGGACCAAGCTTCTTGAGAGTGTACCCGCGGACATTGCGCAAAAGGTCGGACTGCGCACGCGCGCCCAAACCAGCTTTTATGATTTGGCGATTGTGGGCGGAGGGCCGGCCGGCTTGGCGGCTGCGGTGTATGGCGCATCCGAGGGTCTGCATACCGTGATGATTGAGCGGGAGGCGCCCGGCGGCCAGGCTGGCATGAGTTCGCGCATCGAGAACTATCTTGGATTTCCCGCCGGACTTAGCGGCGGCGATTTGGCCCGGCGTGCGGTAGTGCAAGCGCAGCGTTTCGGAGTAGAAATCCTCTCGCAGGAAGCGGTGGGCGCGCGAGCGGAAGGCCCTTACCGAATCATCAAGCTGGCGGACGGAAACGAGATCTCGTGTCACGCGTTGATGATTGCGACGGGCGTCCAGTGGCGGCGCCTCGACGCCCCTGGCGTAGACAGGTTGCAGGGTGCGGGGATTTATTATGGTGGCGGCGCTACCGAGGCTTTGGCCTGTAAAGGCGAGATCGTTTACGTGGTGGGCGGCGCGAACTCTGCTGGTCAGGCGGCGATGAACTTCGCGAAATTCGCGGAGCGCGTGGTTATTCTTGTGCGTGGCGAATCGCTTTCCAGCACCATGTCACAATACCTGATCGACCAAGTACAAGAGACGCCCAATATTCAGCTGTGGACCCATGCCAGTGTGTCCGAAGCGCATGGCGATACCCATCTGGAAGAAATCTCGGTGCTTTGTTCCGATACCAGCAAGACTGAGCGCGTACCGGCGAGTGCGATGTTTATCTTCATTGGAGCCTTGCCGCGAACGGATTGGCTCGCTGGCATCATCGAGCGCGATGATCGCGGCTTCCTGTTGACAGGTCCTGATCTTATACGGGACGGGCAGCGTCCGAAAGGCTGGACCCTGGACCGGGATCCGTTTTTGCTCGAGACCAATGTTCCGGGCATTTTTGCCGTCGGCGACGTGCGCCACGGTTCTATCAAACGTGTGGCTTCGGGAGTCGGTGAAGGATCGGTGGCGGTGCAGTTCATCCATCAGTATTTGAGCAAGGTATAAATGGTCGATAAATCCGAATTACTTCGCGTTCCCATATTCAAAGATTTGCCTGACGATCAGATCGCCTGGTTCATCAGCCAATCGCAGGAGATGAATCTAAAGGCGGGCAACAACTACTCACGTCAAGGTGATCCTGCCGATGCCATGTTTGTCATTCTTGAGGGACAACTTCAGGGGCGCGGCGAACTTGCGGGCGACAGCGTCTCCTTTAGCATAAACGCGGGCGACGTTACTGGAGTGCTGCCGTTCTCGAGGATGAAGCAGTTTACTGTGAGCTTGCGAGCCGAGACAGACAGCCGCGCTCTGCGATTTCCTGCCTCGCTGTTTCCGGAACTTGTACAGAAAATGCCGGAGCTGACCAAGCGCCTGGTCGGCCTGATGTCTGACCGAATCCGTGAAGTTACGCGTCTGGAACAACAGCGCGACCGATTGGCTTCTTTGGGGAAGCTTTCGGCAGGGCTTGCGCATGAGTTGAATAATCCTGCTTCTGCAGCGAAACGCGCCGCCAGCCAATTGCGCACCATTCTGAAGAAAATCAGGGACGCGAGTGTGGAGCTGGGGAAGCGGGATCTGACTCCTACCCAGAAATCAGAAATCGAAAAAATGGAGGCTTCGTTTACGCAACCGGATGTAGTTCCGCCTGATCCTTTGACCATGAGCGACCTGGAAGACCAGATTGATTCTTTATTGCGCAGCCACGGGCAGAACGACTTGTGGCAACTGGCGGCTGGCCTTGCGCGACGAAACATTAAGCCGGAGATCGTCGAATCGCTGTTTGCGAAGCTCGACGGTGACACCGCCCGAGCCGCTTTGGTCCGCATCGCCGCTTCGGTCGAGGTTGCGAGCCTGTTACACGAAATCGAGAGCAGCACCTCGCGCATATCGGATTTGGTCGGCGCCATCAAGGAATACACTCACATGGATCAGGCGCCGGTGCAAAACGTGGACCTCGTAAAGAGCCTCGAAACCACGCTTACGATTTTGAACCACAAACTGAAAAAAGGCGTGGCTGTGGAGCGCGATTACCAGCGCGTTCCTCTGCTCGTGAATTCGTTCGGCAGCGAACTCAACCAGGTCTGGACCAATATTATTGATAATGCGATTGACGCCATGCACGGGCAAGGCCAACTTCGTATCCGAACCTACCGCGATGACGGCTGCGCTGTAGTCGAGATTGCGGATAACGGTCCAGGAATTCCAGATGAGGTGCAGCCCCACATTTTTGAACCTTTTTTCACAACCAAAGGTGTTGGCGAAGGCACGGGCCTCGGCCTGGACACTGTCCAGCGAATTGTAAAGAAGCATCGGGGAAATATTCAGGTTAACTCCAAACCCGGCGATACGCGTTTTCAGATCTGGCTCCCGTTGGCCGGAGCCCCCGCCTAAGCGCTGTCGTCGGCGCGGCGAACCCGCAGCAAATGTCTTTGCGACCCGGTGCCCTCTTTCCGATTGCCCGAGCTCGACCGGAACTCGAAAATGACGGCAACGTGCTCGTCTGGTCTGTCATCTCAAGGCTGGCAACTTAAAGCGTCCTGTGAAGGTTTTGATGAAACGACGAGAATTTTTCAAAGCCGCCGCGATCTGTGGTGCCGCAAGCACATTGCCTGGAGCTTTGGCTCAGGAAAAGCCTATCTCAACCAAGGAGAACAGCGCCATGAATCAAATCCCCCTGACCTCCTCTCCAGGAACCCGAAAGGGTGAAATGCTTTACCGTACGCTCGGACGTACCGGCGAGCGAGTCTCGGCCATTGGCATGGGCGGATTCCATATCGCCCAGCACGGGCTCACCGAAGATGGAAGCATTCGCCTGGTGCGCGCCGCCGTGGATCGCGGCATCACTTTCATGGATAACAGTTGGGACTACAACGAAGGCCAAAGTGAAGTGCGTATGGGCAAGGCCTTGAAGGATGGATATCGTCAGAAGGTATTTCTGATGACCAAAATTGATGGCCGCACCAAAGAGGTTGCGGAAGGGCAGATCGAAACCTGTCTGGAACGCCTGCAGACGGACCACGTCGACTTGGTGCAGCATCATGAAATCATTCGCTTCGATGATCCCGATCGTATATTTGCGCCGGGCGGAGCCATGGAAGCGGTTGTGGCGGCGAAGAAAGCGGGCAAGATTCGCTACATCGGATTCACCGGCCACAAAGATCCGCATATTCATTTGTACATGCTGAAAGTAGCAGCCGAGCACGGCTTCCGCTTCGACACGGTGCAGATGCCGCTGAATGTGATGGATGCGCATTTTCGCAGCTTTGCGCAACTGGTTTTGCCTGAATTGGTTAAGCAAGAAATCGGCGTACTGGGTATGAAATCCATGGGCGATGGCGTGATCCTGAAGAGTAAGGCCGTGTCCGCGCTGGAATGTCTGCATTACGCGCTGAGCCTGCCGACATCGGTCGTGATTACTGGGATCGATAAGCAGGAAGTGCTGGACCAGGCCTTTGAAGCCGCGAAAACCTTTCAGCCCATGAACCGGGAACAGGTGGCGCAGTTGCTGGCAAAGACGAAAGAAGTTGCCATGGCCGGAAAGTACGAGTTATTCAAAACCTCATCCCACTTCGACTCGACTGCAAAACATCCAGACTGGCTGGGTGGAGATGCGCCCGGCGTTCAGGAGCTTGCTCCGCCGAGCGCTTAGCTTCATTCGCATTTCGTGTCCTTGACCATCGATGTCATGGATTATCAGATCACAGCATTCTCATCCTCCGCGCTGCCAGGGCAGACACTCGCACTATGCGCCGAAATTACTTGAAACCTCATCCCACTTGTCTTGAGCTCTCCCTTGCCGGCGCCGTCTCTGGAGGGTACTCTACCGCCGTCGCCCGGTCGGTCAACTCCACATACGAGTGGGCAATCTGAGCTGCAATTCGCGGCCATAGATAACGTTCCCGAACTCTTGCTTGTGCCTTGTGCCCGGCTTCGGTTCGGGTGCGCTTGTCGGCGAGAAGGAGCCGCAACATCCGCGCCAGATCGGTTGCATCTCCGGGTTGGAAGGTGAAGCCAACATCGTCGATCACTTCGCGGTTCTCGGGAATGTCGCTGGTCAACACGCAGACGGCGGCGCCCATCGCGTCCAAGAGAGCCAGGGACAAGCCTTCCAGGTCGGATGGCAAGACGAACAGCGCCGCATTGGTGAGCAACTCATCCAGGGTGGGGCCGTAAACCCAGTCAAGAAAAACTATCTGCTCGCTCTGATGTTTGCGCAAATCGTCGACGTATGCGTTGGTGTAACTCGAGCCTCCCGCGAACACCAGCTTGGCGCGGGTGTCGAGCTTTTCGTAGGCCTCGATCAGTAGATGGCAATTTTTTTCCGGAGAGAATCTTCCTAGAAACAGAACGTAATTGTCCGGCTCAAGTCCCCATTCCAGAATTTGCGACGCAGCGATTGGTGCGCGAATCATCGATCCGTTCGGCACATAAGTGGACTCAAGCCCGTAGACTCTCTGGTAATGCCGTTGCAAAGTTTGGGACACAACCATGGTGCGATTCGGCAGCCGCGCCGAAGCCCGCTCTCCGAGGCGAAGCGTGAACGCGGCAAAGCGGCCCCACTTTTTGCGCTGCCAATCCTGACCCTGAACCGTGACCACGGTCTTCTTACCGACCAAGCGGGGGAAAAAGGAGAATAGTGCCGGACCCTGGGCATGGTAGTGCACGATGTCGCAGCCGCTGAACATTACATGCACCGTGCTCAACCAGGTATGCAGGAAGGTCTCCAGGTGCTTTGAGCGGAATGTTGGGAGCCGAAGCAGCCGCATCCCCTCATGGGTTGATAACGCCGGTGTGAAGTAACTGCGGCAATATACCGTGACATCGTGGCCCATCTCCACCAGCCGCTTGCCGACTTCTTCGTAATATGTCTCGATGCCGCTGTATTTGGAAATCAGGCCGCGCCCGCCGATGAATGCAACCCGCAACGGAGGCGTGGTAGCCGGCAGCGCGGCGGGCTTTTTGGCCCTGCCCGGCCAAGGCCTCATCTGCATATACAGGCGCAGCAATGCGCGATAGTGAGCTTCCGGCGCGTGCTGTGCCTCTAAGAACCTGCGCCCGCTAATCCCCATCTGGGCCGTTAGCTCCGGCCGCTCCGCAAGAAAGGAGATAGCTTTTTCTAGTTGCTCCACGTTCCCGGGCGGGAACAGCAGCCCGGTTTCGCCCTGGTCGATTAGCTCCCGCCGCGAACCCAGGTCCGACGCCACGACCGGGCGTCCCCATGCGTAGGATTCGAGAATCGTTTTGCCCAAGGTTTCGTAAGCTCGCGATGGCAGGATTGTGAACCGCGCGGACGCGATCAATTGATCCAAGACCTTGCCCCCGACATGGCCGGTGAATTCCACGTTGTTCAGGCATAGATCTCGCGCCAGACTTTCCAGTTCCAATCGTTGCGGCCCATCCCCGGCGATTTGGAGCCGCACATGCGGCAGACGCTTCATCGCATACAGAAGGTCAGCGACCCCTTTTTCCGGCGATAGGCGGCCAAAGTAGAGAATCGGTGCGAGTGGGGCGGAAGCTGGCGGGGCCTTAGCCGGCAATTTTTGAAAATGGGGGAGGACTGTAATCTTTTGCGCGTTGTACCCGTTCTGAACAAGTCTTTCTTGCACGAAACGGCTGGGGGCGAGGAACCGATCGACGCATTTCTCGTAAGTTCCCAGCCAGCGATGAAAGTAGGCCTCGGCCATCAGAAGCAGCGCAGAACCGGGCGGACCGGTGTAACAACCTTCGGTAAGAACATGCCTGAACTGTCCCCCACGACAGCGCTCGCAGGCTCGCCCTTTCGCAACCATATTGTAGGTGGGACAAAGCATCTTGAAGTCGTTCAAGTGATAGAGCACAGGCACGCCCTGAGCCTTCAGCTCCCAAAGAATTGATGGGGACAAGTGATGATAAATGTTGCGCACGTGAGCGACGTCCGGACGAAATGCAGCAATAACCTGCCGCAGTCGCCGCCGGGCCTCGGTTGAATAGACGGCGTGGGCTGCGAGTCGGGCGCGGGCAAACCATCCGTGGCCAGGGCTCTTGAAATCGATGTTCGGCAAGAAATACTCGTCGTAGGGTGTAGGCAAACCGCGAGGATCGGCCATCGAAAAAATCGCGACTTCGTGGCCTTGCGCTCTCATCAGATCCATGAGTTCGAACAGGTAAACCTCTGTGCCGCTGAAAGGGAAATTGTATTTATTGCAATATAGGATTCTCATATGAATGCTCCGCGGTTGAGCTGACGTGCGTAGGAGTCAGGTGTTGGAGAAGAAGATTGCAGAAAGCTGCCAGGTTCTTTTCACGATTGAAGTGCTGGAGCACGTGCTGGCGAGCCGCACGGCCAAGTGGACCGAGAGCGGATCGGGTATGCTGCACCAATTCGACGCGTGCCACAAAGTCTTCCAGCGAGCCCGGACGATAGAGGAAGCCATTCTTGCCGTCTAACACTAATTCCGGAATGCCCGTGATTGCTGGTGCGAGCACAGTTTTACCGAGCGCCATGGCTTCCATGAGGACAAGCGGAATCCCCTCGCTGCGACTGGTGAGCACGACCAGGTCGGCACGAGCGTAGTATGCGTTGAGGTGCGGGCGGGACAAGTGGCCAACCAGACACACTTCATCTCGCAGATCCAAATCCTGAATCAAGCTCTCGATGGACGCACGCTCCAACCCCTCCCCTGCGATGACGCATGCGAAGTGAATTTCTCGGTCCTTCAGCAGGCGGCAGGCTCGAATCAGGAAAGCATGGTCTTTCACCGCATGCAGGCGTCCGACGGCAAGCATGGTCAAGCTACGATCTTCGCGGGAGGGTGGCAAAGCGAAAAGGTCGTTGGTGGCGGGATCCCCGCATGTGCCGGAATCCACTCCCATGCGCTGCACCACGACTTTGCCGGGTGGCGTCGCAGGATAGCATCTGAGAATATGCTGCCGGTTGAATTCCGAGACGGTCACGCAAACCTTACAGTATTTGAGCTTGGTATCGAGATATGCGGCGTGCAGCAGCAGATCCGATCCATGCAGAGTCATGCTGAACTCAATTTTTAAGAGGCGCGCCGCCACCATTGCAATCCACGAGGAAAAGTATCCGTGGTGCACGTGGATGTGTTCCACGCCAGATTTTTCGAGCAGAAGGGCGTAATAGACTCCCAGCCAGGTATGCAGAAGCGCGCGCAGCCGCCGCTTAAGAGGCTCTTTTCCTTGGAGGAGCGTGCGCCCATAGAAATCCTTGAGCGTGGGGAACTTCACAAAGCACAAGCCGACAGCGTAGATCAATAGCTTGAGCCGGAGCGGTTGCAGGTAAAGGGTTTCCGTTGCAAAAGCTCTCAGGTCGGAATCGAGAACGGTCGCGGCACAGCGCGAACTACAAGGGATCACAACGACTCCGCGCCTGCGGAGTTGCTCAATTTCCTGCCCAATATAGGGCTCGACCAAAGCAGGAAATTGATTGGCGAGGTAAGCGACAGTCGACATTAACTGGCGAGACTCATGGGTTCAACTTCTGCTCCGCGTCGGTTCTGCGCGGCTAGCAAGCCCGCCAGGGTGAATAGGAACCCGTTCACGAATTGGTAGTTCATCACCACAAACGAAGCGTTGAGCAGGTACACTCCCAGCAGCAAGGGCCATAGCGCCCGAAACTGTTCATCAAGGAAACCGCCTTCAGTGCGCGCGCCGCGCCGTTTCCGACCTACCTTAAAGAGATCGATTACGATCCACAGGTAAAGCGACAAGCCCACAAGACCGTATTGGACGACGATCTCCAGATAGGTGTTATGAAAAAAGAATTGCTCCTGATGAAAATCGCTGATCCTTTTTGAGAGTTCTGTCTGCATGTCGGCCGCACCCCATCCGGCCAGCGGCTTTTTCAGAAACATTTCCCAACCCGCCTGATAGACAGCCATGCGAAACATGACGGGACCCCGTTCTTCCAGGCGATCGCTGAGCGTAGTATTGCGATCCGCAAAAGTGACCACCGCTGCGAGACCCACAGCCCCCGCAAGCACCAGGCACAGGCAGGCGCGCCGCAGTCGCCGGCTGGGAGAAAAGAAAAGAAACCAGAGAACGGACAAGGCAAAAGACAACCAGACGGCACGGGTCTTGGTGGCAACGATGGCCAGCGGCAACGCAACCAGGAAAAGAAGCGCCAGCATTCCCCGCAATCGCCCGCGCCGAAAGGAATTCAGGGCAATCAAACCCAGCAAATTCAGGGTGACGCCGTTGGCTACAGCCTGCAGAAATGGCCCGCGCGCGCGGTCGGCGTGATAGCCGAGACTTTCGTCCAAAATGTATCGCGGAAAGATGAATTCCCTGGCGTCGAGCATAAAAAAAATAGCCGTGAGGCTTAGGTACGCCAGCACAATCAATGCGAAGGTTTCGAACCTCCGTAATGATCGAGCATCATCGAAGATATAGGCGGCCAACTGATACAGCGTGAACGGTACCAGCCATTTCGCCGCAAACAGGCTCCAGGTCTCGGCGTCGCTGGGTTGTGACGCGACTCCATAGAACGCTAGCAGTAGCAGCGCCAGCATGGGCCATGTAACCGGGGCACGGATTAAGAGTGGTTGTCGCAGCACGCAGGCGCGGAGCAGCACGATAAGAATCAGCAAACCAAAGGCGAATCGATCCATGGAATGAAAATTGAAGCCTGGAGGATGGAAAAGCATCAGTGCGAGCGTGGCTAGGAACAGTAGTGATGGTTCAACGATCAATGCGTGCAAGGGCCGAAATGAATTGCCGACTAGCAATGCGAAAAGATTACTGCCTGGAATTCGCGCCACCGGATGTGCGGTTGAGGACATTCCTATACGCCGCTTCCACGCAAAACGACTGAAACCGTCTTGCACAGAATCTGGAGGTCACGCCATAACGTCCAGTTCCTGATGTATTCCAGATCGAGAGCTAAGCCCCGCTCAAACGAAGGATCGCGTCGCGCCGTCACTTGCCACAACCCCGTGAGTCCTGGGGGCACGTTCAAACGCTGGAGGTCCCCCAAGTCATAACGTTCGAAATCGTCGAGGGGATGGGGTCGCGGCCCCACCAGGCTCATTTCACCGCGCACCACATTCCAGAGTTGTGGTAGCTCATCCAGACTGTAGCGGCGGAGAAATCTCCCGGCGCGCGTGATTCTAGGGTCGTCGACCATTTTGAAGAACGGTCCTTGTCGCTGGTTATGCGCTCGTAAGTGATCTTTCAGCTTGTCCGCGTCCACACTCATGGTGCGGAACTTGTAGCATCGAAAACATCGTCCCTTCAGGCCCACCCGCTGTGCCTGATAGAGAACTGGTCCTGTTGATTCCAACTTGATCGCCAGCGCAATGATCGTCAGCAACGGCGCCGCGAATGCCAGGGCTGCAGCAGCGGTCACCGCATCGACGGCGCGCTTGAGAAATAAACAAAAGATGGGCAACCGTTCCTCGCGCAAGGTCAGGACTGGTATGTTGCCAAACCTTTCGAAAACCAGGGGATCATCGGGCTCAAACCCAAAGAGATCGGGAACCACCTTGACATCAATCTGGTTGCGCCGCGCCTCCCGAATGACCCGCCGCGCTACCTCGGGCTGCTGCGGAGCAGTAAGAATAATTTCATCTACGAACTCTGCGCGCAGAATGCGGGCAAGATCGTCCACTCCGCCGTGTACGTCGCCGCCGGCGGGTTCATTCTCGTCAAGGAAGCCCATGACCACGCACTTGCAGGCAAGGTCCCGACTCATGTGAGCGGCCAGTTCGCGACCGACCTTGCCCGCTCCGACGATGAGCACGTTGCGCACATCGCGCCCGCTCTGCGCCGATTGCGCCGGCAGACGCCGCCAATGATTTCTCCATGCCAGCATGATTAGAAAATTAAGTGGAGCACTGGCTGCCAGGGTTGTGAGGGAGATCAAGTGAGGTCCTGACCATCCCACCGCTGCGACCACCAGCGCTGCGGACCAAAAGAGGACCTTGCCCAGGACCAACTGTTCCCGCTGCGGCACCTGAACAGTTTCCGGGTGGTAGAGGCGTTCGGAAAAGCCCAGCAGGGTAAACAGAGCTCCGTAGAGCAACAGTAATCCCGGTCCCGCGGTTGGAAACGGTTCCGGGCGGAGCAGTGCCGCCGGATCGTGATGAATGGCGAACTCCACTAATACGATCAAGTGGCCAACCGCTGCAAAACCAAAGATGATTAAGAAGAAGTCCGCAGCTACCTGGCGGGCGAGATTCCCGTGCTGGCTGTGAACCGAGAGCCTAGGAAAGAGAACGTCCGCGAGGACCTCCGTTAAATGCCGCTTCCTCGGTTCTCCCAAGCCGTCCGAACCTTGCCACTCCCAGAACCGCCCATCGACAGTAGCCGAAGAGGATTTCTTACGCTTCACGCCGAAGTTCGACGCCTGCGCTCCGGGAATAAGACGGGAGGGGGACGCAAGATTGCGGATCGGTGTTGCGGCTTTAATTGTCAGGGGGGAACGCACTTCAGATCATTTCCAGTTCGTATCCTTCTATGGTGATGGCGACCGCGCGCTCAATGGATTCAATGGAGATTACCAGGTTCTTGTCCCCGCGCTGATCTAGAACTCCCTCCAGTCCGTCTAGACAGCCGCCTCGAATCCTGACTCGTTGTCCGACCTTGAGAAAAGCATGGAGGGAGCATGGAACCTTTTGCGACAAGAGCCTTTGCAAATCTTCAATCTGCTTGCCCGGAATCGGAACTGGTTCTCCTCGGAAGCTGATCAAGCTAATGACTCCCTCGGTATGGAGGAGTTCTATGCGCAGTGCAGCCGCCAATTTGAATCGTGCGAATGTGTACCCGGAGAAAAGCGGAATGTAGACGGGTTGACGGCGATCGCTCCAGCGGTGGAATTCTTGTAGCAACGGGAGGAATGTTTGCAGGCCCTTTTGCTGGAGTTGCGCAGTTACTTTTCTTTCGAAGCGATACCGGGTTTGAATCGAATACCACTGTGCCGCTTGTATGGTCAGGGGTACGGAAACATAGGGTGCAGCTGTCATCAAGACGATTCTTTGAACGCGGCTCCGCTAATTGAGTCCCGACTGATTTTTGGTCTATTTCTCACGAAATTTCCCTACCGCCTCCGACAAGGATTTCTGTTAGCCTGATACATCTTTCACACGACTCGCGGCCGTGAGCAATGATGCTGCCTCTCGCGACCGCGAGCGCACGTCCTACAACTTCTATAAATCATGTGCGGGATCGGGAATGTCCTTCCGTAGAGTACCGTCCCCAGCAGCCGAGCGTTTGCCGCATGCAATCTTTCCTTCACCTTTTGCGCGGCCACGCGCCGGGTTGAGTTCGCCTCGACAACCAGCACCATGCCGTCACACAGGCTGGCCAGCAGTGCTGCCTCGCTGCCCACTCCGCTGGGCGGCCCGTAGAGCACCGTGTAATCGAATGCGTCGCGCAACTCGGTTAGCCGATTGCGCAGCCAGGCGCCCGACCGGCCGTT
>Ga0210390_10004115_pt1 | contig 12346 bp, 12 predicted proteins | sample IncBWH11OmetaG_FD_161050 | JGI IMG/M metagenome (GOLD analysis project Ga0210390, IMG submission 161050) | Forest soil microbial communities from Barre Woods Harvard Forest LTER site, Petersham, Massachusetts, United States - Inc-BW-H-11-O ...
GGTTCGGCGGTGATCTGTTGGCCATGCTGCAGGCTACAGGCTGAATGATAGGCGACCGTCAGAGCAGGCCTCTCGCGCGTAGGCGCATAATCGAGACGGGAGACGAATTCGCTGATATCACATGCCAGCGCCGAAACCTTCTCCGCCCTGCTGCGCCATGGCTCCGGCTCGGAGCGGAACATGAAGCCGTAGTCCTTGACCGTGGTGCCACAGCCCGAGGCATTGATGACGATTGCATCGAGCCCTTCACCTTCGATCTCGCGGCTCCAGGCCGCAATGTTGGCACGTGCGCTCGCCATGGCGGATTTATGCTGACCCATGTGGTGCGTCAGCGCACCACAGCAACCGGCACGCTCTGCCACGACGACATCGACGCCGATCCGCGTCAGCAGGCGGATGGTGGCTCCGTTGATCTGAGGCGCGAGCACCTGCTGGGCGCAGCCGGCAAGCAGTGCCACGCGGGCGCGGCGCTCGCCCTGTGCACGATGGACCTGCCGCATCGCACTGGGTGGCGGCAATCTGTTGGGGACCAGATCGAGCATCGCCCGCAGGCGTCGCCCGAAAGTTCCGGAGCCAGGGATCAGCCGCGTGAACGGCCGCACCACTTGGGCGCTGCGCAGAGCCATGCGGAACAGCGTCGGCCGCGGCAGCACGATGCCCAACACGGCGCGCAATGCCCGTTCGTGCCAGGGCCGACGGTAGGTCTGCTCGATGTAGCTGCGTGCGTGATCCACCAAGTGCATGTAGTTCACACCGGATGGACACGTGGTCATGCAGGCGAGGCAGGACAGACAGCGATCGACATGGCGCACCACGTCCTTGGTCGCGGGGCGCCCCGTCTCAAGCATGTCCTTGATCAGGTAGATGCGCCCGCGCGGACTGTCGAGCTCATCGCCGAGCAGCAGAAAGGTCGGACAGGTCGCGGTGCAAAGACCACAGTGGACGCAGCTACGCAGTATCTTGTTCGAGACGGCGGTATCGGGATCGCGCAACTGCTCGGCGGTGAAGTTGGTCTGCATGGCTCAGTGCCCGGGAGGCTGCAGAGGAGAACGCAACAGATAAACCGACAGGCCCAGCCAAACCAGCGCCAGCGTGAAGAAGATCAGCGCGAGGAACCGCTCGGTCAGGAAGATAGTCGCGAGCATTAGCACAACCGCTCCCGCCATCAGGCCGAAGTGCAGGTTTGCCAGGCGCTTCTCCGGATTGACACGGAAATACTGGAAGGCGAGCAGAACGAAGCTCACGATGTAGAACGGAACGATGGCGCTGACGGGAATCCTCATGTGCACCTACAGGCCGGCGTACATGCGACCGGGATTCAGAATGCCATTCGGATCGAGCGCCGCCTTGACGCGCCGTGTGATGCGCGCGAGTGGCTCCGGTTCCGGTGGGATGACATTTACCGCGGCGCGCAATGACTCGGGTGCGCGCAGCAGCATCCACGTGCCGCGGGCAGCCTTTGCGGCCGCTTCTACCGCCTCATGCGCCGCCGTGGTTGCTGGTCCGGCGATCCACACCAGGCCACCTCCCCAGTCGAGATAGCCTCGTCCACCAAACGCGTCGGCCAATGTCCGCAGCACAACAGGTCCGGCTGACGGGCGCACGGAAACGCGCCAGACCGCGTCGGCCGGTTCCGCCGTCAACGGCGTGAGGTCGCGCATCGCACGCCACACGATACGCGATGACGCATCGTCGAGAATTTCGGTACTGTCGTGCCTGAGGTCGGCGCGCAGTTTGTCCGTGCGATACACCACGGACGCAGCGAACTCTTCGATGCGGGCCAAGGCAACAGGCTGGCCGAAACCTGCGAGCGCCGGGATGCGGGCAGCGGCATCGGCCGGCAGCCAGGCGGCGGCCGATACGCTGTACGGCGAACCAAGCGCGGCGGACAGCGCCGCCGCCCCCGCCGTCGCGTCCAGCCCAGGAAACACGACGGTGCCGACAGCCTCCGGCGCCGGGAGAACCTTCAAGGTCGCTTCGGTGATGACAGCGAGCGTGCCATGACTGCCGGTGAGCAGCTTACACAGGTCCAGCCCGGTGACATTCTTCAGCACGCGTCCGCCGGAGCGGATTGTTTCGCCGTGTCCGGTGACCGCCCGAATGCCGAGTACATGATCGCGCATCGCACCCCAGGCGACACGGCGCGGACCCGAGAGGTTGGTGGCGATAACGCCGCCGAGCGTCTGTTGTTCGCGCGCGCCGGTGATCGCCGCGAGGTCCGCCGGCTCCGCGATGATGTGCTGACCATGCTCGGCGAGCGTGGCTTCGATATCGGCGAGTGGGGTTCCGGCACGCGCCGAGATGATCAGCTCATTCGGCGAATAGAGCGTGATGCCGGTGAGATTGCGGGTGGAGAGTGAGCGCGCGGCCTGCACCGGCCGCAGCATGCCGGCCTTGGTAGCATTGCCAACGATGGCAAGAGGCTCCCGTGCCGTCGCAGCCTCGCCAATCGCAGCCGCAAGCGCTTTCTCGTCAGCTGGCAGGAGCGGATCGCTCAATGGTCTCTGCCAATGGGAAAACTTTGTTGGCGTTGAGCAACCAGCCGGGATCGAACGCCGACTTGATGCGGCGCTGCTGGTCCAGTTCCTGCGTGGTGAACTGCACCGGCATCAGCTCGCGCTTCTCCACGCCGACACCGTGCTCGCCGGTGAGACAGCCACCCACTTCGACGCACAGCTTCAGGATGTCGGCGCCGAACTGCTCCGCCTTGTGGAAGCTCTCCGGGTCGTTGGCATCGAACATGATCAGCGGATGCAAATTGCCGTCCCCCGCGTGGAAGATATTGGCGACCTTCAGGGCATAATCGTCGCTCATCTCGCCGATACGACGCAGCACGTCAGGCAGGCGCGATGTTGGGATCACGCCATCCATGCACAGGTAATCGGGGCTGATGCGCCCGACCGCGCCAAACGCTCCCTTGCGGCCCTTCCAGATCGCCAGCGACTCTTCGGCCGACTGCGACACCTTCAGGCTGATCGGATCGTGAAGCTGGCAGATCTCCCGGATGCGCCACAGCAGATCGTCCTGTTCGGCGGGGCTGCCCTCCACCTCGATGATCAGCATCGCCTCGGCATCCAGTGGATAGCCGGCATGGGCGAACTGCTCGCAGGCATGGATCGCCGGGCGGTCCATGAATTCGAGAGCCACGGGAATGATGCCCGACGAGATGATCGAGTCGACGCAGGCACCCGCGACTTCGTTCGAGCGAAACGCGGCGAGCATCGCGCGCGCACCTTCAGGCGACCGCAGGATGCGCACGGTGACCTCGGTGACGACAGCCAACTGCCCCTCGCTGCCGGTGAGCAGGCCCAACCAGTCGTAGCCGGCAGCGTCGAGATGCTCGCCTCCGATCGAGAGGATCTCGCCGTCCACCGTGACGATCTTCAATCCTAAAAGGTTGTTGGCGGTCACGCCGTATTTCAGGCAGTGCGCGCCGCCCGAGTTCATGTTGACGTTGCCGCCGATCATGCAGGCGAGCTGGCTCGACGGGTCCGGCGCGTAGAAGAATCCCCTGCCCTGCACCGCGTTGGTGATGCCGATATTGGTGACACCGGCCTGCACCGTGGCGCAGCGATCGGCATAGTCGATGTCGAGGATGCGGTTCATCCGCATCAGCCCGATGACCACCGCATCCGCCATCGGCAAGGCTCCACCGGACAGCGATGTGCCGGCGCCGCGCGGCACGACGCGCACGCCCTGCTGGTGACAGAAGCGCATCACACCGGCGACCTGTTCGGTCGTGTCGGGCAGCACGACCGCGAGCGGCGGCTGGCGGTAGGCTGACAGACCATCGGTCTCATAGGGCTTCAGGAGCAGCGGTTCGGCGATCACCGCCTCGGCGGACAGCAGAGCGCGCAGTCCGTCAACGATAGCGTCGCGGCGCGCCAAGACGTCCGCCTTCGGTTCAGGCTGTCTGATCATGTGGGGAAAATGGTCCCCCATTTCGGGCAAGGCAAGCAGTCGGGCCGAGCCTGCCGCGCCGGTCCGCCCGTCAAACCACCTGATTGCGCAGCGACGCTTCCCCACGCCACATGCGCTCGAGGTTCTCCATCAGAATCTCGATGACGTTCGCCTCATACTTACGCGTCTCGCCACCGGTATGCGGCGTGATGAACACGTTTGGCATCGCCCAGAGCGCCGAGTCCTGCTCGGGCGGTTCGGGATCAGTGCAATCCAGTGCGGCGCCCGCGATCCGGCCTGCATTCAATGCCTCGATCAGCGCGCTTTCCACGACGCACGGCCCGCGCCCGACATTGACCAGAAACGCCGCGGGCGGCATCAGCCCGAGCGCGCCTGCATCGATCACGCCGCGCGTTTCCGGCACCAGCGGACAGGTGAGCACAACGAAGTCCGCCGCAGGCAGGAACCTCGACAGCTCCGCCAGCGTATGCACGGAATCGGCCGCCCCTCGGCCGGCCGCTGGATCGCGACGGAAGCCGATGACATTCATCTCGAACGCCTTGGCCAACTGCGCCAGCCTGCCGCCGATGCGGCCGAGGCCGATGATCAGCACCGTCTTGCCGGTCAGTTCATCCTCGCGCTGGGTGAGGTCGCCGATCATGCCGCGCCAGACGCCCCGCGCCTGGTTGTCGCGTGCCTCCGGCAGCCGCCGTGCGAGAGACAGGATCAGCGACATTGCGTGCTCCGACACCGCGCGCGCATTGACGCCGGCCGCGCTCGCCAGCCGGACGCCGCGTGCCGCCAGGGCTGCCTTGTCGAACTGATCGGTGCCCGAGCCGATCGACTGGACAAAGCGCAGCCTTGTCGCCAACGGGATCAGCCCGTTGTGCCACATACCCGACACGACGATCACATCGGCCTCACGCGCCCGCTTCTCCAAGGCATCTGGTTCGCGCAATTCGAAGTTGGCGATGCCGGTGTTCAGCGCGTCGAAGCAGGCCTTCATCTGATAGGCAGCATGCGCGAAGCAGATGACGATCTCTTGGCTGGGCGGGATCATGCGGTGCTGCCCTTGCTGCCTGCGCGGCAAAACGCCGTGATGGTCAGCCCTGGCGCGCCTTCATCCGCGGGTTCTTCTTGTTGATCACGTAGACGCGCCCGCGCCGGCGCACCACGCGGCAATTCTTGTCGCGGACCTTCGCGGCCTTCAGGCTGTTGCGAATTTTCATCTCGGCGCCTCGTGAAGAGCGGCGCTGGATAAGGGCGGCGAGCGGGCGTGTCAACCTGGACCCGCCCCGGCAAAGCCGCCGGCCGTCACCCGCCGCCGATGGCGTGCCAGCGCACCAGCCGCAGCCGGCCCACACGCATCAGCCGGAATCGCGCCAGCCATGGCTCGGCTTCATGCACCACCACGGCGATCTGACGCAAGGACGGGTGGGCGCCCGCCAAGGCCTGGACTGCGACACGCCAGCCGTGGATCGCGCTCTCCATGTGCCTGTGTGACACGTCCTCGACAATCCGCACATCGAACCGGAGGCGCGCCAGAATGTTGGTGATCTCCAGTTCGCTGGGCACCATGGCGGGACGGTGTTCCAGCCGCGACCAGCTTGCGACCATTGGATCGAGCGGATCGAGCGGCCGGTCCGCCACCATCTCCAGCAGCACGAACTGGCCTTCCGGCTTGAGCGCCTGGGCCGCAGCGGCCAGGAACGGTTCGGGATTTGCGCCACGCAGTGGCTCGATCGCCATCCCATGATGGAAGTAGCGGCGCGGAAACTTTGGCGCCAGCGGATCCCAGTGCTCCACCTGCGCACGACGGCCCTGCCCGGCGCGCTGGCTGCGCTCGTTGGCGAGCGCCGTGAGGCGCTGATTGGCCTCATAGCCGGTGACCCAGACGCCGAACTCCGCCGCGATGCGGCGAGGCGGACCACCAGTGCCGGCACCGATCAGCAACAGGCTGGAGGCCGCCGTCAGACCAAGCGGCTTGGCGAGACGCACCACCTCGGGGCCGCCCCCTGGAAACAGGAAGCCCTCGCCCCACAACGCCTCCGCTACACTGATCCGGGCGCTCGGCCAGACCGGATCGTCGTCTTCCGCCAGCGCGACGTCGGGGACCAGTGAGGGCGCCGGTTCGGCGGGAATGTCGGCCGGAGGCGAACGCCACCCCAGCAGGGTCCACACGCTGTCGAGCAGCATGGTGCCACACCTCCGCACGGAAGCGTGTCACCAGACGATTGAGGAACCGTTGAGACCTTAATCGAATTCGGTCAGTACGTAGCGCACAACCTCATCACCCACCACTTTGGGCTTGTGACGGTGCACCGGGCCTGCGGGGATGTGGAGCATGTCGCCCGGGCCAGCCTCGACGCTGTGGTCATCGAAGGTGTAGCGGATGCGGCCGGCCAGGATGAAGATGGAATGGCCGGTTTCGCACCACGCGGGCTCGGCCGCTCCCGGCGGATCCGGCGCCCGCTCCTGGTAGCGCAGCGCGATGCCAAAGCCGGATACCGCCTCGCGCACCTTCAGCCTTTCGTTGACCGCCTGCAGCGGGTGGGCCGCGGCGGGAAACAGGTAGGGACTTTGGCTCATCTGCTCATTTTGCGCCCCCTGCTGGCCCGGGTGAAGTCAGGGCATCGCGGCAGGTGTCCGTCAGCAGCGGCACCAGCGCCCGATACTCCGAGGCCCGCGGCGCATTCGGGCGCCAGGCGAGCCCGAGGGTTCGCCAGGCACCGGCACCGGCCAGAGGACGCAACTCAATCGCGGTTCCCTCCGTCACGCCGGCCGCGATGGCAATCCTGGGCAGCAAGGTGACGCCCAGTCCGCCGGCCACCATCTGCACCAGGGTATAGAGACTGGTGGCGGCGAAGCCATCCTGACCGTCGCGGTCACCAGCCAGCAGGCCGCATACCGCGAGTGCCTGATCTCGCAGGCAGTGGCCGTCCTCCAGCAGCAGCAGCCGTTCGCCTGCCAGCGCCGCTACCGGCACCTTGTCCTGGGCCGCCAGCCTGTGACCGGGGGGCAATGCAACCAGAAACTCGTCGCGGGCCACCGGTGCTGTATCGGCGCCGCCGCAGTCGCACGGGAGCGCCAGCAGCAGCACGTCCAGCCGGGTCGCCTCGAGCCGCTCGACAAGATGTGCGGTGGTGTCCTCGCGCAGATAGAGCCGCAACTGCGGAAAGGCGTTGCGCAGCATCGGCATGAGGCGTGGCAGCAGGAACGGCCCGATGGTTGGGATCACGCCGAGCCGAAGCGGGCCACCCATCGGCGCACGAGCCGCTTCCGCAGCCTCCACGACCGCCTCCAGCGCGGCCAGCGCGGCGCCGGCGCGTGCGACCAGATCGCACCCCAGCGGCGTGAACACCACGTGCTTGCCGGCGCCACGGTCAAGAATCGCCGCGTCGAGCTGGCGCTCCAGCGTCAGAATGCCGGCCGAGAGAGTGGACTGGGTTACCGAACAGGCCAGTGCGGCGCGGCCGAAATGGCGGCATTCTGCGAGCGCGGTCAGGTAACGGAGCTGCTGTGGGCTGGGCAGGATCGTCATCGTCTTGCTCGATCAAAGCCGTCGATTCAATTCATTGACACAGAAAACCGATCACCGCCATATCGCGGCCGTTCCCCGCCAATCGAGGACTGCGCAGCTGGCGACCGCGGCGCGGTGGTGCGTGCCGCCGCCGCGGTGCTCGATGGCGAGACGACTGAAACCGCACTGCTCAGCGCGGCCTGAGGATCGGCATTGGAACTCAGCACGGCAGGGACAATGAAGGTAATGGCGCCCAGATCGGGATGGCGCAGATTAAGATGATCACCGCCGGATTGGTGCCCAGGCGCATCGCCCGGGCCTCGTATATGCTCGGTTAATAGATCGGATCGCCGCCTTGTTCGCGGCGGTGCCAGAAGCCTGTGAGTTTGGCGCGCCTGTCCGCTCAGTTGAAGAATCGCGCCGGGCGAAAATCGGCCAGCGCCTCACATTGACGGCCATGAATGATCTCATCCGCCACCGCCGCGCCGAGGAACGGCGACATTGTGACCCCGCTATGCGTGATGGCGAGATAGTAGCCGTCCACCCGCGGCACCGGACCGACGGCGGAATACGAGTCCGCGGGGATCGGACGGATTGCCATGCGTGCTGCCTCCGGCTCCACGTTGCCGATCACCGGCATCAGCCGGCGGAGGCGCTGTACGAGGTCGCGCGCTTCCGGCATCGCGGGGCTCGGTCGCGGATCAAAGGCGAGCGTCGCATCCGTCGCATTCCAGTGCAGCACGAGGCGCCCGGCACCATCCGGCCTTGCCTGGACGATCGGCGAATGCACGACGCGCCTGATGCGGGCGGCAACCGGCGGAGTGAACACGAGGAAACCGACGGTCGGCGCCAGAGGCAAATGCAAGCCGGCATCCGACACCGGATCGTTCGCCCACCGGCCGGCGCAGTTCACCACCATGTCGGCTTCGAACAGCCGGCCGTCCGCGGTCTTTACCCCCGTGACCCGGCCACCACGCACGACCGATTCGGAAACGCTGACGCCGGAGATCACCGACGCGCCATGCGATCGCGCCGCGCCGAGCATCGCAGCCACATACACCACCGGGTCGAGCCAGCCCTCTTCGGGAAAATATGCAATCGGTGCATCGCCGATCAGTGCTGGATCGATATCGGGCTCGAGTTCGAGCAGTTGTGCAGGCGTGATCCATTCGGCCGCATAGCCCCAGGATTGCAAACGCTCGACGTTCGCCTGCTGCGTCGCGCGTTGCTCGGGCAGAGTCCATTCGACGTTGCCACCGCCATGCCACCAGGGTGTGGCGCCCAACTCGTCGGCCAACGCCGCGTGGGCCTTCATGCCCGCGACGTTCAGCTCGTGATAGGCACGCGGCGTCTTGGAGTTCGAATTGGTCCACGCGAAGCTGCAACTCGAGGTGCCACCGCCGATCCGCCCTGCCTCCAGCACGGTGATTGAGGCGCCGGCCAGCGTCATCCGATAGGCAACCGAGGCGCCCATCACGCCGGCGCCAATCACAACGATGCGTGTCATCAGTTCTTCACCCAAACGTTGTACATGCGCGGATTGTAGAAAGGGACATAGTGCTGAACGTTGGCACGCACAGCCTGCACCTTTGGCATCACACCCATCGGGATCACCATCACATCGTCCAATGCGATCTTCTGTGCCCGGCCAAAGGCGGCCTGCCGCGCTTCCAGTGTCGCACCGTTGGCGACTTCCTCGAAGGCCTTCATGAATTCCGGATCGGTCTTGCCATCGGGCGGCGTGTAGACTGGATTGGGCTCCGCCATCGGCCGCAGCGTCTGAACGCCACCCACGGCAACATAGGTGATCCAGCCGGTGAAAAAGAAATTCCAGTCTTGTGTGCCCTTCATCGATTTCTGCAGCGCCGTCGGCCAGTCGAGCACCAGAAGCTCCGCATTGATTCCGACCGCCTTTAGTTGCTGCGATACGACGAGACCGGAGTTGTACAGGCTGGGGTAGTCTTTGTTGGTCAGCAGCACGACCTTTTCACCGTTGTACCCAGCCTCCTTCAGAAGCTGCTTTGCCTTCTCCGGATTGTGCTGATTGAGCAGCCCCTTGTCGACCTCGGTATAGTAATTCGTGCCTGGATATTGGAATGACGGGTTGGGCTTGAAGTCCCCGTCGCTCGCCGCATCCATCACCTCGTCAAAGTCCAGAGCTGCCAGCACTGCCTGACGGAACTTGAGATTATTGGTCGGCGGCGCCGACCAGTTGCCATAGGTGACATTGAGCCAGAAATTTTCCAGCTTCAGCAGGCGGATGTCCTTGTTCGCCGCGATCCGCTTCTGCGCGATGGTCGGCACATCCTGGACGCCTTGGAGTTCGCCGGTCTCCAGCCCCGCGACACGCGCGCCCGGCTCTGGAACCATGCGGAACGTTACAGTGTTCAGGCAGGCGACCTTGTAGCCGCCAAAACCCGACAGGTCGTCGTAGCGCGTATCCGGCGTGTAGCCTTCGAAGCGCTTGAGCTTCACGTAGCTGTCGGCGACGAACTGGTCGAGCTGCCAGGGCCCCGTCCCCATCGATGGCAACTGCTGCGGCGGCGCGTCCTTGTTCTCCTCCGGTATGATGATGATCGGCACGGTGATCGACGACATCGCCTCGATGAAGCTCGGCCGCGGATCCTTCATCGCGATGACGAAGGTGCTCGGGTCCGGGGTGTCATAGTGATCCACCGGCGCAAGAATCGAGCGATCAATGCCGACACGGGCGTAGCGTTCGAACGAGGCGCGCGCATCCGCCGACGTAAACGGCTTGCCGTTGTGGAAATGCACGCCCTGCCGCAGCCTGAAGGTGTACACCTTGCTGTCCGGACTGACTTCCACCGACTGGGCGAGCTGCAGCAGCGGCTTCATGTTCTCGTCGCGGGTAACCAGCGTCTCATAGGTATTCATCGCGATATCGCGGACCGATGCGGCAGCGTTCGCCTGCATGTCCAGCCCCGCGACGTTCGCCTCTAGCCCATAGGTGAAGTCGCCGCCCGTGCGGCCGCACTGAAATTTTTCCGCCTGCGCCGCGCCGGAGATGCCAGACGCTGCAACCGTAGCCAACAACAACCGACGCGCCATCGCCCTTGGCATCCGGCATCTCCCCTGGTTCGTGAAATCGATGATGCTGGCCCACGACCGTAGCCGTCAATTCTCAGGTCGTGTACAGCCAGCGGCTGACCAGTGTCTCCACGTCATCGGTGAACTCGTCGCGCGGACCTTCCGCGAACAGCGTGCCGGTGCGCATGACATAGACGTAGTCGGCGATGCCAAGTGCGCCCTTGATGTTCTGGTCCACCAGCAGGATCGCCTTGCCATCGCGTGCCAGACCGGCAATCAGCGCATAGATCTGCGCGGCGATGCGCGGTTCGATGCTGGCGGTCGGCTCGTCGATCAGCATTACGATGGGATCGGTCATCAAGGCACGCGCGATCTCGAGCTGGCGCTGCTGGCCGCCCGACAGCGTGCCGGCCGCCTGACGCCGACGTTCGGCCAGGATCGGGAACTGCGCGTAGGCGCGCTCAACCCGCTCGCGCGCCAGAGTACGGTTGCGGCGGAACGACCACGTGCCAAGTCGCAGATTGACTTCGACCGACAGGAACGGAAACACGCTCGGCCGCTGCGGCAGATAAGTGATGCCGCGATTTGCCATATCGTGCGAGGCGACACCGTGCAGCGAAGCCGCGCCAAGATACATGTCGCCCTTCTGCGCCGGCAGGAAGCCGAACAGCACCTTCAGCAGCGTCGATTTGCCGGTGCCGTTGGGGCCAAGCACGCAGCGGACCTGACCGCGCAGAACGTCCACCGACATGCCATTGAGGATGTTGATGCCCGGCAGGTAGCCCGCCACCAGATTGCGCGCGGTCAGTACGGGTGCGGTATCAGACGCCGGCATAGGCCCGTAATACCTCCTGGTCCTCGCGAACCTCGGCAACGGTTCCGTCTGCGATCTTTTCGCCACGTGACATCACCACCATGCGCTGGACCAGACGCTGCAATGCCTCGATGTCGTGATCGACAATGACAAAGGTGCGGCCGTCGGCGTGGAGCGTACGCACCAGCTCGATGATCCGGTCTCGCAGGAACGGGTTCACGCCGGCAAACGGCTCATCGAGGAACAGTATCTCGGGGTCCAGCATCAGCGCGCGGCCGAGTTCCAGAAGCTTCTGCTGGCCGCCAGAAAGATTCTTTGCCTGGAGCGTCTCCAGCGCGGCGAGGCCGAGGAATTCGAGATGCCGCCGCGCGGTGCGTGTAACCGCGACCTTGTGGGAATGCGGACGCGCGAGGCCGGGCACCAGCATGTTCTCGAGCACGGTCATGCGGCTGAACAGTTGCGTGATCTGGAAGGTACGGCCGACACGCCATGCGGCGAATTCACTTGGCGAGTGACCATCGGCGCGCGTGCCGCGGAGAAATATGTGCCCGCCGGCAGGTGCCAGATGGCCCGTTAGCATGTTGATCGCGGTGGTCTTGCCGGAACCGTTGGGGCCGATCAGGCCGACGAGTTCGCCGTGCCGCACAGCAAGATTCAGGCCGCTCACAGCAACAATGCCGCCGAAGCGCTTGGTAAGGTCGCAGGCTTCGATGAGGGGGGACATTGTTGTTGCTATGAGACTCCCCCTCCTCTTGCGGTAGGGGGTTGGGGGGAGGAGGCGGTGCCAGTGCCCAACTGTCCCTTCCCCCCAACCACATCCCGCAGGGGGAGGGGAAGAATTGCGTTGAACTGTTGCCACGCCAGCGCCAGCAGTCCGTTGCGCGCAAAACGCATGGTCAGCAGCAGCAGCGCACCGAAAAGCACAAGTCGCCACTGGCCGTAGCTGCGCAGCGCCTCTACCAGGAACTCCAGACCGAGCGCGCCGATCATCGCTGCGACAATGCTCTCGGCGCCACCGATCACCGCCATCGCGACCACCAGGCCCATCTGATCGACGGAACCGA
>Ga0210390_10004116_pt1 | contig 12340 bp, 7 predicted proteins | sample IncBWH11OmetaG_FD_161050 | JGI IMG/M metagenome (GOLD analysis project Ga0210390, IMG submission 161050) | Forest soil microbial communities from Barre Woods Harvard Forest LTER site, Petersham, Massachusetts, United States - Inc-BW-H-11-O ...
TGCGGCCAGCACGATTCCGAAGCCTCCGAGGATGTACCAGCGATATTTTTCTAGCGGGTCGGGTGCGTCAATGGGCGGGCCAAGGCCGCCGCCGGGGCGCGAGTCGCGTCCCGCCACGGCACCACTGGTCTGAGCACCACTAGTTTGAGCGCCGCCGACCGGGCTACCAGCGCTCCCTTTGGTTTCCTCTGACTCGTCTGACATCGTGCCAGTCCCGGAGATTTTAAAAGTAAGAGGCTGGCCCGCGGTGGTGTTGGAAGCCACTTGCACGACGGCGTCCGCTTGGCGCGGATCTTGCATCGATTTGAAATCCGCTCCAGCTCCGGCGGTGAACTGCATGGTCTTCGGCAGCACAACTACAAAGTGCTGCGCACCGTACAGACTCTTGGGATCGAAGCTCGCCTCGCCGCTGTACGGCATGTGGTAGCTGACCTGGAACTGAGTTTCTCCCGGACGCAGGGGAAAGACGAAAGCGTAGCGATTCTTCGTTTTCTGCGGCACCGGAGCCGAGTTGATGGGTTGCCCTCCGGCGGTCATCGCCATACTTTGGTCAACTTGAGCGCCGTCGGGCAGGTAGAATTCGAAACTCTGATCGCTCATCTGGGTGCGCGGAGGGTCCGAAGCGTTGTTCACCGCGAACAATCGGATGCCCTGCAACTCGCTACCCTGCGCCTGAAAACGCATTACGTCGGCGGTTACGCTGATGCCATCAACTTTCTTGGCAACGTCGTAAACCTGCACCTCGACCGAAGTCGTTCCCGGAGGAGCCATGTGGTGATAAGTCACGCCTTGGTGGATGACGCGGACCAGGTGGGGGCTGGCGGCATCATCGAGCTTCAAGCTGAAGGCGCCCTTGGCATCGGTCTGGGTGCGGCCGGATTCTTCCATTCCTTGCGACAGACTAAGAAGTACGACGTCGTCACCCGCCGCGGGCTTGTTGGTGGTGCCGTTCGTGACCTTGCCGATAATCGTTTGGGCGGATGCGGAAGTGAGAAGCAGAGTGCATAGCAAAACAAGAAAAATTCCCCACTTCTCGCAAAGTTCGCGAGAAATGGGGCACCCGGTTTCCCGCTCACCGGTGCTTCGACAGATTGCCGACAGGGGAATTTTCAAACTCTGGCTCCTTTTCGGCCGCGCAGTGACGGATTGGCCGCCGCTTCTTCCAGGCGCGCAATCTCAGCCAGAACTGCGGCTGCTTCCTCTTCGAGAGACAACTTCATGGTCTGGTAGTCGGAATCCGGAAACTTGCCAGCTTTGAATTCGAAATTCAGGTCGCGAAGGTTTTCGTAGATCGCTTCCTTGCGTTCGCGCAGGTAGATCACACGCGTTTTCTCCGGCCCCATGTACAGCTTGCCGGGCAGATAAAAAACGTAGACCAGCGCGCCGATCGTGATCAGGATGCAAGTAATCAGCTCGATGCTCATGCTTCCGTGTCCTTCCGGGCCTGATCGCGAAAATACTCAAGCTCCGCGCCATGAACTGCAGCGACGGCGCCGACTGGCAGGACCAGAGGACGTGACCTCCAGGCCCGCACAATCAACGTAACCATGGCCAGCCCGAGCACCAAAACCAGATATGGCATGATCCATGCGACTCGGTTGAAGCCAGATTTGGTAGGTGCCGCCATCACCGTCGTGCCGTATTTCTGGACGAATCCTTGGAGGGTGAGATCGTCGTTATCGCCACGGTCCACGGCGGCGATCAGTTCAGCGCGCATGCGGTCGGAGTAGGCGCAGCCCACATGATTGCATTCGAGCAGGATCTGGTTGCAGCCGCAGACGCACATCATGCGATGGCCGAGGTCGTTGACGCGGGCTGATTCGTCGCCGGCTCCGAGCAGGGCGAACACGGCGAGGGTCAGCACGATCAATTGGGCGCTGCGCCTGAGGAAACAAGCCCTTGCCATTCCGAGTGCACTACGAGCAAAAAGCGAATTACAAAACTCTGTCATCGTGAGCGGAGACGTCGCTCGCGAAGCGATCGACCCCGTAGTCGAAGGACCCCCGCGTCGCAGGTGCAGCCAAGAGTGCGGCGGGGAATTCTTCCGACAAAATCCTGGGGACGGCCTAGCCGAAATGCCTTTCCGATTTCTGTTCACGCAGCCGTTGGCGGGGTCCTTCGACTCCGCAGATTCTCCGCTTCGCGAAGAATCTGCTGCGCTCAGGATGACAGGTCTTTTCGATGTCGAATGTGGGATATGCATCAGTCTCCGGCTCCTACCGGTTCGGCTCGCATTCGAGCCGGCGCTGTGACCCGCACTGGTGCAGCATTCGGGATTAAGGCCACAACCGTGCCGGAGATGATGATCCACACGCCAACCCAAATCCACATCACCAGAGGATTCAGATGGACCTTGATGATGGGACGACCCGTGTCCAGATTCTGGCCCTCATACACTACATACAAATCTTCTTGCGGCGTGGAGCGGTTGGCGACCATGGTGGAAGTCTGCTGGCTGGCTTTGTAGAAGCGGCGCTCGGGATTGAGCGTGGCAATCTGCTTTCCGCCCTTGAAGACATTCATGACCGCCCACTCGCTGCCGTAATTCGGATTGTCGTCCTGGGTATACGACTGGCAGACCAGCGTGTACGCGCCGATGGTCATCTTGTCGCCGAAGCCCATTTCCTGCTCTTTATCCTGATTGAACACGGAGCCCGCGAATCCGATCATGATCACGATCACGCCGAAGTGAACGATGTATCCGCCGTAGCGGCGCGTGTTGCGATGCGCGAGTTGCACCATCGAGGCAAAAAGATTCTGGCCTGTGTGCCGGCCAATCACGCGGCCTCCACGAACAAACTCGGAGATCACCGTCAGCGCCACCAGCACGGACAGCATGATGGTCATCAGCGAGTAGAAGTAGGAAACGTCCGTCCACGGCCTCATGCCAAGCGCTACCAGCAGCACTCCCGTTCCGAGCGCGCCGATTGCCGGCCACAGGAAATTGCGTTTCAGGCTCTCAACTGATGTCCTACGCCATGCCAGCAGCGGGCCGACTGCCGTCAGCAGCAGAAGCAACAACGCCACCGGAACGTTCACGCGATTGAAGAACGGAGGTCCAACCGTGACCTTGGTTCCCTGAACCCACTCCGAGAGCACTGGGAAGAGCGTCCCCCAAAGCACGGTGAAGCACGCAACCAGCAGTAACAGATTGTTGAACAGGAAACTGGATTCGCGCGAGATCAGCGATTCCAGTTTGTGCTCGGTGCGCAGGTGCGAACGGTTCTTCACATAGAAGATGAGGCAGGTCGCAAATATGATCGCGAGAAACGCAACGAACCAATCGCCGATCGAGGATTGCGCGAAAGCATGAACCGAACTGACCACACCGCTGCGAGTCAGGAAAGTTCCGAAGATCGAAAGCATGAAGGTGGAGAAGATCAGCCACATGTTCCAGGTCTTCAACATGCCGCGTTTTTCCTGCATCATGACGGAGTGCAGAAATGCCGTGCCGGTCAACCACGGCATCAGCGAGGCGTTCTCGACCGGATCCCACCCCCAATAACCGCCCCAACCCAGCACAGAATAGGCCCAGTGCGCGCCGAGAAAGACTCCGCAGGTTAGAAATCCCCAGGTCACCATGGTCCAGCGGCGAGTGATCTGAATCCACTTCTCGCCGGGATAGCGCATGATCAGCGCGGCCAGCGCGAAAGCGAACGGGACCGTAAATCCGACGTAGCCCAAGTACAGCATCGGCGGATGGATCACCATCTCGGGATATTGCAGCAGAGGGTTGAGTCCGTTGCCATCGGGGGGCAACGAGCCTTGCATGACGCCGAAGGGATTGGCGGCGAAGTTCAGCAGCAATAAAAAGAAGACTTGGACGGCGGCGATGATGACCGAGGCGTAGGCGAACAAGCGGACGTCTGTCTTATAACGCAGTCTGAGGACCAGTCCGTAGGCCGAGAGCAGCAGTGCCCAGAACAGCAAAGACCCTTCCTGTCCCGACCAAAGCGTGGCGAACTTATAAGGCGCGGGCAGATCGCGATTGCTGTGATGAAAAATGTAGGCGATGGAAAAATCATTCTGAAAGGCCGCGAACACCAGCACCACGGCCGCGAGAAGAACTATCGCGAAGCTGGCAATGCCGGCGCGGCGCGCAGTTTCTCCTAACCGCGCCGATCCGGGTCCCTTGAGGACGAGCGCCATCAGACCCGCCAGGAAAGAGTAGGCGCACAGGGCCAATGCGAGGAGGAGCGCAAAACTGCCTATTTGCGACATGGGGGAATCCAGCTTCGTATTTTTTCAGAAACGGTCCACCGAAGCAACCTTCAAGCCGGGAAACGGAAGATTTCCAGAGAGAGCCTTACCGGGTTTTGAACGCGACTGGACTCTGCAGTACCTGTTTGCTAAGTGGCCCGAACGGCGGCGTCCGGGCCTACGCCCGCGAGGTGTGAAATCTGATCCTACGCAGTTTGTTGATGGCTCGGGTGGGCGAGAATTTCGCGCTCAGCTTTAAGCCAATCCTCATTCTCGAAGCCGGGAGTGCTTCCCCGCTCCTGGTACAACTGGTACGCGCGCTCGCGGATTCTTGCTTCCATATCAACGGAGGACGTGGTTACGGGCGAGGTCTTCCGAGCCATCGGCACAGAGCCGGCTTCGGGCATGGTGAGAACTTGTTTGTTGGTTGGCGGACTGGTGCGGGGAGCTTTTGCTTTAGCCATTGATCGATACTCCTTGGGACTGATAAGTCCATGAATTTGAACAGCTTATAATCGACCGCATACACTGCGGTCCGACTTGATAAACCCTACAAAGAATATGTAGTAAGTATGTAGTAAATAATAAACCAAAAGACCGTAAATTTGTGTAAAAGGTGGAAAGAATTAATGTTTTTGAAACATTGATTTTATGGATGGCTGTCAGTAGAAATCGTGCGAACTGGTTTCCGCGCGGGTGATCGAAAGCGGCAACACCCGTTCGGCTTTTATTGAGATGACGTTGTCCTGATTCTGTAGGACGCCTTCCACCATAAGGAATTGTTCGGAGCTTAGCAGCAGCCGGTTTTTCTGAAACAGATCGGGCGTGACAATCGCATTGGCTACGCCGGTCTCGTCTTCGATGCTGAGGAAAACGAAACCTTTGGCGGTGCCGGGACGCTGGCGGCAAATAACGCATCCTCCAATGCGGAGATATTGTCCGTCGGGAATGCGGCTGAGTTCACTGGCTTGATGGATTCCCATCGCTTGCATTCGTGCACGGTGATAGGCCATGGGATGCGGCCCGACAGTCATGCCGGTGCCGCGGAAGTCTGCGACCAGGCGTTCTTCCGGATTCATGGGATGCAGCGGGGAGTTGGCGTCGGGTTCGGATAGTTCGTCGAGCAACGGGCCGGAATGGCGGACGGCGCGTTCGACTTGCCAGAGAGCGTCGCGGCGATGAAGTTTTATAGAGACGCAGCTAGCAACGTCTCTATAGTTGATTTCATTCAGCGCTCCAATTTCCGCTAAGGTGCTTAATTCATCTTTTCTTAGCTCCGGCACTCGATGGACCAGATCGCGAATGGAAACAAACGTAGCGAGGTTACGTTGATGAACCAGCGCTTGGGCGGCTTCTTCACGCAATCCGCGGGCATAGCGGAGGCCGAGACGTAGAGCGATCGAACTGGCTGAATGCTGAGTGCTGAGTGCTGAATGCTCCAATGTGCATTGCCATTCTGACCTCATCACATCGATTGGCAATGCCTTCAGGCCGTGCCGTTGCGCATCTTTCACAATCGTGGCTGGACGATAGAAACCCATCGGTTGGTTGTTGAGCAAGGCAGCGGTGAAGGCGGCAAGATAATGACATTTCAAATAGGCGCTGGCGTACGCGATGAGCGCGAAACTGGCGGCATGAGACTCGGGAAATCCGTAGAGAGCAAATGAAGAAATGGAGAGAATGATTTGCTCTTGCGCCTCGCGAGAAATGCCATTCTGTTCCATGCCGCTGCGAAGCCTGGCCTCGATATCCTTCATGCGAGCCTGTGAGCGCTTGAATCCCATGGCGCGGCGCAGTTCTTCGGCTTCGCCTCCGGTGAAGTTGGCGGCGACCATCGCGATACGCAGCAATTGCTCCTGAAACAGAGGCACGCCCAGAGTGCGCGCCAGCACAGGTTCGAGCGACGGATGCAGATGGTTCACAGGCTCACGTCCCATGCGCCGCCGCAAATAGGGATTCACCATTTGTCCCACGATTGGTCCGGGGCGAATGATGGCGACTTGCACCACGATGTCGTAAAAACATTTTGGGTGCAGGCGCGGCAGGCACGACATCTGCGCCCGGCTCTCGATCTGAAACATGCCAATGGTGTCGGCCTTCTGCAGAGTGGAATACACCGTGGGATCGTCGGGCGGCAGGTGGGCGAGATCTACTTCTTCACTATGATGATTGCGAATGAGCTTTAGCGAATCTTCGAGCACGGCCATCATTCCTAAACCGAGCAGGTCCACTTTGATTATGCCCAAGTCAGCGCAATCTTCTTTGTCCCATTGGACGACAACGCGGCCGGGCATCGATGCGGGTTCAAGAGGCACAACGGAGTCGAGCTGTCCCTGGCAAATCACCATGCCGCCGGAATGCTGGCCGAGGTGACGCGGTAAATCCTGCACCGCGACACACAGCTCGAAATATTTGCGCAGCCGGGGATGATTCAAATCCAACCCAGCGTCGCGAAAACGATGATCGAAGGTGTCGTTAGCGTCGCGATATTCCCAGGTGGAAACGGCGGCCGATACTTTGTCGAGAGTTTCGGGATCGAAACCCAGCACCTTGCCCATTTCGCGCGAAGCCATGCGGCTGCGATACGTGATGACATTGGCGGTCATGGCAGCGCCGCGTTCGCCGTAGCGTTTGTACAAATACTGAATCACGCGTTCACGCTGGTCGCCGCTGGGAAGATCGAGATCGATGTCGGGCCATTCGCCGCGTTCCTCGGAAAGAAAGCGCTCGAAGAGCAATTCCATGCTGACGGCATCGACCGCAGTGATACCGAGCGAATAGCAGACTGCGCTGTTGGCAGCGGAGCCGCGTCCTTGCACCAGAATGTTTTGTTCGCTGCAGAAGCGGACCAGATCCCAAACAATAAGGAAGTAACCGGCGAGTTCGAGCTTCTCGATGAGTTTTAGTTCGCGTTCAATCTGGCAGCGCGCACGATTTTGCAGATCTGATGGAGACCGGTCATAGCGCTGCTGAAATCCTTCCCCAGTGCGCTCTCGCAGGAAGGACATCATGGTTTCGCCTTCGGGCACGGGATATTTGGGGAATTCATATCCCAGATCTTTGAAAGTGAATGTGAGCCGGGAAGACAATTCAACCGTGTTCGCAATCGCCTCGGGGAGATCGGCGAAGAGCGCTTGCATCTCTTGCGGCGATTTCAGATAGCGCTCGGAATTGCGCGCCAACAGGCGTCCCGCAGTAGCCAGCGTGCGTTTGTGGCGAAGGGCGGTGAAAACGTCGCAAAGTTCGCGCTCCCGGGCGGTGGCATAACAGATGCCGTTCGTTGCCAGCAAAGGAAGCTGGAGCGAGCGGGCAACTTCGATAGCGGCATGATTGCGGGCTTCCTGCTCACGATGAAAATGACGCTGCAGTTCTACATAGACGTTGTCCCGGCCAAAAATGTTGATTAGCCGTGCGATGCAGCCACGCGCTTCTTCCAAGCCAGCGTGAGCGAGAGCAAGGGCCAGCGGTCCATCGTCATCGCCGGTAAGGCAGATAAGTCCGGCAGCATGTTCTCGCAATTCCTCTTCCCGCACTGCGCCTTCGCCTTTCGCTGATCGCAGCTTCATCTTCGTGATCAGGCGACAAAGGTTCTGATATCCGAGGCGGGAAGAAACGAGCAGGGGAAGGCGAAAAGAATTTACGATTTCAGATTGCCGATTGCCAATTTTCTGTTTGGATTCCTGCCGGAGTGAATCAATTGACGATTGACTATTGGCAATCGAAAACCTTTCGCACGTCACTTCCGCTCCGATGTGCGCCTTAATCTTTGCTTTTTTCGTCGCCATGTGGAAACGCGGAGAGCCATAAACGCCATCGCGGTCAAGCAGCGCCATCGCCGGCATGTTCAGATTGGCGCAGGCTGCGACTAAATTCTCAGGCAGAGAAGCCCCTTCGAGAAAGCTGAAAGCAGAACGAGAATGAAGCTCGATGTACATTGAAAAGTTCCTGGTGTTGTTATCTCGAGCACAGGAGGGATCTGCAATTCTGTACGGTCCAAAACAACTGCAGATTCCTCGTCGCTGTTGCTCCTCGGAATGACAATGAGGGAGGATGATTGTCAGCAAACTGCTGTGGGCTCCGCTCCGCAAGAGCCGAGGACGGCTTTCCCCACGTGAGTTTTGCTCAGTTGCTAGTCATAAGTCCCTTCCAAAATCCATCGTCCGTCGAGCCGATCGCGGACCATGCGGTATAAAGCGATGCCTGTTTCTGCCTGCACCGCGATGTCCCACTCATCTCGTGCCCAACCTTCCCGCTCCCACCAATCTCCAGACGAACGCCAGGGTCCGGCCGCCCAGAGAATTTCTCCCTGCATTTCTTTTTTGGGGCAGGTGATGCACGCAGGCTTGCCGTCCTGCATGGTCACCACGACACCAACTGGCGGACGGAAGATGCGCAGCGCGGTTACGAGATCGTCTGAGCTGTCGGGGCTATATCTCTGTGGTGAAAATGGTTCGGGCGCGAAGCGCTGCATGCGGAATCCTTCGGGACGATGCGTGTCCAGTAGTTCCAACGATCCCACTTTGTCTTCCCCGACGATGCTCGCGATTCTGGCCAGCGTAAGCTCAAGTTTTTCCGGCTCAGGCGAAGGAGGAAGAAAAAGCCCGTTCTGCGCCGCCCGCGGCCGCACCGGTTCTGCCGCTAAATGAATCTTGACGATGGGAGCGCCGGGGGGGTGAGCCTTCAAATCAAGTTGCAACAGCTTGAGAAAAGTTCTGGAATCAAGTAGTGGGACGGGAAGCTGGAGAGTGCGCTGGAATCGTCGAGTTTGCGCTCGTCCCTGACGGGCGAGGATGCCCGCCCCTCCATTCATAGACGGATCTTCTGGTTGCCATCCGTTTTCCAACTCCAAACATAATCGCAATTCTTGCGTCGCCAACGCGCGTGCTTCCAGACGAGCACACAGTTGCTCCAATAAACGTCCCAGCAGAAATGCCAATGGCTCCAGCAGCACTAGAGGATAATCCAGTTCGATCACTTCCTCAAAGACCAACAACGGCTCGACGGGAACTAATGTTCGTGAAGTGGCCCCGCGTGCCAACGCTTGTAAATGGACTCCGGGCTGCCCCAGTCGCTCGCTCAATGCGATCTCGGGCAATGCCGCCAAATCGCGCAGTTTTCGAATTCCCCAGCGGCTGAAGGTTTCCAAAAGCTGTTCGGACTCCTGAGTCGAGTTTTCAAACAATACTTCTATCGGCAAGCTACCCAACTGTTCTGCTTCTTTGCCTTTCGGAATCACGGTTACGCCAGAAAATCCTCGAGCCGCCAGCGCGGCTGTATCCGGGTTGCCAGCAACCGCAACGTTGATTTTGAGTCCGAGATCGGAAGCGCGGCGTGCTAAAGCGCGCGCAATTCTGGGCAGCGGACCAAAAAGCGGTTTCAGTCCGGCCAGATCCAATACGATCGTGTCGCAAGCCACAGCTTCCACTCGTGGCGAAAATGACTGCGCACAATCCAGCAGCGCAGCATGGGCGGCGGTTTCTTGTTGCAGAGAGCGGGACCGCAACACCAATCCGGTGCAGGTGTCTACCTGCAGCTTGGTCATTCCCGGACTCACCCCGGCACGGCGCGCGTTTTCATTCACAGCAAAAATTTTTTGCACAGGAACCTTGCCTTCGAGCACAGACAGAGAGCGCAAACGCAACTCCGGTTCGGCGCGTAACAGCGCCTCCACGGGAAAATCAGGAACGAAGATGCAGGCAAAGGGCATAGTGAAAAAGCTGTCGGCTTTCAGCTCATGTAACTCGCTTTGTACAAATTCATCCCGCTCGCACTTTCGTGGCGAACGCAGCCGTGACCGATCCAGCGGGTTTGCGTTCCAGCCGGGAGCGCAAAAGTTCTCCTTGAACCTGAAGCCCATTCAGAAGCTGCGCGTGTGTCGGTGAAGCTTCGGCTGAGAGCTGACAGCCCAGAGCTGACAGCTTCTTTCCAGAAACTTTCAGCAATAGTGAAGCGCAAGTCTGGGCACACGGCGCCTGGCTAATGACGAACAACACCGTGGGCGTGTGCTCGACCGCACGTTGAAAACGGAACCAGGAGGTCAACGGAATGCGGCGAGCCGTCCTCAACGGAGTGTCGCCGAGATCGATAATTACCAGCCCAAAGCCGCCGCTTTGCAAGAGTAAGTCAGTGACTCGCAACGCCTGCTCGACTGGTTTTTCGATTTTTTCATTCTTCTCTGGGTTTCTTTGTCTCCGTGGCGAACCGGATTGTTGCAATCGCATCCCGCACCGCACCCAAAGCATTTTTTCGAAATCCACTCCTGCAACCGCGGCGGAGCGGGGATTGAAAGCATCGCTGATATCCACCAGAGCGCACGCTTCCTGCCGTTGGGTCGCCGCCGCCAGGGTGGCCAACAGTACGCTAGTGCGCCCGGACGAGGCCGGCCCGCAAATCTCGGTCAGGCATCCGCGCGGGAGTCCGCCGGTAAGCACATCGATCGCGTGGACGCCGCTCGAAACCATCTGCGGGATGGGCCGCACTTCCAATCGCGAGGCAGGAGTCACCCCGGCAAGCTTGGGCATCGCCGACAAGCGTTGGCAAACCAGCGTGGACCAAACCGGAGCAGCAACGGCAACAAAGCGGCCTGGGGCCGCGGTAGAAACAAGCGGTAAAGTCGACATGGAGACCTCAGGTTTTCAGGGAACGTCAGGGCCGGCGCAGGCTCTGGGGCGGATATTTATATTCGCCTTTTATTCGCTTTTATTGTTGCCTTGCCGGGCGGAAGTTGTCAAGCATTTTTAAAATTATTTGCCACACAGGATTCTTAAACGGGGCGACTAGGAAAGCTTGCTTCCAAGGGAAAGCCATAGCGTCGCGCATTAAAGCTGAGCTGCGGGGAATGCTGGAAAGTGAGGCGTCGCTCCAGCCTGCCGGCTTTGTTATAATCAGCCCGACTCGTGGCGCTATCGTCTAGGGGTTAGGACGGAAGATTCTCAATCTTCAAACCCGGGTTCGATTCCCGGTAGCGCTACCACCCCTCAAGATTTCTTGTGTCACGAATCCCTCGCTGGTGTAACACCTGGCTGCTTCCGAACACCTGGATCCCACAAGCGGACACGCGTCAGATGAATTGCCTCTAACCACTATTCATTATGATCGTCTAAATCAGGGTCTTTGCAGTTCCGTGCAGGTAACCGACGTGCAAGAAGAATGCTGTGGAGCGCTGCTGGCCTTTCGCGAAGCGGTACCTGGCAAATAAGGACGACTGATGGAAACTCTGTTGCAGGATCTCCGTTACGGCATTCGCATGGTGCGCAAGAGCCCGGGCTTTAGCGCGGTAGTTATTTTGACGCTGGGGCTGGGCATCGGCGCTAATACGGCGTTGTTTTCCGTGGTTGACGCAATTCTGCTTCGGCCGCTTCCGTTTCGGCAGCCGGAGCAGTTAGTTTCGGTGAAAGACGATATGCCCGGAGCCAACCTGACGGATGCGGGCATGTCGCAACCGGAACTGGATGACTTCCAGCGGCGCTCTGGCGTGTTCGATCAAATCTCGGCTGTGAACCCTATCAACGCGAATATTACTGGGCGGGAGAAACCGCTGCGAGTCGAAACCAATGCGGTAAGCACGAACTACTTCACGCTGCTGGACGCACGGCCGGAACTGGGCAGGGTTTGGAATGACGGCGATTCCCGCGAAGGATTTTCTGAGTCAGCAGTGATCAGCGATAGCTTATGGCACACCATGTATGGCGCGGATCCGAACGTGCTCGGCCAGGCCTTCCGGCTAGATACCGATCTGTACACCATCATCGGAGTCATGCCGCCGGACTTTCGCCATCCGGGGCGCACGCTGGGGCACGATGTGGAAGTTTGGGTCGCGGCCGGATACGCTGCCCCGCCATTTCCGAAACCTCCGGTGCGCACGCAAAGAGTCATTAACGGCGCGATGGCACGGTTGAAGCCGGGATTGTCCTTGGCGCAAGCCCAGGCGAAGCTCGATGCATTCGCGGCACATCTGCGCGAACAATACCCGACCGACTACCCAACGACAGCGCAGTGGAGGCCACGGCTTGTCCCGCTGCAACAAGAGGTTGTCGGCAATGTGAGTTCGATGCTTTTTCTCCTGCTGGCAGCGGTCGGGGCAGTGCTGATGATCGCGTGCGTCAACATTGCCAGCCTGCTGCTGGCGCGCTCTTCGTCG
>Ga0210390_10004119_pt1 | contig 12333 bp, 9 predicted proteins | sample IncBWH11OmetaG_FD_161050 | JGI IMG/M metagenome (GOLD analysis project Ga0210390, IMG submission 161050) | Forest soil microbial communities from Barre Woods Harvard Forest LTER site, Petersham, Massachusetts, United States - Inc-BW-H-11-O ...
TTACGACTTCAGTTGCGCTAGTTGCTTTTTGACGGCGGCCGCTTCGCTGTAATTGGGATCGATCTTCAGGACGCGTTCCAGTTGCTGGCGGGCGAGATCGTTTTTGCCAGTCTTCTCGTAGGCCAGCCCCAGGTGGTAGTGGACGTTGGCGTTGTCGGGGGATTTGGTTTTTTCTCCGAGCTTGAGCGCTACCTGGAAAAGATCGACCGCCGATTGATATGCGCCCTTCTGGTAAAAGACCCAGCCTAAAGTGTCGGCGGCGCTGGGCGAATCGGGCATGCCCCGGCGGGCGGTTTGGGCGAGGGCGAGGGCCATGTCCACGTTGCCGCCGGATTGGAGCATCGCATACGCGAGATTGTTCGACGCGAGCGGGTCCTCGGGCTTGATCTCCAACGCCTTTTGATAAGCGTCTTTGGCTTTGGTCCAATCCTGCTTGGCCTCGTAAATCTCACCCGTCAGGATGTAGAACATGGCCTCGCGCGGATTATTTGTTAGCGCCTGCTGATAGGTCGTGAGGGCTTGATCCGGGGAACCCTTGGCAACCTGAACCTGGCCGAGTTTGAGCAACGCGTCGGCGTTATTTTTGTCGAGTTCAGCGGACTTTTTGAATGCGGCCTCAGCGGCGTCGAAATCTTTCTTGCCGTTGAACAGCACGGTGCCCAGCAGATCGTAGAAGGCGCTGTTGTCGGGCGACTTGGCGATTTGTGCGTTGGCAGCGGCGATCGCTTTATCGGTTTGGTTCTCGGCCAGATACGCATTCATCAATCCGCTGAGGGCGTCTTTTGAGCTGGGATCGCGGTCGAGAGCCTGCTGGTAGGCTTTCTCGGCTTCGCCGTATTGCTTTTGCACCAGCTTCAGGTTTCCAAGTTGGACATAACCGACGGGACTCTGCGGAGCGACATCGATGGCTTTTTTTACGTCGTCTTCGGCGGGGGCGAATTGCTTGCGATTGATTTTGGAGAGAGCGCGCATGGCGTAGCCGTCGGGGGAGGCGGGCTGCAGATGGATGATCTGGGTGGCCGTCTGCTCGAGCGTAGCCATGTCGCCCTGGCGCATGGCGGCGTTGGCGAGGGCTCGCTGGGCGTCGACCAAGTCAGGACGCAAGCGTACGGCCGAGCGCCATTCCTCGATCGCCCGCCCGGGATTGCCCATCTGATCGAGCGCGATGCCCAGATGATAATGGGCGACGCCGTTGTCGGGATCGTTCTTTAGGGCGTTCTGCAGAGTCTGGGCTGCGTCACTTGGGTGACCTTTGCGGATCTGAATCTGTCCGCGGTAGATGAGGGCTTCATTGTCGTTGGCATTGGCTGCGAGAATTGCGTCGTCGAGTTTGCTGGCTTCGTCCAGACGGTCTTTCAGGATGAGCAGTTGGATGTAATTCTTCTCGACCTGCATGTCCTTGGGGTGATCGTGGTAGACGGACGCGTATTCTGTCGTCGCTTTGTCGAGATCACCGGTGGCGAAGTAGAAGTCGCCGAGCATGCGGTATCCGACAGAGTTGTCGGGAAACTTGCTCTTAACTTGTTTGAGGAACGCTTCGGCTTCAGCTTTCTTTCCCTGCGAAATGTAGAGACGGGCGAGGGCGGCGGGCGCGTCCGGATCTTTGGGGTCGAGATCCATGGCATGACGGTATTGCTGCTCGGCCTCGGGGAATCGGCTGCGGGATTGGTAGTAGCCTCCCAATGCCAACTGCGCTTGCACCGCCTTGGGATCGACTTCGACCGCCATTTTGAAATTGGCTTCGGCGGCGTCGAGTTGATTGGATCGTATCTGCAGGAGCGCGAGGTCGAGATAGAATTCCCAGTTGCCGGGATCAAGGTTGATGGCTTTCTGCATTTCCTGCGATGCCGCGGGAAGGTTGTCCTGACCGATGAGAAGATTGGCCGCGGCCATGTGGACCTGCGGATTGTTGGGCTGCCTCTGGAGAAGCAGATCAGTCTGCTCCTGTGCCTGTTTGAAATCGTGCCCCGCGATCAGCAGATTTGCCAGGTCGATGCGGGCCTGATAATTGTCGGGCTGCAGTTCGATGGTGCGCCCAAGTTCTTGGTACGCGGGGCTCCACTGCTGCAATTTGAGGAGCGATTGAGCCAACTGGTAGTGCGCATTGCCGTAAGTAGAATCTATCTGTATCGCATTCTTGAATTGGATCGCGGCTTCGCGGTACTGGCCCTTTTCGAAGTAACGTTGCCCGCTCTCATAGTATTTCTGCTTGCGCACATTGGGGTCGCGGGAACATCCGACAAAGAGGGTCGCGAGTGCGAGAGCCAGAATCAAACGAAAAAAGAAAGAATGCCTCATGGCAAATCTCCAGCAGCAGGCGCGGTCGGCGCCGGGAATTGTTTATTAGGTCTCCGCACCAAGGTACTGCAAATCGGGCACGGGAAAAAGTTACTCATGGCACAACCCCACTCGGATCATCGCGGAATGTATCGGTCCAAACGGGGAACCATATTTCCGGCGAAGGAAAGCAGGCGATGTTGGGCGGCCTCCACTGCCTCGTTTGGAGGCAACGGGGTGATGATGCGGACCAGAGAACCGTCGCTTCGGTTGAGCCGGATGGAATCGGCGACCAGGTAGAACTTGGCCCAATATTCGCTGGCCAGAGCGCGATCGTGAGCCCAATACCAGTAGAGCACGAGTTGGCGATCGTCGCCCTTGGCGATAACGTAGCGATTCGCTTGAAACGGCACGCGGCCGGGAAAAGAAATGAAAATCGTGCTGGACTCGGTGGGCAACCAACCTGAGCCTGGCAGGCAGTGTTTCGGGGAATGGATGGTATCGCCGGCTCGCTGGCTCGGGAAGTAGGCCACGAAAAGATCGACGTAAGGCTGGCTGGCGGACGTGTTCTCATAGAAGCGCTGGAGAAAATCTCCGGGACCGAGAATGTCGAGAACATCCTGCTGCATGGGCACATCAGTTCCTATCCATTCTCCGAGTTGGTAGGGGAGGGAAGCGAGAGGTTCGCGGCTGGGCAGAATCTCGTTGCGACCGCGGGCCTGGAGAAAAATCGCGGTGGCGGCCAGCAATGCGGCGGTGACAGCGAATCTCCAGTGGGATTTCACGGACGAGCCTCGTCGTTCTTCCGGCCCATCTGTAAAAGCCGATGCAGGAGAAAAAGCATTGCCAACGAAACCACGAAGACCAGCCAACCGGAGAATGTGTGGAAGAAGCCTTCTGCCTTGTCGGGATCCCAATATTGCACCAGCAGGCCGGTGCCGACGATCCGCAGGCTATTGGCTGCGACGGCGATGGGAATCGAGGCCAGGGCCAAGGCAACTCGAGTCCAGATGCGAGTCTCAGCCAGGTAGCCGTAGATGATGGCTAGCGTGGCCAAAGAGAGCAGAGAGCGAATGCCGCTGCAGGCTTCCGCGATTTCGAGAGGCATTGCAGGCAAGTTGATGACGTTGCCTTCGCGCAGCACGGGAACGCCGAGCAGGGGCAGCAGCAACGCAGCTGCTTTGGAAGCCAGGATTTGCAGAGGAAAGGTGATCTGGGTAAAGACAATCGCGGGGATGGGAATCATCAGGATCAGAAATGCCCACGGGAAAAGCAGAGCGCGAAACATGGGCCATCCGCGGAAGAAAATCACCAGACCGGCGATCAGCAGGAGCAGGGAAATGCGAGACAGAAAAAGTTCCGCTCCCAGCACTCCCACAACCAGCACCGTGAGCGAAAAAACTATGATCAGCAGCCCCCAGGAGGAAGGCTCGCGGGGTTGCCTGGCCAGACTGGCGCGGTCTTGCCAGAGCACAAACAATGAAAACACTGGAACGAAAAATCCGTGGGAAAAGTTTGGGTCGTTCGACCACTGCTTCGAGAGATGGAAAAGGATGGACCAGTAAAGCCAGCCGATCAGTAAAACCAGCGCCGTTGCTTGCCACCAGAGACCAGGATTCAGTGCAGACTGCGGAGGCCGCTCCGGGAGCGAGGCGCTTTGTGTGTGATTAACCACTGGGTGAGGATGCGCCTAGCATATGCGAACGACCTACCCTGCGCAATCAGCGGGGGATAGAATGTACGAACAGTATTTTGGGCTTCGGGCAGTAATGGCGAGGTGTAGCGCAGCCGGCAAGATGCCGGCGCACCAAAGTCTTCGCAATTACGAATCGTGGGGCGAGAAAGAAGTTTCCTTTATCGGTACGGTTTGCAGTAGGGTAAGAACGCGGAACCAACTTAGTCCTGTCATTCACAGCTTAAATTGTTGAAAATAGAGGCGGAGGATACGTTGAGACGTTTTCTTCGGAAGGAACTCACCGTGCTCTCAAATTGGGCTTGGACGAGCCTGGCCGGGGGGGAATCCGCGGAGCCGTGGCTGTCCGAGACAGATTCGGTATGACGAACGGGAAATGCCGTAAATGGATCAAGGCGACGGTCGGGCTTGCTGCAGTATTGCTGTCTGGACTCGCTGCTGTCGCGTTGCCGCAAGAGAGAGCGCAGGCGAAAGACAAGCATGCGGCTGATGCGTCCGCGAGCCAGCCGATGTCGGTGGCTGGGCCGAGCTATCTTATCGGGGCGGATGACGTGTTGCTGATTTCGGTGTGGAAGGAACCGGATCTTACGGCGACGCTCCCGGTTCGTCCCGACGGGAATATTTCGCTGCCGTTGCTCAACGACGTGCTTGCAGCCGGGTTGTCGCCAACGCAACTAGCTGCCGCGATCACCGAGAGGCTCAGGAAATTTGTTGCCGATCCACGGGTCACGGTCGTGGTCACACAGATTAATAGCCAAAAGATTTTTGTCATGGGAGAGGTGCAGCACACGGGAGCGATTCAACTGCTGCCCAATATGACCGTGCTGCAGGCGCTGGCGGACGCCGGTTTCACGCAGTTCGCGAATACCAAGGGCATTTATGTGTTGCGCACGGAGAACGACCAACAACGGAAAATCCCGATAAACTACAAGCGATTGTTAAAGGGCCAAGCTATCGACCAGAACATCATGCTCAAACCAGGAGACACGATTGTTGTCCCGTGAGGTAGCTACGATGAAAAAACATCAGGCCATTGGCATGGTGATGTTCCTCACACTGGCGCTGGGCGTGGGGTGGGCGCAAAGCGATCCCGGACAGCAATCCGCGGGTAGCGCCCAACCGACATCTGGCCCGGACAATGGGCCACCGTGGGATACGAACCCGCCCATTTCCGGGATCGATCAGCCATCTCTGGGAGAGCGGTTTCCGACGCGCAGCTTCCTGCTTCCGGGCGCACACGTGAGCGAAGCGCTGGATACGAATGCCGGCCAGACGACGGGATCGTCGTCGACCAGCGCAGTGACGCGAGCTCTGGGCAGCCTGATGTTGCAGAAAATTGGCGGCCGATACGAAACTGCTATCGACTACGTCGGTGGCGTTGCCTTCTACACCGGGATCAGCCCGAGCGTCACTCAGATCCAGCAGTTTGATGCGGAGCAGAAAATTCTCTGGCGCACCGGAGCTTTTACGGTCCGGGATCGATTCAGCTATTTGCCGGAAGGATCATTCGGCTTCGGAGCTTACGGAGAATCGGGGGCGTACAACCTTGGCCTCGGCGGAATTGGGTATGTGGGCGGGACGTTGGGGCAGGGATTGGGCGGCCTCTTTGGGCTGGGCGAGTTCGGGAGTCTGGGGCAGGCGCCTCGCATCGATAACCTGACGGTCGCGGACGTAACCCAGAGCCTGTCGGCGCGCTCGTCGATGACAGTGGCGGGCGGTTACGAAATTGTGCATTTCACCGACAACACGGCGAACTTCATCGACAGCAACCAGATCACGGCTCAGGTTGGATACGATTATCAGTTGACCCGGAGAAGCCAGATTGCGCTGGTTTACGGATTCCAGGATTTCCAATATCCCAACATTCCAGGGAGTTCGTTTAACACGCAAGTGGTGAATGTGATGTATGGGTACCGGATTTCCGGGCGGATGGATTTTCTGGTTGGCGCCGGCCCGCAATTCACGTTCATCCATAATTCGCCTTTGCTCGGCGGATCGAGCGATCGGGTTACGCTGAGTGCGCGTGCGGCGCTGAGGTACCGTTTTCCACGCACTTTGATTGGCATTTACTTCGACCGCTACGACTCGGCCGGGTCGGGCTATTTTGCGGGCGCGGTCAGCGACGTTGTGCGCTTTTCGGTTTCGCGACCGCTCACCCGCATGTGGACTGCGACTGCTGACATCGGCTATGCGTACAGCAGTGCGCTGCAACCGAATCTGACGGGGCCTCTTCCGTCCACCACGACTTCGTTCCAGTATGCGTACGCGGGGGTGGCTGCGCACCGCCCGCTGGGGCGGCATTTCGCTGTATTTGTCAGTTATCAGTTTAATGATCTTTGGTTTAACGGCACATCCTGCAGTGCGGGCGGGGCATGCGGATCGGCGCCGCGGAATGTGGCTGCAGTCGGGTTGGATTGGCATCCTCATCCCATACGGCTCGACTGATTTTGGCGGGAGCGGATGAAAACAAGGAACCGGCATGATTGAGAATCGCGAATTGAGCATGGACGATTATCTGGCGATGCTGCGCCGGCGTTTGAAAGTGATTCTTATTCCCGCGCTGGTCGCGCCTTTGGCCGGTTTTCTAATCTCGTATGCCTTCGCGCCTCGGTACACTTCGCAATCCCTGATTCTGGTGGAGACGCAGAAAGTTCCGGAAGGCTACGTGGCGCCAGTCGTCACCCAGGACCTTACGCAGCGCATCGCCACCATGGAGCAGCAAGTGCTCAGCCAGAAGGAACTGCAGCCGATGGTCGAACGGCTTGGCTTGGCGAAAGGCAAGAGCGCCGAGGAAGCCATTGACGAGATTCGCGAGGAAGTGCGGAAGAATCCTTTGATCGAATGGGTATCTCCTGAGGTTGCTGCGCTCAGGCAACATCGGCCGGGCCAGAATGACGTCCCCGGATTTTATGTCAACTACACGGCTACGAATCTGCAGGAGGCGCAGCAGATCTGCACCGAGCTTACATCGATGTTGCTGGCGGAGAATCTGAAGACCCGCGAGCAAGTGGCGCAGAGCACAACCGATTTCCTGACCCGGCAGGTTGATCTAGCGAAGCACGACCTGGATAACCAGGACGCCAAAATGGCTACATTCAAGAAACAGTACATGGGCCAGTTGCCCGGCGACGAAGACAACACCATGAAGCTGCTGGCGGGATTGAATTCGCAACTAGACGCCTACACGCAGGCGCTCAATCGCGCGGAGCAGGACCGGACCTATGCGCAATCGCTGCTGTCGCAGCAATTGTCGGCGTGGAGTTCGTCGCAAACTTCGATGAATCCGGAAAACCTGCAGAAGCAGTTGGCGGATCTCCAGAGCCAACTAATAACTTTGCAGGCTCGCTACACCGATGACCATCCCGATGTGGTGAAAACCAAGAACGACATTGCCGAGGTGAAACGCAAGTTAAACGAAATGAATTCGGCGAGTGCGCCCGATGCTGGGAACACGGACAAGGGTAGCGCGTCGGAACCGGCGGAGATCAAGCAGTTGCGGCTGCAGATTCATCAATACGATCAATCGATTGCCCAGGCGACGCGCGAGCAGAAGTTGTTGCAGGATCAGATCCGGACTTATCAGGGCCGGCTGTCGCTGAGTCCGGGCGTGGAGGAGCAGTACAAGGCGCTGATGCGGGATTATGAGACCGCGCAGAAGTTCTACAATGATTTGCTGGCCAAGAAGAACGAATCGGAAATGCAAACTGATATGGAGCGCCGCCAGCAGGGCGAACAAATGAGTTTGCTGAATCCCGCCAATCCTCCCGACTCGCCCAGCTTTCCCAATCGACTGTTGTTTGCTGGGGGAGGTTTGGCGGCTGGCCTGACGCTCGGATTGGGGCTCGCAATCTGGCTGGAAATGCAGGACAAATCGATCCGCGATGAGCGGGACGTGTTGGCGTCGTTGGAAATGCCGACGCTGGTCTCGGTGCCATGGATCAGTCTTGAGACATCGAAGCGGAGCGGCAGTGGAAGGTCACGAAACGATTCGAACGGATCGTATGCAGACAAGCGTGAAACTGCAGTAGAGGTTAAGAGCTGATGTACAAGGATTTTTTTGGATTGCGGGCGAATCCGTTTAACGTGAATCCGGACCCGCGTTACCTTTTTCTGACGCGGCACACGGAAGAAGCGCTGGCGTGTTTGACTTATGGGATTCAGAGCCGCAAGGGCTTTGTCTTGCTGACCGGCGAAGTGGGAACCGGCAAGACCACGCTGCTTAACAAGTTGATGGAATGGCTGCGGGTGCAGCAGGTGGCGACGGCTTTCATCTTCAACTCGCAGTTGAACGTGCCTCAGTTTCTGGAATACATGATGGCGGATTTCGGCATTCCCTGCGATTCGAAATCGAAGAGCCAGATCCTGCTGAAGCTGTACAACTGGCTGCTGGATCGCTATCGAGCGGGCGAAACCGCGGTGCTGATCGTGGATGAGGCGCAAAATCTCTCTGATGAAGTGCTCGAAGAAATTCGCTTGATGACCAATCTGGAGACTTTCACCGAGAAGTTGCTGCAGATTGTGGTCGTGGGACAGCCGGAACTGGAGCAGAAGCTCAAGCAGCCGAATCTACGGCAACTGCGGCAGCGGCTGACGCTGCGCGCCAAGACGCATCCGCTGACCGTCGAAGAAACCAAAGCCTACGTGGCGCAACGGTTGCGAATCGCTGGTTCGAACGGGCAACAGATTTTTGATCCGGAAGCGCTAACCGTCATTCACCGTTATTCTTCAGGCATTCCGCGGGTGATCAATCTGATCTGCGAACACTGCCTGGTGAGCGCTTTTGTGGATCACCAAAGAGTGGTCACGAGTAGCGTGGTGGAGGCTGTTGCCCGAGACTTTGATTTAGGCGAAACCAGCATCTCCGGCAACGTCGCAAGCGCGCAGCCGACCGTGCTGACATCGCCGTCGGGAGAAAAACTTGATCTGGTGGCAGCGCTCAAAACTCTGGTGACTTTGGCGGATCGATTGCGAGAATCGGAACAAGACGCCTCCAAGGAAAGGAAACTTTGAGCCGAATTCACGAGGCGCTGAAGCGAGCGGAGCAGGATCGGGCTGCGGCGCAGGGAACACATGTTGAGTCTGCGCAGACCGCGGAGGGACCGGTTACGGCTGCTATCAGCGCTCCTCCTGCCATCTCGGCGGTTCCTTTGCCATCAAGCCAGTCCCCCTACGAGAATCTTCTGGCTCGTTGCGTTCCAGGCGATTGGGAGCCCGATCTGAAGACCATGCTTTTCTACAACTCGGAGCAGGGGCCAGGCACGGAAGAATTTCGCACACTACGATCGCGGCTTTATCAGATGCGCGAAAAGCAGCCACTGAAGAAAGTGCTGGTGACGAGTTCGCTGCCCAAAGAAGGGAAATCGTTTGTGGCGGCAAATCTGGCGCAAGCGATGGTGCGGCAGCACGGCCGCCGAGTTTTGTTGATTGATGCAGATCTGCGCGCCGCTCGCCTGCATCTTGCCTTAGGAACTGGGGCGACGCCGGGCCTCTCGGAATATCTGCTGGGCGAAGTAGACGAGTTCGGGATGATGCAGCGCGGCGCGATGGAAAACCTGTTCTTCGTCCCCGCTGGCCGTTCGACTTCGAATCCCGCAGAGTTGATTGCGAATGGGCGATTGAAGTTGCTGCTCGACCGCGTGGAGTCGTTGTTTGACTGGATCATTCTTGATAGCCCACCGGCCGTCCCCGTGTCGGATGCGGGGCTGATTGCCAACCACTGCGATGGCGTCCTCATGGTGGTGCGATCGGACGCTACGCCGTCCGATATGGCGCGTAAGGCTCGGGCGGAGTTTGATGACAAACTCCTGCTGGGCGTCGTGCTCAACGGGATTAAACGAGTCCCCAAAGAGTACAGCCGTTACTACGGCGCGTACGTCAGGCCCGGAGAAAAAGTCGAGGTTCCGAGGTAGAGGGTGATCCGGCTCTTTAACGTTCATTATCCGATCCGCACGCTGATCTTGCTGCTGGGCGAGGCCGTGATTGTCTGGACTTCGTTCCTGTTGGGAATGGCTCTGCAGCATCGCGATGACCTCTATGTCGCGCTTAACTACGAAGGCGGATATCTGAAGATTCTGGCGGTGACGCTGATGGTGCTGGTCTTCTCGCATTGGTTTGATCTTTACGATCCCAATCACTTTGACGAGAAGGGCGAACTTTATTTCCGGCTGTTGCTGGTGCCCGGCATTCTGGCTCTCATGCTGGCGGGGGTAGGATACGCGTTCCCCCGGTTTCTTCCCAGCAACAACGCGGCGCTGGTCGGACTGGTAATCCTGACCGGGGCGATGTTTGGCTGGCGTGCCGCCTATGGATGGCTGGCCCAACGACCGTACTTGCGCGAGAAAGTGTACGTGCTGGGTACGGGAGAGCGCGCTCAACGCCTGGTCAATGGCCTGCGGTCGCGCTCGGAGATGGGCATTGAAGTGGTCGGATGGAGTGGCAACGTGGAGGGCGCGGTGACTAGGGACTCAGTCGCCTCGCACTTGATGGAGTTAGTCAGGCGGCAGCGCGTACACCGCGTGATCGTGGCCATGCCCGACCGGCGGGGCACGCTTCCCGTGCACGAGTTGCTGCAACTTCGGCTGAGCGGCATCAAGGTTGAGGAAGCTACATCGTGGCTGGAAAGAATGTCGGGGAGAATTGAAGTCGAGCAGCTTTATCCGAGTTGGCTGATCTTTGCCGAAGGATTCCGTTTCAGCGCCAGCTTGCGGGTGATGAGACGGCTGCTTTCGACCGCTGCCGCGGCGCTGCTTTTGTTGCTGGTTCTGCCCATCATTCCATTCGTGATTCTTTTGATCAAGCTGGACTCGACCGGCCCGGTGCTCTACCGGCAAAAACGAATGGCTAGGGCTGGGGGCACATTCTACTGCTACAAGTTTCGCACCATGCGTCCGGATGCGGAGGCCGACACTGGAGCAACTTGGGCGGACGATGACGATCCTCGCATCACGCGGATCGGAAGAATCCTTCGGATTACGCGTCTCGATGAAATTCCCCAGCTCTGGTGCGTGCTGAAAGGTGACATGGCTTTTGTGGGGCCGCGGCCCGAGAGGCCCGAGTTTGTCGAATGGCTGAGCCGCGAGATCCCCTATTACCCTGTGCGGCTGGCCGTGCGTCCCGGCATCACAGGCTGGGCGCAGGTTCGATACAAATACGGCAACACCCTGGAAGATGCGCGGGAGAAGTTGCAGTACGATCTGTACTACATCAAGAACGGATCGCTGGGACTGGATCTGCTGATCATGTTCGAGACCATCAAGATCGTGACGCTGGGCCGGGGCGCGCAATGACGCGGATTTTCTCGACTTCGATTTTGTTGACTTCGGTCTTTTGGATCTGGATTTTCTGGGGAGCGGTCGCTTTGGTCGCGTACACCTACTTTGGCTACGCAGCATGGCTTTGGCTGCGATGCCGGTGGCGACGAAGAGACGTGCAGCGAGGTCCGTGCTCGCCGTTCGTTTCGGTCGTTATGGTGGTTCGCAACGAGGAACAGGTGCTCGAGCGCAAGTTGGAGAATCTGCTGAGGCTGGACTATCCGGCGGAACGCTTACAGTTGGTGGTGGTCTCGGATGGATCCACGGATCGCACCGAATCCATCCTGCATGAGTATGCGAGCAATCCCCGTGTGAGTGTCGCGTTGAACCAACTCTTCCGAGGAAAAGCTTCCGGGCTGAACGACGCTCTCGAGTTGGTCGAGGGAGACATTGTGGTTTTCACCGACGCGCGACAGAAGATCGAGCCTTGCGCATTGCACCTGTTGCTGGAAAACTTTGCCGACGCGCAAGTGGGTTGTGTGAGCGGGGAATTGATGCTGGGGGATCCCGAGACCGGGGAAACTGCCGAAGGCCTCGGCATTTACTGGAGGGTCGAGAAGCGGATTCGCGAGTTGGAATCGGCTTCAGGATCGGTAGCCGGAGCTACCGGCGCGCTCTACGCAATACGACGGGAGTTGCTACGGCCGCTTCCCCCGGAAACCATCCTGGATGATGTTTACTTGCCCATGCAGGCGGCGCGGCAAGGCTTTCGAGTGGTGTTCGATGATCGAGCCCGCGCGTGGGACAGCGCCAATCTCGGGGCCGAACGTGAGTTTGCACGAAAAGTCAGAACTCTCGGTGGAAATTATCAGTTGCTGCAGTTGGCTCCGTGGCTGCTGACCAGCGCGAATCCGATTCGGTTTGAGTTTGTCTGTCACAAGCTGCTCAGACTGGCGGTGCCTTTCGCGCTGGCCGGTATCCTGGTGGCATCGGTGGTTCTACGCGCACCCATTTACCGGCTCGCGTTGGTTCTGCAGGTGGCCTTTTACGGGTTGAGTTTCCTGGGGATCGCGCGCCTGAAGAGAGGTCCAGTGGCTCGCGCAGCGGACGCGG
>Ga0210390_10004122_pt1 | contig 12333 bp, 9 predicted proteins | sample IncBWH11OmetaG_FD_161050 | JGI IMG/M metagenome (GOLD analysis project Ga0210390, IMG submission 161050) | Forest soil microbial communities from Barre Woods Harvard Forest LTER site, Petersham, Massachusetts, United States - Inc-BW-H-11-O ...
CAGCGAGACGCCGGTCGAGCGCATCACCCCGACCGGCATCAAGACCAGCGTGTGCGAATACGAATTCGACATGATCGTCTACGCGACGGGGTTCGACGCGATCACTGGCGCCTTCGACCGCATCGATATCCGCGGTGTCGACAACGTTTCTCTGAAGGACAAGTGGAAGGACGGCCCGCAGACCTTCCTCGGCATCATGGTCGACGACTTCCCGAACATGCTGATGGTGATGGGCCCGCATGCTGGGCTCGGCAACTTCCCGCGCGCCGCCGAGTACAGCGCCGACTGGGTCACCGGACTGATCCGCTTTGCCCGCGACCGCGGCCTCACCCGCATCGAAGCCACCGCAGCAGGGTCCATCGCCTGGACAAATCATGTCATCGAGGCGAGCGAGGGGTTGCTGTTTGCCGAAGTCGACTCGTGGATGACCGGCATCAATCGCAATGTCGAGGGCAAGCAGGTCCGCCGGATCATGCGGTACAGCGGCGGCCACCCCAAGTTCCGCGAGCGCTGTGAGGCTGTGGTCGCGGACGGGTACCGGGAATTGGCGCTGGCCTAGCGCGACAAGGCAAACGCGACGGAGGGTACGATGGATGTCGGCATGATGATGGTGTTCGCCAACTATGGCTGGGACGACTGTTCCGACCAGCGCGTATGGGACGAGGAAATCCGCCTCGCGCGGCTCGCCGCCGATCTTGGCTTCGACTGTCTGTGGTCGGCCGAACATCACTTCAACGACTACTCGTTCGTCCCCGACAACCTCCAGCTGATGAGCTATCTGACGGCGGCGTGCCCGAATATCGATCTGGGCACCGCCGCGGTCATCGTGCCCTGGCACGACCCGCTGCGGGTCGCGGAGCAGGCGGCGGTGCTCGACCTGCTGAGCAAGGGAAGGCTGCGCCTGGGTCTCGGCCGCGGCTTGGCGCGGCGCGAATTCGCCGCCTTTCGTATGAGCATGGACGAATCCCGCGAGCGCTTCGATGAAGCGGCGCCGATGATCGTCAACGCACTGAAGACCGGGTTTATCGAAGGCGACGGCAAATTCTATAAGCAGCCGGGGATCGAGATCCGCCCGCGGCCGCAGTATTCGTTCGACGGGCGCATCTACGCGGTGGCTTCGAGCGAGGATTCCGTCATGTCCGCTGCCAAACTTGGCGCGCACATGGTGATGTTTGCCGACCGCCCTTGGGAGATGCGGCTGCCGGTCATCGAGCGCGGGCGCGAACTGCACCGTCAGTTCCACGGCACCACGCAGCCTCATGTCATGCTGACGGAGTTCGTCGTCTGCGGGCACAACCTCGCTGCTTGCGAGGAGGAGGCACGACGATACCAAGGGAAATTCGTCGAGAGCAATTTCTACCACTACGAATTCCTGGGCGAGCACTTCAAGACCGTGAAGGGCTACGACGCCTACCAGCAGAAGGCCGAAATCGCCCGCAAGGCCGGCCTTGAAGGCGCGGTCGCCGGCTTCATGCAGGCCGCGAGCTGGGGCACACCCGACAAGATCCTGCGCGGGCTCGAGGAGCGCCGCAGGTTGCTCGGCGATTTCGAACTCAATGTCGCTTTCCGCTTTGGCGGCACGCCCTACGAGGTGTCGGAACGCGGGCTGAAGCTCTTCGCCAAGGAGGTATTGCCGGTGCTCAAGGCGCAGGCCTCGAGCGCAGTAAAAGCAGCGGCTGAATGAGTATTTCACGCGGAGTTTCTGAAATGCCAGAACGCACCTTAGGCATCCAAAATTTTGATGCGATCATCGTGGGAGCCGGCGTCGGTGGGCTCTACGCAATCTATCGCCTGCGCAAGCTCGGCCTCAAAGTGCGGGCCTTCGAGGCTGGCGATGGGGTTGGCGGCACGTGGTATTGGAACCGCTATCCCGGATGCCGCTGCGACGTGGAAAGCCTGGAATATTCGTACTCCTTCTCAAACGAGCTGCAGCAGGAATGGCATTGGCCCGAGCGCTACGGCACTCAGCCCGAAATCCTGCGCTACATCAACCACGTTGCCGACCGCTTCGACCTGCGCCGCGACATCGAGTTCAACACCCGGGTCAAAGAAGCTGTCTTCGACAGCAAGACAAATCTATGGACGGTAAAGACAGATAAGGGCCACGTCGCGACCGCGCGCTACTGCATCATGGCGACGGGCAATCTTTCCACGCCGCGCAAGCCAAGCATCGCCGGTTGGGATAGCTTCAAGGGCAAGTGGTACCATACCGGCCTGTGGCCGCATGAGGGAGTCGACTTCACCGGATTGCATGTGGGAATGATCGGTACAGGCTCATCCGGCGTCCAGTCGATCCCAATCATCGCCAAGCAAGCGAAGCATCTTTACGTGTTCCAGCGGACGGCCAATTTCAGCCTGCCCGCCCGCAACGCCCCGATGCCTCCCGACAAGGAGCGCGCGCATAAAGCCGAGTATCCGGAGCGCCGGCGCGCCGCTTACGACACACCGTTTGGCATCGCGGGGTATCCGCCGCCGGTGCAATCCGCGCTCGAAGCGACTGAGGAAGAGCGGCAGCGCGCCTATGAGGCGAAATGGGCCGAGGGCGGCAGTATCAGCTTTCTCTATTCGTACACGGATTTGCTGGTCAACAAGGAGTCAAACGACACCGCATCGGAGTTTGTCCGCCGGAGGATACGCGCCACGGTCAAGGACCCCAAGACGGCCGAACTGCTATGCCCCAACAACCATCCGATCGGCACAAAGCGGCTCATCCTCGATACCGACTATTACGAGACCTATAATCGCGACAACGTCACGTTGGTCGATATCCGAAGCAAGCCAATCCAGGAAGTCACGCCGACCGGGTTGCGCACTGCCGATGCCGAGTATGAGCTCGACGCGATCGTCTTTGCGACCGGTTTTGATGCGATGACCGGAGCGATGAAGGAAATCGACATCCACACCGATGCAGGACTGTCGATACAGGCGAAGTGGGAAGGCGGGCCACGCACCTACCTCGGGATCATGATTGCCGGCTTCCCCAACCTGTTCATGATCACCGGTCCGCAAAGCCCTGGCGTCAAGAGCCAGATGATCTTGGCGTGCGAGCAGCACGTGGATTGGATCGCGGATTGTCTCCAGTACCTGGGCGACCACAGCCTGACGCGCATCGAAGCGGAGCAGGATGCAGAGGATTCCTGGGTGCAGCACAATAACGAAGTCGCTGATCGCACGCTCTATCCGTTGGCCAATTCGTGGTATGTCGGCGCCAATATCCCCGGCAAGCCCCGTGTCTTCATGCCCTATGTCGGCGGCGTCACTGCCTATAAGAAGAAATGCGACGCGGTCGCGGCGAAGGGCTACGAGGGTTTTCTGTTGGGTGCACTCACGAACGAACAGCGGTTTGCGGCAGATTGAGAGGCCGAGGGGGTGCTACTCGAGACGAAGTCGCTGGCGGAGATCGCGCCATCAAGGCATGGGAGAAAGTCATGGCGTCAAAACTTGCGCTAGACCCGCGGGTCGATCCCCGTATCAAGGCAGTATTCGCCACGTTCGAACTTCCGACGCCGACGAGCGTCGCGAGCCGCGAGGAGCTTCTCGCGGAAGAAGCCACCAACTCAGCGACCGCCAGGGCCGAAGGCATGAAGGCGTTTTTGGATGCCATGGACACGGAAGAGATAGCGCCGTCCGCTGGCCTCACTGTCCGCACCGAGCGGTTCACCTCCTCGCCCGATGGCAACTCGATCAACATCCAATTCATCCGACCTCCGGACGGCAAGATCCTACCGTGCGTGTACTACATTCACGGCGGCGGGATGACAGCGATGTCCTGCTACTACGGCAATTATCGCGCCTGGGGCCGGATGATTGCAGCGCAAGGCGCCGCGGTGGCCATGGTCGATTTCCGCAACGCCGTTCGCGCGTCGACGGCGCCGGAAGTCGCGCCCTATCCGGCCGGTCTCAACGACTGTGTCTCGGGCTTGAAGTGGGTCCACGCCAATGCGGAGAAACTGGGCGTCGACACGAGCCGCATCATCGTCGCCGGCGAGAGCGGCGGCGGCAACCTGACGCTGGCCACCGGGTTGAAGCTGCTCAAGGAAGGCGACATCGGCCTTATCCAGGGGCTCTACGCCCTTTGTCCCTATATCGCCGGCGAATGGCCGTTGCCGCAGAATCCCTCCTCGATCGAGAACGAAGGCATCCTCATTAGTGTGCACCACAATCGCGGCGCCATGGGCTATGGCATCGAGGCATTCCGTGCGCGTGATCCGCTGGCCTGGCCGAGCTTTGCCAAAGGCGAAGACGTCAAGGGCCTGCCGCCGGTGGTGATCAGTGTGAACGAGTGCGATCCGCTGCGCGACGAGGGCATCAATTTTTACCGGCTCCTGATGCAGAACGGCGTCCACGCCCGCTGTCGCCAGGTGATGGGCACGGTCCATGGCACCGAGATCTTCATCTCGTGCTGCCCGGACATCAGCCGAGACACCGCGCGCGACATCGTCAGCCTCGCGAGGGGATGATGTGGGTTTCTAGCGGTTGACTGGCGTCGAGGACGTGTGCCGGTTGAGTTCGCGCCTCGCCACCAGCGTGGCCGTCCGCCGCCGGCGGCACGGCGGTGCATTGGGCTGTTTCGTACCCATCCCCCAGCCTCCGACAGAAATCTGCCGGGGGACTGCGATCGGGCACCGAGCATGCTCGCGCCCGGCGAGCGCCTTGGTGCGAGCCACCTGCACCCGCCGTGGATTTCTCCCTCACGCCCAACAGCGCAAGGCCGCGCTTCGCGGCGCCGGCCGACGCGCGGCGGTCCGCCAGGGGTGGACAACGATGCTCGACGCACTGCTGCGGCCGGCACAGGGAAAAAAAGACCTGGATCCGGCGCTGGCCGGCGCCCCGGCGCAGGCCGCCGCGGCGCTCGCCCGGCTCGACCAGGCGCTCGCCGGCCATCCGCTTTTGCCGGCCTTCCTGCACCGCGCCCGGCTCGAGGCGGTCCGCCGCCAGGCCGCGGTCGAGGCCAGGCGATCGATCCCTGGCACCTCGCCGCCGCCCGCCACGCGCTCGACCTGCACCAGTGGCTGGTGGCGCCGGACTTCGACCAGGAAGGCGCGGTCCGGCAGGCCGAACAGGTCCTCGCGGAAGCCGCGGCACCACCCCGCTGCTCGCCGCCGCCACCGGGCTGCACACGTGGCTCAGCGGCGACGGCCACGGAAGCAGCGGTGGTGGCGCCCTCCGTCGGAAGGCGTAAGCCAATCTTTTCCTGCGAGCCGTAACCGGAGAGGCTGGCCTCTGAGCACGGTAAATGCTCATCTGCGGCGCGCCGCGCCCGATTTGCCTTCCGCCTTCTTCTTTCTCGGCCGCTCGTCGTCCGGATTTATCGGGGCAGGGGGCATGCCGCCCTTCGGTTGCGGGTCCTCAATGTATTCGAAATCGGGTTCTTCGTTCCAGGGCCCGCGAATGTCTTCTCCTTGCGACAGATTAAAGACCAGCTTCACCGTGTCATCCGGTGGCACGTTGCCGAACATCGGATCGTTCAGCTTGCCCATCGCATCGAGTGCCTTCATGAACATGTTCGCGTGTGTGATCTCGCGCGTCAGAAGGTGAGTGAGCACCTTTTTGGTGCCTGCATCGTCGCATGCCTTGATGAGCGCCTCATACGTCTGGCGAGCGCCAGCCTCCGAAGCGATATTGGCGCGCAGATCACGCACGACATTGCCGCCCTCATTGATGTAGGCGGCCGTCCAGCAGCTGCCCTGACTGTCTAAGAAGTGAGGGCCGCCACCTTTGAGCTTGAACAGAGGCGCATCATAGACGGGTGTCTGATCAATCTTGCTGGTGTGCTGCGCGATGAGCTTTCCGACCATCTCAAGATGACCGAATTCCTCCATGGCGATATCCTGTAACATGTCGCGGATGCCAGCGTTTTCGACATGAAAGGACTGCACCCAGTACTGCAGCGCGGCTGTGAGCTCGCCGGTGGCGCCTCCGAATTGCTCCAGCAAGAAAGTTCCAAAGCGTGCGTCTGGCTTGCCGACCTTAACCGGCTGAATCAGTTCTTTTTGATGGAAAAACATGTTGTGTCCTGGTCCTGTCTATAGGGGTGGCTACAACGGCTTGGCTTCGTCAGATCAGTTCATCGAGGGATGTCCGTCCGACCATGCTTCGCGCCGATGGACGGCGTCGTGGACGAAACTCAACTTGGCGATTGCAGGCGGCGACAGCACGAACGGGTAGAGGTCCTGATTGCCCATCGCCCGATTGAGACTATTCATCGCAAAGGTGAGCGGCAACCAAGCTTCGATGATCTCTTGCATGCTAGCTGACCGATAGGGATCAAGATCGATTTCGGCCGACAGCGCCTCGTCACGCACCACCCGTGGCTGAATCCGTATGCCAAAGGCGCTGGCCATCTCGAGCGTATCGACGATGTGCAGATAGTGAGCCCAGGTCTCGGCCCAATCCTCCCAAGGATGAGTGCTCGCATAGGCGCTGACATAGTGCTCCTGCCAGTCCGCCGGTGCGCCGTTCTGGTAATGCGCCTGCAGCGCCTCGCCATAATCCATGCTGTCATAGCCAACAACCGCGCGGCACTCGTCCAGCCGGCCACCGCCGCGCACCAGCACATCCCAGAAGTAATGCCCGACTTCGTGGCGAAAGTGACCAAGCAGCGATCGGTAAGGTTCGCCCATTTTGGTCCGGCGCCGTTCACGCTCCGCATCGTCAGCCTCTTCCAGGGCGATGGTGATCGGGCCATTGTCATGGCCAGTCAGAACTTTTGGTCCCGTCGGGCTCGGGCTCTCGGCGACGAAGTCGAAGGCCAAGCCGTGCTCCGGGTCGTCGATCCGGGTCACCAACGGCAGCCGCAGCCGCTGCAGCGTATAGAACAGCCTATGCTTGTTGAGCTCGAGTAATCGCCACAGGACCACATTATCGGCAACCGAGAGATCGGGGATTGTGTGGTTGTGGCGGCAGGCGGCGCAGAGGGAGCCTGCGACGTCCGCTTCAAACAGCCAGTTGCAGGCGTCGTATCCGGCGTTGTCACAAAACCGGAACGGACGCTTTGGATCGGCCAGCGCCGTCCAGCGCTCGCCGGCCGGCTCCACGGCCGAAACCGAGAAGGCCGGAGGCAGATAGCCGAGCCGACGGGAGCAACGCTCGCAGCTGGTATTCTCGAAATACAACAGCTGCCCGCAACTCTGACACTTGAACAACTTCATCGTCGTTCCCCTGGGATGCAAGGCAGGGGCCGTGCAGGATATCCCGCAACCGGCCATTCGCGTTTTTCAAGGTCCGCGGGGCAGCGGAGAGTCCTCGGTCTCCAAGGCATAGCGACGGCAATGTTCGAGATAAGCCGCTTCGTGACTGGCCACCAATCCAACAATGCTGGACCACAGCCAGGATGGAGCGTCCAGGCTTTTCGACCAGTTACGCCCAACTTCGGCACGCCACTTCCGGCGCGTCGGCGGATCCATCTGCCGTGCGTGCGCCTGGCCGACGACAGCAGCCAGAAAATGCGCGGCCTTCATCGCATCGGCTCGCGTCAGCTGATCGATTTCCAACTTCAGATCCTGTGGGAGCAACTCGCGTATGAAAACAGAGCGCTCCAGTAGCCGTTCCGCGGCCATCCGTTCCCCCAAATGCGGCGACAAATGGCGAGCGCCTTCCACCACGCGCTCTCCATTGTCACGCGGGGTCTTGGCCTTGGCATTCCGGGGCGCGGCCGCCTGAACGGCTTCCTTCACATCGATCAAACATAGCCCATCCTTGCTCGATGGCGCCTTACTCACCGAGAGGAGGACGGCAAAACGAACGCGTCCAAGGGAACTGCACCCCTTCATCCAATACGCAGCGTCCTGCACCTCGACGACGGCATCGTCATCGCGTGACCGAAGCGACGTCGCGAGCCTGCGCAGACGCTCCGTTGCAAATAGCTCCTCGAGCGCAAGGCGTTCATCTTCGGACAACGGCCAAAACCGTTGGCCGAGCGGGATCGTTGGCCGCGCGTCGACTATGCGTTCCTTTGCCAACTGCTTCCACGACCGGCTCGTCGCCTCACGCATAACGACGTGTACGGACTCCGGCCGGTGATCGTTGAGTTCGCTTTCCGTGAGCTCGTCATCAAGGGCGGCACAATAGCCCTCGACCATCTGCTCGAGCGTCCTCGCCGTCGTCACGCCCGGCAGATCCGACCCGCGCGCCGCCGTGGCGAGCGACAAGCCAAGCCGGATTAGATCGTGGGCCGGATTACCTATAACGGTCTGATCGAGATCGCGTATCTGGATCGCGATCTCGCCGTCCGCATTCGCGACCGGTCCCAGATTGCCAACGTGACAGTCCCCGCAGATCCAGATCGCCGGGCCGGCGGGCGCCGTACGGCCTTCAGCACTCTCCAGCCACTCATAGAATTTCGCTGTGCTACCCCGAACATAAGCATGCGTTGAGCGCGCCATCTTGAGATTGCGAGATCGGACCAAAGCGGCAGCCCGTTCGTCGGGGGTTTTGGGACGGTTCTCCTGAGATCTTACCTTCATCGACAGAACACACATCTATCCAAGGGTCGCTTGCCCTTCGAATTGATTCCGATAGTCACATCTGGTTGGTTCGAGCAGATCGCACAAGACTTCGTCCGGGCCCGGCCCATGTCGTCGAGCGTCACGATAACGATATCGACAAGTGGCTCCCTTCTGTTGGGCGTGGCTCGCCTACGCTGGCTTGTTGTGCCGTTTCCAGACAGGCCGTCACTGCGTCACGTAACGATGTCACATAATGATCGGCTCCCACGGCCTTTTGTCGGTCACGATCTTGCAGGATCGGATCGCCCTCGGGCCACAAACCCACAACGATCGTGGCATCTGGTAGCCGCGATCGAATTCGCCGCACGACGTAGCGCAATTCAGCCGGCGATCCCGCCCTCTCCAGATATCCGATGAACACCATAGCGACCCCTCGCGTGTCGAGTGATCCTATGAGGGCTCTGGAGACCGCCTCGCGCGATAACAGGCGCGTCCCAATAGCATGCTTTTGCAAGAGTTGCGCAAAGATTTCTACGACGACGCCATCGAACGGCCCTCGTCCACCGATACATAGGACCGGATGCAAGGAGCGCCATTCGGGCGGCCTGGCGTCTTCTTCGGGAAGCGGCAGCTCGGGTGCAGGATGCATTGGCAATCTTTGTTCCGCTCCGGTAGCCCCGACAACGTCCTTGTCGGTCTCGCTGGCACCAGGATCCGCATCCCGATGCTCGTCCAAGCCCTCAACGAGATCGGCGAGCGCATCCCGGATACGGTCGAGCTGCAATGGGGTAACCACCTGACGAAGCACATCTGTAGCGGCAAGTCGTAGCCCTTTGATTGCGACCTCATCGTAATAGGACGATAGAGAACGCTCCTTGAGTAGCAATTCGGCTTGCTCCAGAGCCTCGTCGGGATCACCCGATAGCACCCGCTGATAAAAATTCTCGACGGGCGTGAGCGCAGGTCGATCCCCGAGCACGACGTCAAGGAACTCGAGACGCTCGATGTGACGACCGAGAACCACAAGGCATAAGGTAAGCGGTGTTGCGAGGATGAGACCGATCGGCCCCCAAAGCCACGCCCAGAAGATCGCCGAAACAACGACGGAGACCGGTGAAAGGCCCGTGCTGCGGCTATACAGCATCGGTTCGACGATCTGTCCCATGATCGGTTCTGTCACCAGGAAAAGAGCGGCCGCCGCGATCGCCATCGACCAGCCGGGGTCGACCGCTGCGCCGAGCAGTACCGGAATGACCCCCGCCATCAAGGATCCGACATAGGGCACGAAGCGCAGCAGTGCTGCGAGAACACCCCACAGCACCGGACTTGGAATACCGATAAGGAACAGTCCGACACCGATTATCAGGCCGAAGGCAGCGTTGATGCCCAACTGCGTCAAGAAATACCGACTCAGGCGCCGTGCCGCATCATCCATGGCGACAGTTGTCCGGTGCAGATCCCTGGAGCCGAACAACCGTATGAGTCGATCACGTAGGTCTTCCTGCTGCAACAGAATGAAAACTGCGACGATCAGGATGATGGCTGTGCTTGCCAGCGGACTCAAAACAGGCGAAACGATGCGTTCGGCGACATCGAGTGGCGAAGGATTGGGTTGTTGCACCTCGACCGGGAGGGGAGCCGTATTGCGGTCTCCGGGTGCTGCCGGCGTTGCCCGCTCCGCGGCATCTTTGCTGGCCTTTTGAACCTCGCGTCCGACGGTCCCGATCAGTCCCGACATCGGCTCGGTCGTGAACTTCCGAAGCGTGTCCACCTTCTGCCGGATTGACGTTTGGTAGCGAGGGATATCGTTGGCCAGTTCAGCCACCTGCATCCCCATAACGGCGGCCAGTGCGAGAAGAATCGTGACAGCAATCAGCACCGATAGGATGACGGCCGGAATTCGACCTACAGCGCGACGCAGCCAGTCGGCGAGGGGAGCAAGGACGAAGCTCAAGAGAATTGCCAATGTGATCGGAATGAGCACCTCGCGCCCGAAATAGAGCGCCGCCACGATGACGACCGACCCCGCGAGGGTGGTGAGACTACGGAGGCTCGGTGTTTCGGCAGGGGCAACCTGAGCCCAGCGTGGGGCTGGGGTCGGATGCAACTCGGACATGAAACCTCCTGCTCACCTTGCCAGTCCTCGACACTTCAGACTGGCAGGCGACCTCCTATCTGGTGGTTGGCGCATCTCCTAAGCATGGAGGCTAGTTTGCGCCCTTGTATGTCCCTGGCGTGCAGCTACGCGAAGCCACGGCTGGTCCGGAGCGCCGAGTTTTTGGATTAAAAACGGCGGCGTCTATCCGCTTCCAATGCCCAACTGCCCCTCCGCACGACCGAGCAGCCCTGGGCGCGCCCCGGCTGACACCATGTGCCGGCGCTCAACCAACGAAGGCGCCGGCGCTGGCCAGACGTCAATTCTTAACCGCCGGCCCTGCGCGATGAAGGCCTAGGCGCCGCGCGCTGGTGCCACTGCAACCGCGGACTCGCGCGACCCACGACCGGACACTGGACGGAGGGATCGGGTGGATTTCTCCCCTGATCGTCGAAAAGGCGTCTGTCTAACGCCGGGTGCGACCCGGCGCGTGTGTCAGCGACGAGCGAGAAGGAAGCCAATGACAATGCCCAGCGTCATCGCAGACAGAAGCGCAACGATAGGCTGGTCGGAAGCGAAGTTCCTTGCCTCGTCGACGGCTTGCCCGTAGGCGTTCTGCGCACTCCCGGCGACCCGGTTCATCTGGCCGCGCGCCTGGGTTGCCGCGTCGCCGGTCACCGCGCCCACAGCGTCCTGGACTTTGCCCCCGATGTTGCGGGCGGTCCCCTCGACACGATTTTCATCAACCATCACTTTTCCTAACCCGAATGAAAACGGTCGCGCGTCGGCGAAAACACGTCGCGCATGCTGCCACCATACGCGGCAGCAGCGCTGGCGATGAACGCGCCGACCAACATAGACAGAGCGGTAAAGATCGCGAATTGCGCCGCTGCCTTGCGCGCCGCATTGGCGGCCTGCTTCGCCTTGACCTCGGCCGCCTTTTCTCGAGTGATCACGTCATCCACCCGCTTTTCGGCATCAGTCTGTGAAATACCGGTGCGCGTTGCGACAAGCTGAGCAAGATAAGTCCGGTCAGCAGCCGGCACGTCGCCATTGGTGATGCCGGATGCGAGAATATGCGTCACTTGAGCATTCGTGTTTTGTGGACTGACGGCAGGGTCCGGATGGTCCGAACGGAACAGGCTGTCCACGTCGTAGACAGACACTCCCGACACCGCCTGCGAGGCTATTTGCCCGGCACCTTGTGCCGCACCGCCTGCGACCGCCGCTGCCGCATGCACCCCACCGCCGATAATCGATGAGGCGGCTGATCCTGCCAGCAAGATGCCAACGATCGTCGCGAGCGCCCAAGTGAGAAAGCCGTGCGCCGTATCGCGAAAAAAGACCTCATGGACATGCACAGCAACCCATTTGGTCCGTAGCCGACCGGTCAGGAAGCCGCCGATGGCAGCGGAAAACCACTGCACGATAATCAAACCGATGGCGGTCATTATAGTAAACGTGGTGGCCGACGCGCCAGAATTTGACCAGGGCGAGATGGATGACAGCCCGAGGCCGGCACCGAGCGCGATCAGCACGAGTGTGATCGACACCGACGCCAGCGCCCCAGAGATGATAGCGGCCCAACTCACGGCTGACTGGGACGACTCATTTGTGGACGACACGCCCGCAGCGGGAAGCGACCGTCCTGTGATGGCTGCGGCGCTCACGGTCAGTGCCAGATCAGAGCAAGAATGATGATGATCGGGATAGGCACGCCCAGCAACCAAAGCAAAATTCCGCGACCCATTGTTTCCTCCGATTTCTTGCGCGTCAGAACACCCGAATGCG
>Ga0210390_10004123_pt1 | contig 12331 bp, 14 predicted proteins | sample IncBWH11OmetaG_FD_161050 | JGI IMG/M metagenome (GOLD analysis project Ga0210390, IMG submission 161050) | Forest soil microbial communities from Barre Woods Harvard Forest LTER site, Petersham, Massachusetts, United States - Inc-BW-H-11-O ...
GAACACCCATGCCCAAAAATGGAGTCCGGGATTCTACGGTTCGAAAAGAAGGGCCGCCCGGCGGTGAAGCGAGGCGGCCCTGTCGGCGCGCGGACTTCCCGCAGGCAGGAGTTGGCAGGAGAGTCGAAAAGGTCAATAGTTCGATTTCGGGCCGCCATGATAGCGGTGCGCATTAGGCTCAACCGTCTGCGTCGCCATCGCCGGGTAGGAAGCGTTGAAGCCGTGGCGCACTTGCTGGTCCGAGCGGCTGGTCGCTGCGGACCAATCCCGAGCGTACGACCCGGCCGCGCGTGCGGATGCAAGTCCTAAGATCGCAGCTAGCATCATTATCGATGCGGCGATGGCTAAATCTTTTGTCGTCATGGCTCTGTTCCCTTTGCCGTGCCGTCACATCCCCCTTGCCGGGAGGTGCGCATCAGGACAGAGGAATGCGAGTTTGGATCGTGCGTCCGCCTATAAAAGCGGCATAGGAGCCGAGCCGTTCCCAAAGAAAAAGCCGGCGGCGGTCACACCGCCGACTTCTTCTTGCGACTGCCGGCTCGCGTCTCCGGTGCCATCAGCGCCAGTTCCGTTTTGACGAAAATCGTTTTGGGGTCATGGTGTTGGCTTCGTGAGCTGGTGGACCGGCAGATGGGCAAAACGACCAAGACCGCTGCCGAGCTTGAGGCGATGATCCTCAGCAAGATGCAGACGCTTAGTGAGTGTCCGGATGGAATGACCGTCACCGTGAAGCGTCGCGGCGAAACCTGGGAAGCGGTGACGATGTCACCGAACCAAATCGCCTACCCTCTTTGCGTGACGCGCGTAGCGCGCTATGCCGCGGTGCTTAGAACGGAATATGCCCTATCGGACGACTGAAAGGTCGTGGGCAGCGCGGTCAGATCCCCAAGGGATAATGCACCTTTCAAGCCCTCACGGCCGTCGCCCCTGGAACGATCCAAGTCTTTGCGCGTTACGCGATCCATGGATACGCAAACCAAACGAGAAATCTGGCTCCTAGCGCTCGGTACGGCCATCGTCGAGGCGCCCTTCGTCGCAATCGCTGTAGCTCTCTTGAGCCGCTAGCGTGGGAATGAACGCCCAACACGCACGAGGAGGGCCGCTGACATGCGCCTTCAGACATATCGGGACGAAAGCCGCTCCAGGCACATCGACTTGACTGGCGGACGCCGCCACCCTTGGTCAATTGACCTGGTCGCCGCAACAGCTTCGGGCATCCTAGTGGTGGGTTTCGCCTGTGCCCTCGTGGCTCTTTGGGTCCACTAACCGGCGCGAATTTTCGGCCGTCGTTAGCGCGAGCCTGGATGCGATCCTGCGAGTGTCGCGATGGGTGATAGCCGCTGGCCTAATATTAATTTCGTTCCAGTTGACTCCACTTGGATGCGGCGTACCCTGGCGAATGGATCGCGAGCTGGGGCTTCCCACGCCAGCAGAGCCAGAGCGGGTCGCTCCCGCCAGTGCCAGTCGAAGTGGCCCCGTCCACGCGTCGGTGCACTAGAACGGCGCTGGTAACAGCGCCGTTTCTGATTCTTCAGCGCGCGCTCCCAGGTGGTTGCTTCCAATCGGGCTGCTGGAGTGGTGGTCGCCGTTTGAACGCATCCCGGAGCCCCGCTATCATAGGCCGCGCCCGAACTAACCCGCCCGCAGAAGATCACCTCCGGACAGATGCGCGCCTCCGCGCGCCTCTGCCCTCTCCCTGGAACGAATCCAGCCGCCCAGACTTTTATTCGAGTGACTTTATGGAGCGACGCGGTGTCTTGGGATCGTCCGTTTGGTCAACCCGTTGCTTTGTCAGGTGGGCGGCCGGCAAGGACACTCCGAGATGCTGGCGATTATATTCGAAAGCTCTCCCAATCAGAACGCGATACGCCGGAATGGCGACTGGCTATCCAGATGTTGATCGACGCCGCCGAAGATCGGGGGCCGATTCTGTTCGCTACAATGGGAATGGAACGAGCGCTCAACCGAAAGGTCGACAGAAGTTTCAATCCCAACCGCAATGATCACCATTGGGGGCGGCGCAAGCTGGTGCGCCTGGCGCGCGCTACCGACCAGAACCGCCGAGATTGATGGTGGAAGGCCCGGAGCACACCAGGCAAAACAAAAACAGCCGAAGAATTGGCGGCGATGATCCTCGAGGATCTGAGCAAAGTTGACGGCTGCCCTGAGCGGGGAGTTAATGTGACAGTCTACGGCATCCCTTGGAACGCGGTGCTTATGTTTGGCGCCGCAGCCGGTCCGGTCCCCAACAATGCCGAATTGCAGAAGTTCTTTGAACTCATCAAGGAGCGCTTGCAGCGCTTATACGACGTCGCGTAGACGGCGTTCTCGCAGCGTCGCTGCCCTCTTAACTCCGAATTTAATGGGTATTGGCGGGAAGCCTGTCCATACCAGAGCCATGCCGATGGTCGGCATGTCCTCCCTTGAGACTTCGGCCTCAGCCCCTCCCGAGCTGGGGCCGTTTTTGCGTCCGGCAAGCCAATGAGGGCGTGCCCACTGGAGGCTTTCGAATCAGTAAACCAAAGATTGACGTTCGCGATTCAAGTTTGGATCATGCCATGCACAGTCGGGGCAAATCGCGCTTGAATAGCTCAAGCCCGGCCCTCACTCCCCCGCAGAAAATACCCTTCGAAGCGATGCCGGTGATCCTCACGACCGACGAGGAACGCGACGTCTGGATGCGCGCGCCGTGGGACGAGGCGAAGGCGCTGCAAAGGCCGCTGCCGGATGATGCTCTCAAGGTCGTCGCGCGCGGAGTGGAGAAGGAAGACAAGGCGGCGGCTTGAAAGCTGATCGCGATAAACCAGCTTTTAACCTATGTCGGCTTTTGTAGAGGTGGGCATCCGGGGTGCGTGTGTTGGCTTGCGGGCCAGCCAAAAGCATGGGCATGCCACAATGGCCTTCGACCCCGAAGAATTAGTCACGCTGATAGATCATGGCACGATGAAACTGCGCTCGGCGGTATCCCGAGCGATGATGTTGCTACCCGAGGAGCGCACGCGGGCGACAATCGTTCGCGAAGGCGATCCAGCGATCCTAAAATTCGAGCAGATCAAGAAACTCGCGATGCAGTGGGACGAACGGCTCGTGCCCATCGACTAGGTTCGTCGCTGCTCTGTCAGATTTGGATAGGGCTGCAGCCCCCATAAGCGGCCCGAGGCACGGCCCCGTCACCCCCCACTGATCTCACAATGGCGGGGCCGTGCTTTTTATCCTTCGCAGACCAACAAGGTTTAACAGCAGGGGCAGCTGTGCCACTAGTTAGGTCGGGGCGATCCGGGGCTTTGCTTTTTGGCGAGGATCGTAAACAGGGCAATGCCGTGCAAGAAAGTACGCTATCGTCGGCTTGGACATTCTGGATGAAATATCTGTTTCCTGCGGTGTGGATATCCGGCTTCGCATTGGCAACGGTCCTTACACCGGACCCTCAAAACAAAATTGCTTTTCTGGTTATGTGGGGTCTGGGAACGACATTCATTTTGTGGGCTAACGCCGGTTTGAAGCGGGTGCGCATGGACGAACGAAAGCTCTATGTGTCCAACTATTTTCAAGAGATTTATGTCCCATTCAGCGCGATCACGGATGTCAAACAAAATCGCTGGATCAATTCCCGACCGATCACAATCTTTCTTCGGGACACCACGCAGTTTGGAGACAAAGTGACATTCATGCCCAAGCAGCGCATTCAATTTTGGAGCGTAGACCCGGTCGTCAACGAGTTAAAGCGGCTGGCTGGATTAGTCGCACCGGGCCATAGGTTAGCAGCGGCGGAGTCGTCCAAAATTCGGCTTTCGCGAGATTTTCGGTGTCGTCCGATTTTCGACTTTTGCAACATGGGGTAATTCCGGGATCGAGCCGGACAAAGGCAAGGGAATCAGCTCTCCCGGAACGTATGAGGCCAACCTCATGTGGCCTCGCAACGATGGAGAGCGGCAATGGAATACTATGTCGGACTGGACGTGTCGTTGAAGCAGACGTCGATCTGCGTGGTGGACCAGACGGGGTCGGTCGTGCGAGAGGGCGTGGTCGATTCAGATCCTGAGGCGATCTCGGTTTACGTGAGGTCAAAGGCGCCAGATGCAGTACGCATCGGCCTCGAGACCGGGCCGACGTCCACGTGGCTATGGACTGAGCTTAAGCGGCTTGGCCTGCCGGTAATCTGTATCGACGCGCGCCATGCCAAGGCCGTGCTCAAGATGCAGATCAACAAGAGCGACCGCAATGATGCTATCGGGATCGCCCGCATCATGCAGACCGGCTGGTTCAAGGAGGTGCACGTCAAGGATATCGACAGCCACTCGGTCAGGGCGCTACTGGCCAGTCGGGCGCTGCTGGTCAAGATCAAGCGCGATCTCGAGAACCATGTTCGCGGCCTTCTCAAAAATCTCGGCCTAGTGATCGGCCGTGCCAAGTTCAATGGCTTTGCAGTGCGAGCAGAGGAGTTGATCGAGGGCCGTCCCGAGTTGGTGACTGCCATCAGACCGCTGCTGGAAGCGCGCAATGCCGTCGAGCAGCAGGTTAGTGAGCTCGACCGCAAGGTTATGAAACTGGCTCGCCATGATGCGCAGGTCCGCCGGTTTATGACCGTGCCTGGGGTCGGCCCTATCACCGCGCTCGCCTTCAAGGCAACGATTGACGATCCGGCACGGTTCGCGCGGTCGAGAAGCGTAGGTGCTTACGTTGGGCTAACCAGCAGACGCCATGCGTCCGGAGAGGTCGATTGGACCGGTCGCATCTCGAAGTGCGGCGACGCGATGCTGCGAAGTTATCTGTTTGAAGCAGCCGGCGTTCTGCTGACGCGCGTCCCGAAATGGTCCGCCGTGAAGGCTTGGGGGGTAAGGCTCGCCAAGCGCAACGGGCTCCGCAAGGCCAAGGTTGCGGTCGCGCGTAAGCTCGCGGTCATTCTGCATCGCATGTGGATCGACGGGACTGAGTTCAACTGGTCGAAGAAGGAGATTGCTGCCTAGCGAGGGGATTGCCGAGTTCCTGCCAAACGGCAGGAAAGACGTCCCAGCCGGGACAATGGCGATGGTGAGTTCGACAGATTTTTTGCGCGCGTCTGAAAGGGCGACCGCGATTGCAACATTGAACCGCCAGCGTCACCTTACGCCATCATGCGGAGGGTTCACCCCTACCGCGGAGAGAACAGTGGGCCCGGCAAGGACGATCATTGGAGAGCTTGACACCCAGACCCGGAATTAGAGAACACTATCTGCTATTAGCTGACCTGCCAGTGCCGTCCGGTTTTGGCTACTACCCTTAGCAGACCACGTCGAAGGCTCGAACCGGCGAGTCACCGAAATGCCGATATCGCTCCATTGGTCGCGTGGTCTATCCAATCTATCGAACCGCCTCTACTCAAAAACGGCGTTAAGCAGGAGCTGCTTGACGTCGGTCGCCGCGATATCGTCCCACTTGAGCAATTGGGGCTGATCCGTGATTACTACCGGGCCATCTTCGGCCTTGGCAGTGAGCCGGCCGTGCGAGCCGCGCACGAGGGATGCATCGAGCGGGATCACGTCCATTAGTGCCCGAAATCCCAGTTTGCGAAGAAGCAGGCGCTTACCGACTGCGGCCTTCGGCACCGCGATTGCGGGATCGAGGAAAAGTTCGACCGGATCGTATCCCGGTTTGCGGTGAATCTCGACGGTGCGCGCGAAGTCAGGCGCACGGCGATCATCGTTCCAATAATAGTAGGTAAACCAGGAGCGGGCATCCGCCATCGCGATCAACTCGCCAGAGCGAATATGGTCAAGGCCGATCGCATTCCTTTGCGCACCGCCGTAGACACGCTCGACGCCGGACAACCCTTCAATCAGGCTTCGCACTTTCGGCAACCATTCCCGATCAGAAACGTAGATATGCGCGATCTGGTGGTCAGAGAGTGCGAACGCCCGGGAAGCAATCGGATCGAGCAGCTCACCGCCGTCTTCGTCCCGGACGACCAGCAGACCCTCATCACGCAATGCCCTGTTGATGTGGACCGGGCGGTCTACAGGCGTGATGCCATATTCGGAGAGGACAACAACCGATCGGCCGGATGCGCGCGCAGCGTCGGCAAGATCGCCAGCCACTGCGTCAACATCGATCAGCGATTGTCGGACGGCCGGATGCGTCTCGTCCGGCCCATGCCGTTGCAAATCGTAGTCGAGATGGGGAAGATAAGCGAGCGTGAGCGTAGGGTCATGCTCGGTCATGATCAGCTTGGTGGCTTCGGCGATCCAGCGCGTCGAAGCAATCGAAGTTGCCGGCCCCCAGAACTGAAACAGTGGAAAAGGACCCAGACGTTCGGTCAGCCGATCTCGCAATTGCGCCGGCACGGTATAGCAATCGGGGAACTTGCGGCCGTCGGCCTTGTAGATCGGCCGCGGCGTGGCGCCGATATCGTGGCTCGACGCCATATTGTACCACCAGAACATGTTGGCGCATGTGAAGTCGGGATCGCGTTTCTTGCCGGCCTCCCAGATCTTCTCGCCACTGACAAGCCGATTGGACTGACGCCACAGCAAAACTTCCATTTGATCGCGAAACAGCCAGCCATTTCCAACAACGCCGTGGTCCTGCGGGAGCGCTCCCGTCATGAAGGTTGCCTGAACGCTGCAGGTGACGGCAGGGGTAACCGTGTCCAGCGTTGCCATGCTGCCATTGCTGGCGAGCGCCGAAAGCTGCGGAGTCAATGGCCCCATATGCCGCGGTGTCAAACCGACCACGATCATTGCCAGCACCGGTTTCAATATAATTCCTCCATGCCTCAGATAGCGCCAGCTTTCTCTTCAGCCGCACCGAAACAGAGCGAAACGACTTGCCAAACTGGCAAGTAAAATGGCACGCTGTCTAGTGAAATTGGAGTATGCGTTGCGATGGGTGGCGTTCAATGATCGCCGATCGCTTCGCAGGTATTCGCCGGCCAACTCAGAGCAGAAGAACAAGGGCGCCGAGCGAGGGAGAATGCCATGCTTGATACGCCCTTTCAAAGGATCGGGGATGTCCGGCTGCAATCGTTCAGCGTAACCTTTGAATACCCGGTGGTGTTTACGCGAGATGCCTTCGCGCTGGGCAATCGCAGCCTGATCGATGTGTTGTCGCGGCGAGAACCCCACAAGCGCCATCGATGTTTGATCTGTGTCGACCAGGGCGTCCTGACATCGCTTCCCGACCTCACATCGCAGATCGAGAACTACGCCGCGGCGCACGGCAGCAGCATGGAATTGATCGGACGTACGGTTCCGGTTGCGGGAGGCGAACTCTGCAAGAACGATCCGAATACCATCTCGCGTCTGCTCGAATTACTCTCGCAGCGTGCGATCGATCGACACTCTTTTACAATTGCGATCGGTGGAGGCGCGGTGCTGGATGCGGTCGGCTATGCGTCCGCGATCTTCCACCGCGGCGTTCGCCACATTCGTTTTCCGACCACGGTTTTGGCCCAGGATGACAGTGGAGTAGGCGTCAAGAATGCCGTCAACCAGTTCGGCTTGAAGAACCTTGTCGGCACCTTTGCAGCGCCATGGGCGATCATCAGCGATAGTTCTTTCATTGACATGCTGCCGCCGCGTGAGAAGCAAGCGGGCATGTCCGAAGCCGTGAAGGTTGCGTTGATTCGCGACGGCAGGTTTTTCAACTGGCTCGAAGCTCATGCGGACGACCTTGCGCGCTTTTCCAAGTCTCATCTGGACCATCTCATCAAGGCAAGTGCCGAACTCCATATGCGCCAAATCCGGCTCGGCGGCGATCCCTTCGAAATGGGATCGGCGCGCCCGCTCGATTTTGGTCATTGGTCGGCGCACAAGCTTGAGCAATTGACGCGCAATGAAGTCAACCATGGCGAAGCCGTGGCAATCGGCGTTGCGCTCGACACGCGGTATTCGGTCCTGTCTGGACGTCTGGCCGCCGGCGAGGATGAGCGCGTAGCAGATCTCCTCGAGCGGCTTGGTTTCGTCTTGTGGCACGACAAGCTTCGGCAGTGCGACTCGCGAGGACGGCCCCTGGTGCTGAAAGGTCTTGCTGACTTTCAGGAGCATTTGGGCGGAGAATTGACAGTTACGTTGCTTGCCGGAATTGGCCGCGGCGTGGAAGTACACGAAATGGATGAGAAGATCGTCGGACAGTCTATTGACTGGCTGGAACAGCGGAAGTGACGAGGGATGAAACTCAACCACCTTCCGGGCGACGTTCATCTGACGTATTGCACGAACATCCATGCCGGCGAGAGTTGGCAGGACATTCGGGCAAGCCTTGACGAGCATGTCCCGGCAATCAAGTCAAGCGTCGCTGCGAACCAGTCGATGGGAGTGGGATTACGTCTTTCCGGTCAAGCCGCTGCGGTGGCAAGAGAGCCCGAGGCGCTGGCCTCGTTCCGGGATCAACTTTCGAAGCTCGGTGCTTACGTTTTCACCATCAATGCTTTCCCGTTCGGTCCGTTTCACGGCGTCCGCGTCAAGGAGCACGTCTATTTGCCCGACTGGCGCGACCGGGAGCGTGTCGCCTTCACAGCCAATAGCGCAGCCGTGCTTGCCGCAATTCTTCCGGACGGTGTCGACGGGAGCATTTCGACGGTACCCGGCGCATTCAAGCCCAATGGCCGATCAAGTGAAGCCATTGCCGCGATGGTCAGCAACCTGATGATGGCGGTTGCAGATCTTGTCGACGTCGAACGCCGTACCGGCAGGCACATCGCGCTCGCTCTCGAGCCCGAGCCCTGCTGTTTCCTGGAAACGACCGATGAGAGTATCGCCTTCTTCAAGGACATGCTGTTCGAGCCGGAAACGCTCGACAGGCTGGGGGCACTTACGGGGGTTTCCCGAAACGAGGCCGAGGTTTTGCTGCGCCGTCATCTCGGCATTTGTTATGACGTCTGTCATGGTTCGGTCGAATATGAAGATATCATCGCCGAACTGGATCGCCTGATCGCTGCGGGAATCAATATTCCGAAAATTCAGTTGTCGGCCGCGATGCGTGTCCCGGCGATGCGAAAGGACCTCGTCGCTGCGGTGATGAAATACAACGACGGGGTCTATCTGCACCAGTCCATCGTCCGTCGTGACGACAGTCTCATCCGTCACGTTGATCTCCCGGACGCCGTCGCTGCGTTCGCAGAAGGCCAAGCTGACGGAGAGTGGCGAATCCATTGTCACGTGCCGGTGTTTCTTGCCGATCTCGGTGAAATCAGTTCAACGCGCACCGATCTCGTAACGACACTTGCCGCCTTGCGTCAGAAGACCCGTTCATCTCATCTCGAGGTGGAAACCTATACCTGGGATGTTCTGCCCGACAAGCTTCGAACCGGCTCGAAGTCGGCTGACATCGCTCGCGAGATCGCTTTCTGCCAACGGGAACTTGTGGGATGAATGCCGTAGCCGTGCGAGCACCCAGCGGGCAGACTCTTTTGAGGTTGGGCCGGGTGTCCAATCTGCCGACCGTGTGGACCAACGTCATCGCGGGGGCCACAATAGCGAACGCCGCCGCAGGCATCGCTGACGTAGCGCTCGTAGGCGTCGCCATGACGGCGTTCTATGTGGGTGGCATGTATCTCAACGATTTCTTCGACAGGGACATTGACGCAAGGGAGCGTCCGGGGCGGCCGATTCATGCCGGGGAGATCGGCGCGGGCACCGTGTGGACTATCGGATTCGCGCTGCTCGTAATTGGCGTGGCCTTGCTGGCGCCGTTCGGCCCGTTAACGGCGAGTTGGGGCTTGGCGCTGGCTGCCACGATTGTGCTTTACGACTCCTGGCACAAGAGCAACATTTTTGCGCCACTGATCATGGGCCTCTGCCGGGCCTTGGTCTATCTGGCGACAGGTGCGGCTGTTAGCGGCGGAATCCGTTCGGCCTTGATTGCGGGCGCAATAGCGCTTGCCGCTCATGTCATCGGACTAACCTACGCGGCAAAGCAGGAGAATCTGAATCAGGTCGGCCGACTCTGGCCGCTTGCCATTTTGGCCGGCCCTCTGCTGTTTGCGTTGCTCGGCATTTCGGGCGGATGGCTCGTCGCTGTCGGAATCCTGATATTGTGCGTGGCCGATATCGCCGCCGTTCGGCTATTGGCAAAGCGGGTCGCGCCAGATGCGGTGCCACGCGCCGTTTCGATGTTGATCGCGGCGGTCTGCCTGGTCGATGCCTTGGCTGTAGCACTATACGGTGGCAGAATCTTGCTCGCTTGCCTCTGCGCGAGCGGTTATCTCCTGACCCGACTTTTCCAAGCGGTTATTCCGGGAACGTGATGCAAGCTTTGACGAGTTCCTCTGGTCACAACGGAAGCGGTCGCGCCGAAAGGGCCATTTGCGAGGGCTTCGTGGCCTTGGTGGACGAGTGGATCTCGCGGGCGGTGAATGAAAATGCCATGTCTTGGTTTCGCCAAACGATTGAACGCGTCAGGCGTGAATCCCAGGGAGACGTACTTGCCATGGCCATCGCTCTCGCGCCGCGTCGGCTTGGCAAGGCGGATTTGGCGCTGACGTCGGACGACAAGGCGCAGGCGACGACATTGCGACCGGGTCTCGACCCCAGCGAATGGAGTGTCGATCAGGCGGCGCGGATTGGTTTTGCGGTCGCCGGCCATGCAGGAGACGAGGCTGCTTTTGCCGCCTGGTTCGACGGTTTCTGTGCTACAGCCGGGATCAATGAATTGATCGCACTCTGCCGCGGATTGCCGGTGTATCCGGCCGCTGCAATGCTGGAGCCGAGGGCGAGGGAAGCCGTTCGCTCGGGCATGAAGCCTGTCTTCGAGGCGGTCGCCCACCGCAATCCCTATCCGGTCGAGTGCTTCAGCGAAGCCGCCTGGAATCAAATGATCGTGAAGGCCTTCTTCATCGGCTCACCTCTGTGGCCGATCCAGGAACTGGACCGGCGCGGTAACCCCCGATTGGCGCGCATGCTCGTTGATCTCGCCCAAGAGAGATGGGCGGCGGGGCGGCCGGTGAACGGTGAAGTATGGCGTTGCGTGGCCCCTCATGCAGACGCTGAGGGAATTGCGGCTTTGGCCCGCGCGTTTGAGACGGGTGGTGAAAAGGAACGTCTCGCGGTTGCGCTTGCGTTGCAGCAAGCGCAACCAGATCATGTCGATGCCGTGTTGGAGCAGCCGGGTTCGCGCCGGCAAATGAGGGATATCCAATCGCGCTTGTTGATCGAGAAGATCGATTGGAAAGCGCTCGCATGAGCGAATGGTCGCTCCCACCTCTCGCGCGAACTTTGTTGCGGGCTCTGTCAGCACTGCTGACTATTTGCCTGCTCGTTCAATTCTTCATCGCGGGCATGGCCGCGATGATGAATCCTCAATGGTGGACATATCACGGCGCATGGGTCGCCATCTTTCAATGGTTGGTCGTCCCACTTCCGATCCTTGCATGGTTGGGCGGCCCTCCGCGTGGGCGGCGCACATTATTCGCCAGCATTCCGCTGTTCCAGATCGCGTTTCAATACGTGCTAGCGCACCGCGCCATTGAAGGCCGCCTTGCGATTGGCTTGGGTCTGCATGCGCTGGACGCCGGGCTCTTGTTGTTGATCGCGGCTGCGCTGGCAATCGGCTTGTTCGATTGATGCAGTCGTCGATCGTTCGATCAAGAAGAAGCCCAATCGACCGAACGTGGTCAGGCAACCGCAACAGTCTTCTTGATAGGTTCGTTTGATTTACTCTTGCAGCTTCGAAGGAAGCCGCTACGATCTTGGTCGGCCGGATACGACATAAAACAAGAGAGCCGGCTAAGAAACGAACAGGGAGTCAACCATCATGAGAATGTTGACGCTCGCCGCCTTTTTGGCGGCGGCATGCATAGGCATGCCCGTCGCGTCTGCGCAACAAGTACCGGCAACGCCGGCCGACGTTGCTCAGCCCGGGGGAAAGATTCCGGGCGCCCCGAAATTGGCGCTCGTCAAAGTTGCCGACGGATTTCATGATCCCGTCGGCGTCACCGCTGCTAATGACGGTTCGGGGCGCATCTTTGTCGTGGAGCGTGCAGGCCGCGTCAAAGTGGTCGACAAGAGCGGCAAGGTATTGCCCGAACCCTTGATCGATCTGACCAACTTCAATCCGCTCGGATCCGACGTGCAGACGGGATTTGTCGAGCAAGGACTTTGGTCAATCGCGCTTCATCCAAAGTTCAAGGACAATGGCTACGTCTTCGTCCACTACGCGTCGCTGCCTTTCAACGGCGCGTCGATTATTGCCAGGATCACCGTCGATCCCAAGAGTCCAAACCAGGTGACCAAAGAGCAACTCAAGAAATCCGTGAAGGTGCTGATGAACATTCCTCAGCCCTACTATAACCACTACGGCGGCATGATCACCTTTGGTCCCGACGGAAAACTCTATATCGGCAAGGGCGACGCCGGCT
>Ga0210390_10004126_pt1 | contig 12330 bp, 10 predicted proteins | sample IncBWH11OmetaG_FD_161050 | JGI IMG/M metagenome (GOLD analysis project Ga0210390, IMG submission 161050) | Forest soil microbial communities from Barre Woods Harvard Forest LTER site, Petersham, Massachusetts, United States - Inc-BW-H-11-O ...
GCACCGCGGTGGCGCTGGTGACCGCCGTCGGCGCCGACACCCAGGCGCGTCGCGCCGCCGAACTCGCGTCCGGTGAACTGCCGGACGTCGGGCTGCAGCACCAGCTCAGCAAGCTCACGAACCAGGCATTCCCGGTCAGCACGGCCGGCGGCGCCCTGGTCGGCTTACTGGGCCTGTTACGCGGTCGAGGAATGCGCGAAGCAGTGGCCAGTGGAATCGCGATCACGGTGGCCGCGGTCCCAGAAGGCATGCCACTGGTGGCGACGCTCGCACAAGCCGCGTCGGCGAGACGCCTGACCGAGTACGGCGCGCTGGTACGCATCCCCCGTTCGGTCGAGGCGCTCGGCCGCCTCGACGTCGTTTGCTTCGACAAGACCGGGACGCTGTCCGAAAACCGGCTGCGGGTGGCGCAGGTGCATCCGGTGGCCGGTTACTCCCGCGAAGATGTGTTGCGCTTTGCGGCGCACGCAGCCCCGGACGCCAACGGCGGCCCGCAGGTGCACGCCACCGACCGGGCCATCATCGAGGCGGCGCTCGCGGTTGATGCCTCCAACGGCTCGCGAGCCACCGAAGCCGACGCCCATTTGCCGTTCCGGTCCGGCAGGTCGTTCTCGGCGTCGGTGTCCGACGACGAGCTGACCGTCAAAGGCGCACCCGAAGTGGTCCTGGCCGCCTGCCGGGACGTCGGTCCGGACATCGATGAGACGGTGCGTCAGCTGGCGGCCGAAGGGCTGCGGGTGATCGCCGTCGCGCGGCGCCGCCTTAGCCCGCAGCAGGCCAATCTGGTGGCCGATGACGAGGACGCAATCGGTGACTTGGCCGACGAGGAGTTGTCACTGGCCGGATTCCTCGGGCTGTCCGACACGCCGCGAGCCGAAGCACCCGCACTGCTCAAGGCGCTGTCCGACCGCGAGGTCGGCATCAGGTTGATCACCGGCGATCACCCGATCACCGCCACCGCTATCGCGCGGGAAATGGGCATGCCGGTGAGTGCCGAGCAGGTCATCACTGGCGCGGAATGGGACGCCTTGTCGCGCAAAGACCAGGAACGCGTCGTCACCGAGCGGCTGATCTTCGCCCGGATGTCACCGGAGAACAAAGTCCAGGTCGTCCAGACGCTCGAACGCAGCGGCAAGGTATGCGCGATGGTCGGCGACGGGTCCAACGACGCCGCCGCGATCCGAGCCGCCACCGTCGGCATCGCCGTCGTGGCGCGCGGCAGCGACGCGGCCGGCATCGCTGCCGATGTTGTGCTGGTCGACGCCCGAATCGAAGCGCTGGTCGCAGCCGTCGACGAGGGACGCCAGCTCTGGCAGCGGGTACACGCCGCGGTGTCGGTGCTGTTGGGCGGCAACGCCGGTGAGGTGGCTTTCGCGATCATCGGCAGCGCGATCAGCGGAACGTCGCCACTCAACACCCGACAGCTGCTGCTGGTGAACATGATGACCGATGCGTTCCCCGCCGCCGCTCTCGCCGTGAGCCCGCCGAGCGGCCCGGTGCAGACCGGCCGCGGCGGCCCCGATCAACGGGCACTATGGCGAGCCGTCGCCATCCGCGGGACGACCACGGCGGCGGCGGCGACCGCGGCCTGGATGATGGCCGGCGTGACCGGACGGCCACGACGCGCGTCGACGGTGGCCCTGGTCGCCTTGGTCAGCACCCAGCTGGGTCAGACGCTGCTGGAGTCGCGCGCGCCGTTGGTGGTCTTGACCGCCGGCGGATCGCTGGCCGTGATGGGGACGCTGATCAGCATCCCCGGCGTCAGCCAGCTTTTGGGCTGTACGCCGCTCGGCCCGATCGGGTGGGCGCAGGCGCTGGGCTCAGCCGGGGTTGCGACCGCCGCGGTGGGCGTCGCGACCCGCATACTCGACAGTAAGCTTCCACTGGAGCTCCAAGCCGGCCCCGATCGGGCGCCCGACGAGTCCCAACCTGCACAAGGCCAAGCCGCCACAGAACGGCGTACAACTCGATCAGCGGGATCGCCAGAAAAACAGCGGCCCCTGAAGCTAGTGGGTCGGCGAGATTCTCCGTCGTCGACGTCATACTCCCGACGGTGACCGGGGCACTCTGCTGGACGGCAAATCTGACGTGACTGAAAGGCAAATGATGGTCGACAAGAAGCCCCATCGCGCGACGTCCCAGGCCGAGGCCGTCGCGCACATTCGTGAGGGCGAGACGTTCTTCGTGAACTTGCCGCTGGTCGGAAAGGTGGAGATTCCCCGGCCCGAGGCGCTCGCTTACTACGGCGGTCTAGCCGCGTTGGCCGCATTCGAGCTCATCGACTGGCCGGTCGCGGTCGTCATCGCGGCGGGCCACCTGTTGGCCAGTAACCACCACAACCGCATCCTCGAAGAGCTCGGCGAGGCCATCGAAGAGGCCTAGCTCGCGTTCTCCTGCAGCACGCGACGCGCGGCGTCCGCGTCGTGGTGAAGCGGCAGACACATCAGTTCGGCCACTCTGTACATAAAGCTGTCCGGCGACAGAACAAGAACGATGGCGCCCTGTTCGAGCAGCCGATCCAGCGCGGCGAATCCCGCGCTGTCCAGGTATTTGATCGGGCTCAGTTGAAGGATGAGGGGCCGCGGGCCCGGCACGGCCAGGACCGAACGGGTGAACTCGTCGACGTTGGTCACGTCGATTTCGCCGGTGACCGTCACCTCGGCGGGCGTAGCCGCCGCGGTGTCGCTCTCAGGGATCTGCAGTTGGAAAACCGCCCGGGTCATCGTGTAGCGCCCTCCACCAAACTGGCCCCCGGGACAATGGCGTGATGGAAATCAAGAGTAATTCGAGTGCCGTGGGCGGTGCGCACGGTCTTCACGTGGTCGGCGAGTCCGTTGATCATCGTGAGGCCTCGTCCGCCCAGAAGGCTACGTTGGCTGGCCGAGGAATCACCCGACCACCGGCCGGTATCGCTGACCGTCGCGGTGACGGTGTGACCGCGCATGAAAGCCTCGATGGAGACCGTCCTGAGCGAATCGCCGCCGCTGCCATGCTCGATCGCATTACTCACCGCTTCCCCGGTGGCCAACAGGATGTCGCATACTCGGCGGGGATCGACGGCGAGACCGGTCAGCCAATCGCGCAGCCGGTGCCGGGCCTCCGGGATGTTCATCGGTGCGGCGGGAAGCACGGTAGCGAAACTACGCGCCGTGCTGTGGTTGGGGCGCACCGCCAACAGAACGACGTCGTCGGTGTAGCCGCCGGGCGGGGCCATCCTGTCGAGCAACTCGTCAACGAACTCGCCGACCGACAGCTCCACACGATATGCGGCCGCGGCCTGTAGCCGCGCGAAGCCTTCATCGAGTGTCTCGCCCGGCCGCTCGATCAGCCCGTCGGTATACAGCAGAAGCAGGCTGCCCGCGGGCAACTCCTGTTCCGCCGTATTGGCCTTGAGCTCGCTCGCCGACGCCGCAATCGGGGGACGCCGGCCGGCTTGCAGAAAAACCGGGGTTTGGTCCGGCGTCACCAGCAACGGGTACGGATGGCCTGCACAGCTGTAGCTGATGCTGGCCGCGCCGTCGCCCGGTTGCCCGGTGTCGATGACGGCGTAACTGACCGTCGCGCAGCGCGCACCGGGGATCCCCGCCGCGTACCTGTCCAGCGAGCTGAGCACCGCATCCGGACCGGCGCCGGTGAGGGCGGTGGCCGACACCGCGGCGCGCAGTCTGCTCATCACGATCGCGGCGGGCAGGCCATGCCCGACGACGTCGCCGACGGAGACCGCGATCTGGCCCGGTCGCTGCAGCGGCGCCACCAGGTACCAGTCGCCGCCGACGCGCATCGCCTCGCCACCGGGCTGATACACGGCCGCCACGACCGCGGCCGTCGACCCGCGGTCGAGATCGAGCAGATGCTCCTGGAAGTCGACGGCAATTCGATGTTCGCGCTGTGCACTGCGGACCCGCCCCACCGCCGATTGGGTGATCTCTGCAGTGCGAGCGAGCATCTCGAGCTCGCCTGCGTCGAAGTCCCGCGGTCTGGGCCACAGCAAGCCGAGCGAACCGATCACGTTCCCATCCGGCCCGCGCAACGGCTGGCTGACGCACGACCGGACGTTGTGCGCGGTTTCCTGCACCACGTGGCCATAACGCGGGGTGAGCGACAACGTGTCGGTGATCACCATCCGCTGACCTGACTTGATGACGTCAATCGGCACCAGCGGCGTATCCAGGGTCGCGACGTGATAACGGTCGCGAAATTCGACGGGCACCGGACCCGCGTACTCGAATCGGACGTTGTTCTCCTCGGAGTCGAGAAGACCGATCACGACGATGGTCGCATCGCCCGAGCCGAGCGGCGAGGCCAGCAGCGCATCGGCGATTCCGGCGACCGAGCCGGCGGCCTGCAACGCCGCATCGAGTTGGGCGGCGGCGGAGATATGCCGGAGCTCGGCTTCACGCTGTTGCTGACCCGCACGTTCACGGTTAGTGGCGGACAACCGCGCCGCGATCCTCTCCACCAGCTCCTGCGAGCGGAACGGTTTGGGCAGGTAGTCGTCCGCGCCGCCGGCGTAGCCCTCGCTGACGGCCTCATCTCCGGCACGGGCGGACAGCATGACGATCGGAGTGGCGGCCAACTCGGTGTCGCGACGAATGGCCGAGACGAAGTCGAAGCCGTCCAGCTTGGGCATCATCACGTCGGTCACGATGGCGTCCGGGCGAAGCTCGCCGGCGGTCCGCAGAGCCGCTTCGCCGTCGGCAACCAGAACCGTTCTCCAGTGCACCGACAACACCCGGTCCAGATGGTCTCGCATGTCGGCGTTGTCGTCGGCGATCAACACCAGTTTGCGGTCGTCGCCGCCGGATGCAGCCGCGCTCGGCAGCGGCGCCACCCATTGATCCGCCTCGACGACGTAGGGGTTGTCCAGCAGGTCGGCCGGTAAATGGTCGATCGGTGCGTCGACAAGCGATTTCGGCAGTGTGATCGCGACCGTGGTGCCGCGGCCGAGTTCGCTGGTGATCTGCATACTGCCGTCTTGGAGCTCCACCAGCCCGCGCACCAGCGACAGTCCGATCCCGGTGCCCTCCACACTGCGACCCAACGCGGTGTCGGCCCGAAAGAACCGTTGGCCCAACCGTTTCAAGTCCGCTTCGCCGATACCGACACCGGTGTCACGGACGGTGATCAACGAGTGGGCCTCGCCACCGTGCACCGCGACGGTGATCGAGCCGTTCAGCGTGTATTTGACCGCGTTGGACATCAGGTTGAGCATGATGGTTTCCCACATGTCCGGGTCGATGTCGGCCAGCGCCTGATGGCAGTCGAGGTCGAGTTCAAGCCCGCCCCGCGCGCACAGCTCGGTGAACGATGACGCGATCTGCCACGTCAGCGCCCCGACGTCGGTGCACACCAACTCCGTGGTGGCGCGGCCTGCTTCGATACGGGAGAACTGCAGCAGCGAGTCGACCAGCCGCAGCAGCCGTCCCGCGTTGCGTCTGGCCGTTCGCAGCCGCTCCGCGAGAACCGTCTGCGGACCCACATCGGAGAGCGCGTCCTCCAGCGGACCCAGCAACAGGGTTAGCGGAGTGCGGAATTCGTGGCTCACATTGGTCAAGAATGCCGTTTTGGCGTGGTCCAATTCGGCCAGCGCATCCGCGCGCTGCCGCTGCTGCTCGTGCGAGACCACGGACGCCAGCGCCGAAGACAGCTGGTCGGCGAGCAACTGACAGAAGCCGAGGTACTGCTCGTCCAGCGGGCACTGTGGGTTTGTTCCGACCACCAGCGCCCCCGCGATCGCGTCCTCCCCCAGCGGTAGCACCAGCGCCTGATCCGGGCAATCGGCGCCCAACGCCTCATGGAGACCGTGTATCACCGAGGCCACGCCCTCGATGATCTGCAGTTCCGCCCGTGACCGCGCTGTCGGCTCCCAGTCGGTCAGCTTGTCCAGCGTCGGCGGCAGCAACGGCAGCACCGAGGGCGTTGCTCCGCGCAAGGTGGTTTCGGCTGCGTCCGCGCCACTGACATACGCCGCGACGAGAGGCACGTCGGGCTGGTCGGCACAGACCGAGACAGCTGCGCTCACCGCGTCATCGACGGTGCGAGTTTCCATCGTCGCCGAGGCCACCGCGTTGAGTAGATGTAGTCGTCGCTCGCTGATCACCCGCTCGGTGGTTTCCCAGGATGGGCAGAAAATCCCGTAGATTTCGCCGTTTTCGCCGACCAGTGGACTGTAGGTGAAGGTGAAGTAGCGTTCCTGGCGTCGGCCGGCGGTCACCATCGGCAGCATCAAGTCGTTGGACCAGGTCGCCTCGCCGCTGGCGATGACGCTGGCCAGCATCGGACTGATCGGCTCCCAGATGTCCCACCACACGAATCGGCCACGCCGGCCCAGCGCCGCCGGGTGCTTGTCACCGAGGATCTCGATGTAGGCGTCGTTGTACACCAGGAACAGGTCTTCAGTGCCCAACCACAAGACGATCGGAAAGCGCGAGGTCAACACCACCGCGACTGCCGAGCGCACCTCGGCCGACCACTCCTCGGGCGACCCCAACGGGTGTGCGGCCCAGTCGAATTCAGCGAACTGACGGCCCATCTCACCGCCGAGCGCGACGGCCTTGGCAAGGTCGGAGGGCAGGCGCTGCGGCTCGCTTCTCCAGTTACGGCGGGGAGGCCCGTTCACTGCCCCTGCTCGGTATCACGGCCTTGCAGCGCGTCGGGCAGCGTGGGGTAGAGATCCAAAACGCTGTCCAGATTCGTCACCTCGATCGGGCGAACCACCAGTCCGTTGTCGGCGACCAGCCGGACGGACGTCCCGGCCTGCAGCCCTCGCCGGTGACAATCGAGGACGGCGTTGAGTCCGGCGCTGCCGAAGTAGGTCACGGCCTGCAAATCGATGATCAGCAGTCGCGAGGCTTGGGTCCCGGCCTGCTGCAGCGCGGCATCCAGCTGGTAGACGAGCTCGGCGGCGGTGCTGGAATCCACTTCGCCCTTCGCGTGCAGCAAAACCGCTTCCGGCCGCACCTCATAGTCGACCCGCAACAAATCCATCAACGTTCACCCGCTTCGATCTTTTCGAGCCTAACCGGCGGCCCGGCTATACGTTGGCTTCGCCCGGAATACGCTCGTGCACCGTCAACAAAAGATGGTCGAACGTGCTTTGTAGCTCCGCCGACGGCGGTGGCAGCGTGGCGATTTCGACGATCAGCTGCTTGGCCAGCGCGCGCAGTTTGGTGTTGGTCTGCTGCGATCGCCACCGCAACACACCGAAGGCCTGCTCGGGGCTGATCCGGTAGATGGCCATGAGGGCACCTTTGACCTGCTCGATCAGCGCGCGGGCCTCGAACAGGTCCGGCAACATCTCGTCGAGGGCGACCTGGCGGGTCTCGACGAAGGTCGCGGTCAAGTCGATGTAATAGCCGGCGGTCCCCACCACTGCGCCGGTCTCGTCGGCCATCCGATCGGCCACCACGATCGCATCGTGCACATTGCCGGCGGTGTCGATGAAGCGGTGGCGGCTGGAGAACGAGCTCTTGGAATGCAATGCCCGGTCCAACAGGTCCTGAACGTGATCCCGGTCTTCTGGATGTTTGTGCGACAGCAGAATTTGCGTCGTCGGCACCACCGACCCGGGCTCGTAGCCGTGCATGCGGGCGACCTCGTCGGACCACTCCCAGCGCTCGCCGACGAACCAGAATCGGAAAGCACCCACGCTGACGTTGTCGGCGTCGTGTTCCGCGGGCGGCCCGGCGGGTGAGCCACCGGTGTCGGCGCTTGTTTGGGCGACCTCGTGCACGTCACGATCATTACACCGTTTACACAGGCGTGCGCACCGGTTAGACAGGAACCACGGACGTGCTGCGCACCGCGGTCCCGCTGCGCTAGCGTGGACTACGCACGATAACGCGGGAGCGCACGCCGAGTGCGCTGAGAGGACGGCTCGGGGCCGTCGACCGTAGGAACCTGACCGGGTAATGCCGACGTAGGGAGATGACAAGAATGACCGTTACAGCTGAACCGTCCGTCACCACCGGACCCATCGCGGGCAGCAGCAAGGCGTACCGAAACATCGATGGCGTTCCGGGCGCCCGGGTGCCGTTTCGGCGGGTGAATCTGTCGAACGGACAGCACTTCGACCTTTATGACACCTCTGGCCCCTACACCGACCCCGACGCGGTAATCGACGTGACGGCAGGGCTGTCCTCGCGCGCGGGCATCGTGCGCGATCGCGGCACCCAGCTGCAGCGCGCACGAGCCGGCGAGATCACCGCGGAGATGGCCTTCATCGCCGCCCGCGAGGACATGCCCGCTGAACTGGTTCGTGACGAGGTTGCCCGCGGCCGCGCGGTGATCCCGGCCAACCACAACCATCCCGAGATCGAGCCGATGATCATCGGCAAGGCCTTCGCGGTGAAGGTCAACGCCAACATCGGCAACTCGGCGGTGACGTCGTCGATCGCCGAGGAGGTCGACAAGATGGTGTGGGCAACCCGCTGGGGTGCGGACACCATCATGGATCTGTCCACCGGTAAGGACATTCACGCCACCCGCGAGTGGATTCTGCGGAACTCACCGGTGCCGGTCGGCACCGTGCCGATCTATCAGGCGCTGGAGAAGGTCAAGGGCGATCCGACCGAGCTGACCTGGGAGATCTACCGCGACACCGTAATCGAACAGTGCGAGCAGGGCGTGGACTACATGACCGTGCACGCCGGGGTGCTGCTGCGCTACGTGCCGCTGACCGCCAAGCGGGTCACCGGCATCGTGTCCCGCGGCGGGTCGATCATGGCGGCGTGGTGCCTGGCCCATCATCAGGAGTCGTTCCTGTACACCAACTTCGAAGAGCTCTGCGACATCTTCGCCCGCTACGACGTGACGTTCTCGCTGGGCGACGGGCTGCGGCCGGGATCGATCGCGGATGCCAACGACGCCGCGCAGTTCGCCGAGTTGCGCACCCTGGGTGAGCTCACCAAGATCGCGAAAGCCCGTGGCGCACAGGTGATGATCGAAGGACCGGGGCATGTCCCGATGCACAAGATCGTCGAGAACGTGCGGCTGGAAGAGGAGCTGTGCGAGGAGGCCCCGTTCTACACCCTCGGGCCGCTGGCTACCGACATCGCGCCGGCCTATGACCACATCACGTCGGCGATCGGTGCCGCCATCATCGCCCAGGCCGGCACGGCGATGCTGTGCTACGTGACCCCCAAGGAGCACCTCGGGCTGCCCGACCGCAAGGACGTCAAGGACGGTGTGATCGCCTACAAGATCGCCGCCCACGCGGCCGATCTGGCCAAGGGCCATCCGCGCGCGCAGGAGCGCGACGACGCATTGAGCACGGCGCGGTTCGAGTTCCGCTGGAACGACCAGTTCGCGCTGTCGCTGGACCCTGACACCGCAAAGGAATTCCACGACGAGACGCTGCCGGCCGAACCGGCCAAGACCGCACACTTCTGCTCGATGTGTGGCCCGAAGTTCTGCTCCATGCGCATTACTCAGGACGTCCGTGACTACGCCGCCAAGCACGGACTGGACAGCGAGGAAGCCATCGAGGCGGCGTTGCAGCAAGGGATGGCCGAGAAGTCGGCCGAGTTCGCCGAGCACGGCAACCGGGTGTATCTACCGATCGCCCAGTGACCTACCTTCCGCTGGCGCCGCGCGGCACGACGCCGCTGCGGGTGTTGGCGATTGCCGGATCGGATTCCGGCGGCGGTGCCGGTATTCAGGCCGACATCCGCACCTGCACCCTGTTAGGAGTGCACGCGCTGTGCGCGGTGACCGCGGTGACAGTGCAGAACACGGTGGGCGTGAAAGATTTTCACAAAGTACCCGGTGACGTCATCGCCGCCCAGATCGAGGTTGTATGCCACGACATCGGGCTGCAGGCCGCCAAAACCGGCATGCTGGCATCGGCCGAAATCATCACCGCGGTCGCGCAGAGTTGGCGCGAACATGGCGCGGGCGTGCCACTGGTGGTCGATCCGGTCAGCGCGTCGATGCACGGTGATCCGCTACTCGACCGCAGCGCACTGGATTCCCTTCGCGCCGAACTGTTTCCGCTGGCAACCCTGGTGACGCCAAATCTGCACGAGGTGCGGCTACTGGTGGACATCGAGGTCGTCGACTCGAAATCCCAGGCCGACGCGGCTCGCGCACTGCATGCCCTGGGACCGCAGTGGGCGCTGGTGAAGGGCGGCCACCTGCGCGGTTCGGCCAGCAGCACCGATCTGTTGTTCGACGGCAACGACTTTCACGAGTTCGCCTCGCCGCGGGTGGACACCACCCACGACCATGGCGCCGGCGACACCCTGGCTGCTGCGACGGCCTGCGCGCTCGCCCACGGCTACACCGTGCCGGACGCGGTGGCGTTCGCCAAGGGTTGGGTGACCGAATGCCTGCATGCCGCTTATCCGCTCGGGCATGGCCACGGCCCGGTGTCCCCGCTGTTCAGGCTGTTATGACTCTCGAAGACATCGCTGGCATCGCGCATGAACCCGACGGAACGCCGTCCGGCGTGGTGGTGTTGACACACGGCGCCGGTGGCAGCAGGGAATCCGCACTGCTGCAACAACTTTGCGACGAGTGGGCCCGACGTGGCTGGCTTGCGGTGCGCTACAACCTGCCTTACCGCCGGCGACGGCCCAAGGGACCGCCGTCGGGCTCGGCGGCGACCGATCGTGCCGGCATCGTGGAGGCGATCGCCGTGTGCCGCGATCTTGCCGACGGCCCGCTGATCGCCGGCGGCCATTCCTACGGTGGTCGGCTGACATCCATGGTGGTGGCCGAAAAGCCGCAGCCGGTGGATGTGCTGACGCTGTTCTCCTACCCGGTACATCCGCCCGGTAAGCCCGAACGCGCCCGCACCGAGCACCTGCCGGACATCACGGTGCCGACGGTGTTCACCCATGGCACGTCGGATCCTTTCGGCACCCTCGACGAGGTGTGCGCAGCCGCCGCCCTGATTCCCGCGCCGACCGAAATCGTCGAGATCACCGGTGCGCGACACGACCTGGGCTCGAAAAACCTTGACGTTCCTGCATTGGCGGTCGATGCCGCATTAAAGCTGTTGCGCTAAGCGGCGTCGAACGAACTCGACCGCGATGTCGGCGATCTTGACGTTGGCGTCCTGCGAGGTTCGACGCAGGATGTCGAACGCGTCGTCCTCGGAGACGTCGTTGAGCACCATCAGCATGCCGATGGCCTTGCCGATCGTGCGGTTGCTGGCCAAGCCACGCCGCAGCCCGATCGCGTCTTCGCCTTGGGCTGTGGCATTGGTAGCCACCGTCGCGAACGCCGCCAACACTATGGCCCGTTCAACCGACGTGTTGTCGAACGCGTTGACCGAATCGGAAAACAGATTGAGCGCACCGACCAGGGCGCGGTCTACCGGCAGACGAATGCTCATAGCGCCCCGCACCGGCGTTTCGGCGACCACGCGGGCCGCTAGTACCGGCCACCGGCCAGCGGTGGTCAGATCCGTTGCTATTTGAGCGGTTTGCTCCTCGATGGCATCGAGGCATGGCCCCATGCCGAGCGCCTGCTCGAGTTTGTCGACCTTGTGCGCGACAGAGTCGCTGACGGCCGCTGTGCTGCAGGCTCCATCACGGCAGATCATCAGGCTGGCATGGTCGCAGCCGGGAACCATCAACGTTGCGGCCACACAGATCGCCGCATACATCTCTTTCGGTGTCGAGCCCTGGTGGACGATGTCTGCGAGCGCTGTGAACACGCTTGCCGGATCGACATGGTTGCAAGACGGCATGGCAATCTCCTGAATTTTCAAGACGTCCGCGGGTGGCGCCAGGGCGGCAGCGGGTTCGCACTGCGCGTGCCCGCTGCCGCCATCGGACCATCAGGCGTCGATCACCTCGCGCTTGGCGGCCTGGCGGTTGAGGACGTGGTGCCCGTCGGCGCGGCCGATGGTGATCTTGCGTGGTTTGGCTTTGTCGGCCACCGGGATGTGTAGCCGCAGCACGCCCTCGTCGTACGAGGCTTCGATCCGGTCGGTGTCGAGGTTCTCGCCCAGAACCAGTTGCCGGCTGAATATTCCGCGCGGCCGCTCGGTCGCCAGCATTTCCCGGTTCGGATCAACGGCTGGGCGCTGCGCACGCACGGTCACCACATTGCGTTCGATGTCGAGATCCAATGAATCCTGGTCGATGCCAGGCAGGTCGAACTCGACGAAGAACGCATCACCTTCGCGCCACGCGTCCATCGGCATCACCGCCGGGCGGGCCGCGGTGCCCAGCGCCTGCTGGGTGAAGCGGTCCAGGTCACGGAACGGGTCGGTACGCATCAGCATCGTAGTCACCTCCGACTCTCCTATTCTTTGTGAGATGTCATCTATAACCTGTGTTTGATGACATAGATTTGATATAGCACGTACTTCATCATGTC
>Ga0210390_10004127_pt1 | contig 12329 bp, 8 predicted proteins | sample IncBWH11OmetaG_FD_161050 | JGI IMG/M metagenome (GOLD analysis project Ga0210390, IMG submission 161050) | Forest soil microbial communities from Barre Woods Harvard Forest LTER site, Petersham, Massachusetts, United States - Inc-BW-H-11-O ...
AGCTCGAAAGACCTGGAACAAGCGTCCGGCGGCCTGCCGGTTTCGCATCTCCGCAGCATGGATGAAATAGTTTCTGAATCCACCGCGCGCGAAAATTTCAATATGACCCTGCTGACCATCTTCGGCGCTGCCGCCTTCCTGCTGGCCGTAATCGGAATTTATGGATTGATGGCTTATTCAGTTCGTCAGCGAACCCGCGAAATCGGCATCCGGCTGGCCTTGGGCGCCGAATCGCGCCATGTCCGGAACATGGTAGCGGCGGAGGGCATGCGACTGGCGCTGATCGGAGTGACCATCGGCCTTGCCGCGTCCTTCGGCCTCACGCGCCTGCTTCAAAGCTTCCTATTCGGCGTTGGACCCTTGGATCCGCTGGTATTCGTGACCGTCCCGACCGCGTTAGGCGCAGCGTCTTTAGCCGCCGTCTGGTTCCCCGCCCACCGCGCCGCCGCCACAGACCCCGCCGAAGCCCTTCGTAACTGAACCGTGACCGTGAGAAGCTGTGAAAAAATCGGTTCGCAGGCGAAAGCGCCTGCGCCACTTGGTCGTAAATTCTTGTGCGTCAATGTACTACTGCCCATCAGTTTCTTTGCAGCTGGCGACGTTTCGTGGGGCAGACGCTTCCGCTTCCGTCTGCCAACCCCGTGCGCATGCCGATTTTTTCACAGCTTCTGAGGGAGCCGGTGCCTTTACTCGTAGCGCAATGCCACCATCGGATCGACGCGCAAGGCGCGCAGCGCGGGTCCGACTGTCGCCGCTACGGCCACCGCTGCGAGCAACGCAATGACAGAGAGAAAGGTCCACGGATCGGTCGGGCTGAGTCCCGGAACAAGAAACATGGCCAGCGGCTGCGTGGCGAACATCGCAATGCCGAGGCCGATGCTGATCCCCGCTGCTACCAGCAGGAAGCTGTCGCGGAACACCATCCACAGAACAGTGCGCGGCGAGGCGCCCAGCGCCATACGCAATCCGATTTCGCGAATCCGGCGGCTGATGGTGTACGCCAGAACTCCGTAGAGTCCGATGGATGCCAGCAGCAGACCGAGCATGCCGATGCTTCCCAGGATGGCCGCGCCGGCACGGCTGGGCAGCAGCGCCAGCACCAGGGCGCCGCGCATCGGCTTGGTTTCAATCGCAGCCGATTGATCCAGGGCGCCGAGCGCCCGGTTGATGATCTTCACCAGTCCCTGCGGAAATTGGGCCGCCCGAATCATAAAATTGAGGTTCTCCGATTCAGGCCCCTGCGCGAACGGCGTGTACATGGCGAGGGCATTTTCTTCGCCAAGCGTGAAGTATTTGCTGTTCTTCGCCACGCCGACAATGGTTACCGTCTCACCGTGCGGATATCGAATCGTGTGGCCCACCGGACTGGCGTTGTTGAACAGAAGGTGCGCCAGATTCTCATTCAGGATCACGACAGCGGGCGAGCCGGCGCGATCCGCCTCCCGGAATTCGTGGCCGTCAAGAATCGGTATGGCCATGGCGCGAAAATAATCCGGCCCGACGTTGTTGCTCTTATATTGCACGTGAACCGGCTCGCCACCGTCAATCCGAACGCTCGTGCCATCAGTTTCTTGACCATTCAGCGGTACTTCGTGGGCGATACTCGCGGCTTCTACGCCGGGAAGCGCGCGCAATGAGTCTAACGCCGTATTGACGAGGGTCTGAGTTTTTTCGTTAGTAGGATATTTTGCTGGAACCAAACGCATATGCGCCCACAACGTGTGATCCACGTCGAATCCCGGATTCATGGAGGTGGAACGAGAAAGATTTTGTACAAAAAGCAGCCCCGCGGCCAGCAAAAGCGTGGAGATGGCGAGCTGCGCCGTCACCAGCGCGTTGCGCATGCTCCAAAGCCGCCGGCCGTCCTTGAACTCCTGCCGCTTCAGAGCGGCATTCAGGTCGGACCGGGTGGCTTTCAGAGCCGGCAACAATCCGCAAAAGAGTGCGCTGGCCAGGGCCACGGCAGCGGAGTATGCGAGCAGCCGCCAATCCGGCGCAATATGCAATCGAAAAGGCATCGGCAGTGGAAGTTGGATTCGACTAATGAGAGTGGTAAGCCAGAAATTCAGCAGGAGCCCGCTCAGCGTTCCGAGAACTGCCAGCAGCAGGCTCTCGGCCAGCAGCTGCCGAACCAGACGGCCGCGTCCCGCGCCAATTGCCAGCCGTATTCCGAGTTCCTGTTGCCGGCTGGACGCGCGCGCCAGCAGCAAGCTGGCAACATTGGCGCAGGCGATGATCAGCACCAATCCCACCACCACCATGAGCAGCCCAAAGAACGCCGTAAACGGAATCATGTTCACGGATTTCAATCGGTCCAGGCCTGCCACGGCGTCCACTTGAATATCCTGAGTCCAATGGAAATCGCGATCGGGAAATACACGGTCCAGCTCCTGGCCAATTACCTTGAGCTTGGTAAATGCGGCCTGCCGGTTCATGCCTTCGGGCAGCCGCGCCACAAAAGCGACGAACGCGTTCTGATCGTGCACCGGTACGTAGAGGGCAGGTGCGAATCCGAATCCCAGCAGGGTGCGATGATCGCGCGGCAGGATTCCGATCACCGTGTATGGCTGGCCATCCAGGATCATTGCCCGGCCCACCACGGCCGGATCGCCGGCCAGGCTGCTCTGCCAGAAATTGTAATTGAGCACCACCACGTTCCGGTCCCCCGGTTGAATGGCGCGTCCCATGGCCACCGGAACGCCCACTACTTCGAAATAGTTGTCAGTGACCCAGTACACTCCCAACTGCGAAGTGTTCTCGCCGTGGCGCCAGTTCACCTCGTGCTCTTCAAAGCTGCCGGCCAGTCCCTCGAAAGCGTGGGTGTCGCGAACGAACTCGTAAATCGGCATCCGCGAGTGGCTGTTGCCGGCGATGCGGATGGAAGCGAGATTCTCCGGCTGCCGCGCGGATGGGACGCTGAAAAGAAATTCCATGGTCAAGCTGAAAATGGTGGTGTTGGCGCCGATGCCCAGAGCGAGCGACAAAATTGCAGCCAGCGCGAACCCGGGCGATCGCCGCAGGGCACGGAAGGCATAGCGCGAATCGGAAATCAGATCTTCCAGCCACCGAATCTGCCACGCGCTACGCGATTCTTCCCGCATACGGGCCTGTGGGCCGAATTCACGGCGCGCTTGGGCCAGGGCTTTGTCGCGTGCGAGTCCGGTATGCTGCAGCTCTTCCACGCGGCATTCCATGTGGAATTCCGCCTCCTGGTCCAGAATGCCATCCAGATTTTCTCTGCGCCCAAGATAGAGCAGCCTGCGCAAGAGTTCTTTCAGCCGGTTCATGATGTTCCTTTATCAGACCGTTTTCATCACCAGTTGAATGGCCTGAATGAGCTTGTCAAATTCCTTGGCTTCCATTTCAAGCTGCTTCCGTCCCAACGGAGTCAGCCGGTAGAAGCGGGCCTTCCTGTTGTTTTCCGAGATGCCCCATTCGGCGGCCAGCCAGCCTTTCACCAGCATCCGATTGAGCGCCGGATAGAGCGAACCATCTTCAATTTGCAAAGTGTCGTCAGAATGTTCCTTGATGCGGCGCGCGATGGCATAGCCGTGCAGCGGTCCCCGGGCGAGTGTTCGCAGCACCAGCAGATAGAGCGTTCCTGGCAGCAGTTCCGGTGAATTGGGGGGCGGGTTAGATGTGGGCATTCCCTGGTCCAATCTATATATAGCTTGGACTAGGGAGAGAGTCAAGCACAAAACGTACCAGCCGCGCTATTACTGGTTTGGTGCGGGATCCAGCTATTGGACTTTGTGACACTTGCCAGAACGTCCGCCGGATCACATCAGATCGGGGATCAATATTTTACTTGTGCAAACTGTCGGCTGTGGATGCTATGTTTCCGAAGTATCCAAGGCTGCCGGTTTTGAAGTGTGCAGGGTACCGGGAGAAAAAGATCCACGATGTTGGGCAGTGATAAGATCCACGATGTTGGGCAGTGAGTGGTTCGCTGCAAGGAACCCAATCCGATGTCGCCCCGACGCCGAGACGAGTCTCGGCGCGGCAGACTGAGAGTCCGCGCCACGGGGCGTCTTCATGATCTTTGGTGGGCCGGAAGGCCCCGTGACAACTTCCTAACGGTTGCCGTTCGGTCCAGTACTTTCCCTTGTTTCACTTGAGTTGAAAACCCTAGCTGGCGTGATATACTGGGCACCCTGACGCTGGACGGCATCTAATGTCTGTAAGAACGACGCTCGTTGTTTTGTTCTGCTGCATGGCCACTGCCAGCGCGCAAAATGGACCGTCGGTAGACATGGTTCCGCGCGTTCGGCCCGAACCGGTCGCAAACTACACGGCTTATCCCCGCGCGGATCTGCGCGTGGATGTTCCTCTGATTCTGATTCCCGTTCACGTGACAACCCCGTTAGGAACCTCCGTCACGGACCTGCGGCAGGAGAATTTCCGCGTGTTTGAGGACGGCGTGGAGCAGCCCGTCACCAACTTCGCCAAGGAGGACGCTCCCGTCTCCATCGGCATAGTCTTCGATTCGAGCGGCAGCATGAACACCAAGATTCGAAAATCTTCGGAAGCCGCCCAGGCGTTTTTCAAGATCGCCAATCCGGAAGACGAGTTCTTTCTGGTGGAATTCAACGACCGGCCCAAGTTATTGGTTCCCTTCACTCGCGACTCCGACGAGATTTACAATCGGATCGCACGCATCCGGGCAGTGGGCCGCACTTCCCTGCTGGACGCCATTCACCTGGCGCTGGCGCAGATGAAGCACGCCCATAATTTGCGGAAGGCGATCATTGTCTTTTCCGATGGCGGTGACAATCGCAGCCGCTTCACTGAGCGCGAGGTCAAACGGGATATGCTCGAAAGCGACGTGCAGGTCTACGCCATGGGAATCTTCGATCTGGACGGTTCCCGGAAGCTCACTCGAGAAGAACAGGACGGGCCTCGGCTGCTGACGGAACTGGCCGAAGAAACGGGCGGCAAGAACTTCCCGGTGGACCATCTGGACGATCTGCCCAAGGTCTGTGATCGCATCGGTAATGAGCTTCGCAATCAGTATCTGTTGGGTTATATGCCGGCCAACGCCGCTCGGGATGGCCGATATCGCCAGATCAAAGTGGTGCTGGCGAATACCGCCGGCCGGGGCCAGTTGAAGCCCTTTTATCGGCAGGGATACTACGCTCCATTGCAGTGAATTCGATTTTTTGATGTTCTGCGACAGCGTGTACTGGTACCCGAATTCCGGCAACAGCTTGATCTTGCATCCTCAATGTGTGACCATTACTTAACCCAAGACCAAGGGTGAGTCTTGGCGGAGTAAAATACACCTTACCGAGGAGACCAAACTATGAAGTTGATGGGTATGGCACTGATGTTCATCGGAGTTGCTGCTTTCGCCAATGCAACTGCGGTACCCGAGATTGATCCAGGATCGGCCGGAAGCGCCATTGCGCTGCTCTCTGGTGCGTTACTGGTGTTTCGCGCTAGCCGGAAAAAGTAGGCTGGCGGGTTCTAACTGAATGAGGGACACCGAGCAAGAGCCCGGTGTCTCTGATTTGCCCTTTTATCCAAAAGTACTGGTACTAGACGTTCGGCTGCGGCTTGATCTCCCTTGGGTAATGTGTGATCATTACTTAACCCAAATGCAACAATTAGTCCGGGGAGTACAATAAACAACCGAGGAGACTCAACTGAATGAAGCTATTAGGTATGGCACTGATGTTCGTCGGAGTTGCCAGTTTCGCCAGTGCAGTCAGCGTGCCCGAGATCGATCCAGGTTCGGCTGGAAGCGCTGTCGCGCTGCTGTCTGGTGCGTTGCTGGTGATTCGTTCTAGCCGGAAGAAGTAGGCTGGCAGGCTTAGACTGAATGAGGGACACCGAGCAAAAACCCGGTGTCTCTCGCGACAACGGGCTCCAGTCAACTTCAAGTAGTAACTACCATTTTATCCACATTCATCACTCCTCGTTGGGCTTAACTCACCGCCTAATTCTTTTTGTTCTGCTTTTTGCCGCCGAGTGGATCCCCATCACTCACTTCGTTCATAAGGGACGCGGAGGCGGGTCGTTCCTTTATATCGCCGTCGCCTTCTCTTCTCTCTTCATGGCGATCGCCTATTTCCGGTCGAAGGATTCGTTCCAGCGGATTTCAAGCCAAGTCAAGAAGACTCCGATCCGGTGGAGCTTTTTCGCCTATCACCTGGTTGCGCTCGCTGCGTTTCTCGGTTTTTCGTCAATTCCTACCGGAAGCAATCCATTAAGCTACGCGATTACGGCGCTGTGGTACGCCGCTGGCGTGCTGGCGATTGTGTTAGCCGCTTGTGCTTTTGTGCCGGCAGTCCTGGTGCTCGAATTCGTCCGGACTACGGGGTATGCGTGGGTTTATGCCTTAGTGGCCGCCATTGTAGCCTGGCGCGTGACGATCTATGCTTCATTAGGGAATGGAGCTGTCTGGAATCCGGCCATTGATCTTTCATGGAAGCCGGCTACGGATTTGACCTTTACCCTGGTCAAGGGCCTGCTGCATCTGTTCTTGACCCAAGTGGTGGCGGATCGGGCCACCATGACCATTGGCAGCCCCAAGTTCAATGTCATTGTGTCGCCATGGTGTGCCGGCTTCGAGGGCACGGCTTTGATGCTGGTCTTCAGTGTCGCTTGGGTGGGTTACTTCCGCCGCGAATTCCGATTTCCCCATGCTCTGCTGCTCATACCGGCTGGGATGCTGGTGGTCTGGCTGTCGAACGCGCTGCGCATCACGGCACTGATCCTGATTGGAGTGGCCGGCGCGCCCAACGTTGCAGTGGGAGGTTTTCATTCCCAGGCGGGCTGGATTGCATTCAATTGTGTCGCGTTGGGCTTTGCGGTTGTCACGCGCCACATGCCCTGGTTTGCATCGAACAGGGTTGCACCAGACATGTTTGCACCAGACGTGTTTGCCTCATCGGTAAGCAGCCAGCCGGCGCAGGCCCCGCTGTCCACACATGCGGTACACAATGCCACAGCCGCGTATCTGACGCCATTTCTGGCCATTCTTGCTGCCGCCATGATCTCGCGAGCCGCCTCAGGAAGCTTCGAATGGCTCTATCCGCTTCGTTTTGTCGCAGCGGCCGCGGTTCTGTGGTTCTTCAGGTCAGAGTACTCGAAGCTCGATTGGCATTTCGGCTGGTATTCAGTCCTGGCAGGTTTTTCGGTATTTGGAATCTGGTTGGGACTGGATGTCATGACCGGGACTCACGCGCCCAGTGCGATCGGCGCCGGGCTGGCATCGTTGCCCTCCCCGGGGCGCATCGCCTGGATCGTGTTCCGCACCGCCGCGGCTGTCGTCACCGTGCCAATTGCGGAAGAGCTGGCGTTTCGAGGCTTCCTCATTCGCCGGCTGAGCTCGGCCGATTTCGAATCGCTCAGCCCCCGTTATTACACCTACGTGGCCCTGCTGGTCTCATCGGTCGCATTCGGCTTACTGCATGGGGAGCGCTGGTTAGCAGGCACCGCGGCCGGGCTAATCTATGCGGCTGCATTTCTCAGGCGCGGAAGAATCGGGGATGCGGTAGTTGCGCACGGCATTACCAACGCGTTGCTGGCTGCAACGGTGCTTACAGCCGGCAAATGGGATTTGTGGTAAATGCAAGTACATTCCCCAGGTCCGCGATGGCGTAGGGTATTTTTGTCAGTCGACTACGTACCGCCTTTTCCCACCGTAGTCTACACCGGATAGGCCTATTTCAAACATATCTACTTATCAATCAATATGATACGCGTTTAGATGCGACATCATATGATCTTAGTACTGTCGTACCTATTCCGGCTTGACGAAACCGATTACAAAAGTAATAGTAATACTGGTACCTGAAGGAGGTCGCCCATTAAATGAAAAGAACACTACTTTTATTGCTTCTCTTCGCATCTGTTTCCTTGGTCGTACAAGCCACCCCATGCGTTTCAGGAGCAACTCTTGCTTCCTATATCGCTTTGGGTTCGGGGGGCTGCACGTTCGACGGCTTGCTCTTCAATAACTTTGACTACACCAATCCGGCCTCCGGAGGAGGCGTATCGCCCGATCCAACCGGTGTAGACGTTAAGACCGTATCGGGCACCGAGGCAGGTTTGGAATTCGTTGGTTCCTGGCTGGCGGGTGACAATCAAACCTCGGACGGGAACATTGCCTATTCCGTGACTTGCATCGGTTGCGAAATCGACGATCTGGTACTGAGCATGGACGGCTTCGGACTCGGTTCAGGTGTAGCAAGCGTGGCGGAAACGGCGACGTGGGGTAGCAACACGGTAGGGCTGGGAACGGCGAGCAGCGTTGGATTCACGCAGTTCACCGATTCGATAGACATTACCCCGACTGGTTCGCTGAATTTGACAAAGGATATTGGCGCCAGTGGGGGATCGGACGGCGTGGGGCACGTGAGCTCAGCGTCCAACCTGTTCTCCACCAGCGGTACGCCGCCGCCTCCCATCCCGGAGCCGTCCCTGTTGTTCTTCTGCTCGGGACTGGTGGGCTCACTTCTGGTTGCGAGACGGCAGGTGAGGAGGTCTAAATAATCCATCATTCGCTGTTTAGGTTTGGGAGCCGGCACTGATCCCTAAGGATCTTTGCAGTCGGCTGGCTCCCGCTTCATTTCAATCACGGTCGCGCGGACCTCCACGCGGAGAGTCTCCTTTCACAGCGCTCACCGGAGATACTTACCGTTTAGACTTGGCGGCTCCACGTGTGCCAGCCGCCTCCATTTCAAAGTAAAAAGACTCTTTGGAGCAGCAGGAGAGGGACATGAAGAGAGTTGTGTGCGTCTGCATATTGGTAGCCTCACTGGCCGCATTTTCGGGATGTGGCCTGAGCAAACAAGCCTATGTGGCGAAAGGCAACGCGCTTTTTGCCGCGGGCAAATATGAAGATGCTTCCCTGAATTACCGCAAGGCGATTCAGAAGGATCCGAATTTCGGCGAGGCGTACTACGGGCTGGGCATGACAGCGGTCAAGTCGAACCAAAGCCTGCTGGCCTTCGAGGCGTTGCATCACGCAGTTCAATTACTGCCCGAAAATCTGGAAACCAAGGAGCAGTTCGGAGATGTCTGCCTTAGCTTCTATTTGGCGGATACCAGCCATCCGCAGGCACTTTACACGCAAATCAGAAAAATCTCCGACGAGCTTCTTGCGAAGAATGGCAACTCTTATGAAGGTCTGCTGCTCAAGGGCTATATGGCCGCGTCAGACCGGAAGCTACCCGACGCAATCGAGTCCTTACAAAAGGCCCTGCACGTAAATCCATCTAATCCCGGCGTGGTTACGGAGTTGGTAAAGCTGCTGATTCAAAATGGTCAGACCGAAGAAGGCCAGAAGCTGGCCATGGATCTGATCGCGCGCCAAAAGACTTCGTACGGGCCGGTTTACGACCTGTTGTACGGATTCTACATGGATACCAATCGTGCAGCAGAGGCGGAAAACATCCTGCAGGCCAAAGTGAAGAACAATCCGAAGCAAGCGGATTACCTGGTGCAATTAGCCCAGCATTACAACCGGCTGCAAAAGCCGGTGGAAATGCAGGCCACGCTTCGCCGCCTGCTGGATGATCCCGCGAACTTCCCGAAAGCGCGGCTCCAGGTGGGGGACTTCTACATGGGGCTGCGGGATTTCAGCGCGGCGATCCGTTATTACCAGTCAGGCCTGGACGCAAATCCGGAAGCCGCAACAAAGCTGGCCTATCAGAAACGGAGCGTGGTGGCCTTGTTGGGAATGGGAAACAAAGAAGACGCGGGCCGCCTGGCAGCACAAGTGGTGAAAGAAAACCCGGCGGACAACGAGGCGCTGCATTTGCATGCCGGCATTCTGGTGGATAGCGGAAAACGCGAGAACGCGGATGCGGCGGTGCGTGAACTCCGGATTTTGGTGGCTCAAAAGGCGGATGCCGGGTTGCTGTTGCAACTGGGGCAAGCCTATCGGCTGAAAGGGGACTGGAACGCGGCGCGCGACCAATTCATGGAGTCGCTGAGAAGGCGGAAAGACCTGACCGCGGCGCGTTATCAACTGGCGGAAGTCAGCCTTATCCAGCAGCGTCCAGCCGATGCGATCGAGCAGGCCGAGCAAATCCTGGCGCTTCGGCCCAACGATCGCCGCGCCAGGCTGCTCAGAACTGCCGGATGGATTTCGAGCGGTAATGGCACGCCGGCGCGCGGCGAGCTGTCGCAATTGATCAAGGAGCTTCCCCGCGACACGGAGCCGCAGTTGCAATTGGGCTTGCTCGAAATCGCCGAGCACAAGTTTGCGGACGCCATCGACATTTTGAGTAAATATCGCGGCAGCCGCGATGCTCGAGTTTTTAATGGGCTGGCCACCGCTTATTTACATCTGCAGCAATACGACAACGCACGAGCGGCATTAGCCGAGGGCCTCAAGAATGCGCCGGATTCGCCCATGCTGCTGGAGCGTCTGGCCGATACCGAGGCCCTGGCCGGGCATTACGATCTGGCGATTGATCAGCTTCAGAAACTGCTAGCCGCGGATCCAAAGTCAGTGAATCTTCATCGGCGGATGGCGGAGGTCTACGAACTCAAGGGCGACCTCGCCAGCGAAATCGCCAATTATCGACAGGCCAGCGAACTGGCGCCCAATGACTTGGCCGCGGGGTTGTCTCTGGCCGACACCTTAGCCCGCGCCGGCCGAACGAATGAAGCCCGCGCCGAATTCCAGCGCGTGGTGAAGGCGCATCCCGACAACGCGCCGGCCTTGAACAATGCGGCTTTTTTCCTGGCCGATACCGGCGGTGACTTGGATGAGGCGCTGCGGCTTGCAAAACATGCGCTGGAGAAGGTTCCCGGTCAACCGGGATTCTCGGATACGGTGGGCTACATTTACCTGAAAAAAGGTCTCAACGATAGCGCCGTTCTAACATTCACCAACCTGGCCAGGAAGTATCCTCATGCGATTTTTCATTACCACCTCGGCTTGGCGCTGTACATGAAAGGTGAGAAGGCCGCGGCCCGTAAGGAGCTGCAGTCGGCGCTCGCTTCGGGTCATCCTTCCACCGAAGATAAAGCGCGAATCCACGAACTGCTCGAGAAGCTCGGCTAAAGGAGAATCTATGTTTCTCATACTCACACTGGGCGCTCTTTCGATTCTGTTGGCGTTAGCGCTTACACCCATCGTGCGCGACGGTGTCGGAAGGTTCTTTCTGGACCTTCCCGATGGCGGCCGCAAGAATCACACCACACCGGTTCCGCGAGTGGGCGGCATCGCTATTGTAGTGGCCTACGTAGCAACGTTTGGAATTGCGTTCTGTTTACCGTTCAGCTACGCGTATGTTCTGCATAGGGCGCTGCCCAATATCCTGGCGCTCACCCTGGTGGGCCTGGTGGTTTTCCTGACCGGCGTGGTGGACGATCTGGTGGGGTTGACGGCGTGGCAAAAGCTGGCCGGAATCGGAGGAGCCAGCGTACTGGCTTACTTCGCCGGTATCCATGTGGATTTTCAAATGCTGCACGGCCTTCACGCGTGGCCGGGCCTCGGATTCGCGCTCACCGTTATCTGGCTGGTGGGATGCGCGAATGCCTTTAATCTGATCGACGGAATGGACGGTCTGGCGGCGGGAGTGGGCCTGGTAGCGACCGTCACCATGTTGATTGCAGCACTGACGCAGGGAAATCTGCCGCTGGCGCTGGCTACCATGCCCCTGGCTGGATGCCTGCTGGGATTCCTGCGCTACAACTTCAACCGGGCCTCGGTTTTCCTCGGGGACAGCGGCAGTCTTTTGATCGGCTTTTTGCTGGGCTGCTTTGGCGCCCTGTGGAGCGAGAAATCGGTCACCTTGGTGGCGCTTACCGCCCCGTTGCTGGCGCTGTCCATCCCTCTTTTGGATGTTCTGCTGTCAATCTCCAGGCGGTATTTGCGTAACCGGCCCATTTTCCAGGCCGATCGCGGCCATATTCATCACAAGCTGCTGGATCTGGGCCTGAGCCCTCGCTCCGCAGTCCTTACCATGTATGGAATCTGCACGCTGGTGGCGATGCTGTCGCTGCTGGCCAGCGCGCTGCACAATCAGTTCAGCGGATTGATCGTGGTGGTTTTTTGTGGAGCTGCCTGCGCCGGCATCCGGCACCTGGAATATGCTGAGTTTGTGACGGCGGGCCGGATGTTCCTGCGCGGCCGGTTCCGGCTCATCATCGACTCAGAAACACGTCTGATGGATTTCGAAAAAGCCTTGGAACAGTCGAGCGGCGTGCAGGAATGTTGGGCGAAAATTCTGGCCGGAAGCCGCGAATTTAATTTTAAAGGGGTCCGGTTGAACCTGGATGGCCAGACTTTTGAAAATTTCGGCTCGCACGATGCCCAGCGGCTTTGGGAATTGCGGATTCCGCTGCCGGAAGATCAATATGTCGGT
>Ga0210390_10004131_pt1 | contig 12320 bp, 10 predicted proteins | sample IncBWH11OmetaG_FD_161050 | JGI IMG/M metagenome (GOLD analysis project Ga0210390, IMG submission 161050) | Forest soil microbial communities from Barre Woods Harvard Forest LTER site, Petersham, Massachusetts, United States - Inc-BW-H-11-O ...
ATCCGCGCACGTCGACGCCAGTTTTCAAGGCGACAGTCCAGGATGTCAGAGAAGGCCGGCAAGTTGCCGGTGACAAGCAAGCGCGCCGCGGCGGCTTAAATGTGAATCGCCCGCTTCGCCACCGCCAGCGCCGCCTCCTTGACGGCTTCCGACATCGTCGGGTGCGCGTGGCAGGTGCGCGCAAGGTCTTCCGACGATCCGCCAAACTCCATCAGAACGGCGATCTCATGGATCAATTCGCCAGCGCCAAACCCCACAATGTGCCCTCCGAGCACACGATCGGTGGCGGCGTCGGCGAGGATTTTCACGAAGCCATCGGTGTGACGCATCGCCCGCGCGCGCCCGTTGGCGGTGAACGGGAACCTGCCGAGCGCGTAGGCGACGCCCTCGGCCTTCAGTTCTTCCTCGCTTTTGCCAACCGAGGCGACTTCGGGACTCGTATAGACGACGTTCGGAATAACACCATAGTTGACGTGGCCGGCCTGCCCCGCCAGCAGTTCGGCGACCGCGACTCCCTCATCCTCCGCCTTATGGGCGAGCATCGGCCCGCGGATGACGTCGCCAATCGCATAGATTGCGGCAACGTTGGTGGCGAAATGCGCATCGACGATCACTTGGCCACGCTCCGTCTCGACGCCGAGCGCCTCCAATCCCAAGCCTTCGGTGAATGGGCGGCGTCCGACGGCGACGAGCACAACGTCGGCATCGATGACCTTGGCCTCGCCGCCCGTCGATGGCTCGATCGTCGCCCTGACGCCCGTCCCAACCGTCTCGACTTTGGCCAGCTTGTGACTGAGGTGGAAAGTAAAGCCCTGCTTTTCCAGCGCGCGCTGCATCAGCTTGGCAACCTCGCCGTCCATAACCGTCAGGACACGGTCGAGGAATTCGACCACCGTCACCTCGGAACCCAGCCGCCGCCAAACGGAACCGAGTTCAAGTCCAATGACGCCAGCGCCGACGACGATCAGCCTCTTCGGCGGAACCGGCAGGCTCAAGGCGCCAGTCGAGGAGACAATCGTCTTCTCATCAAATTCCACTCCTGGCAGCCGCGCGACATCCGAACCGGTGGCGATGACGATCGCCTTGGTTTCGAGCCTGCCCTCCTTGCCGTCAGCGCCCTTGACGATCACGCTCCCAGGAGCAGCGATGCGGCCCGCTCCGCTCACCCAGTCGATCTTGTTCTTCTTGAACAGGTAGGCGACGCCGTTGACATTGGCGGCGACGGTGACGTCCTTGTGCTTCATCATCGCGGTGAGATCGAGCTGCGGCGGAGAGACGACGACCCCCAGGGGGCCAAGACCGTGCCCCGCCTCGTCGAACATTTCGGACGCGTGCAGGAGCGCCTTGGACGGAATGCAGCCGATGTTGAGGCACGTTCCGCCGAGCGTCTTCATCTTCTCGACCACGGCGACCTTCATGCCGAGTTGCGCTGCGCGGATCGCGCAAACATAGCCGCCCGGGCCGGAACCGATCACTACAAGGTCATAACTCATTGTAATTCTCTTTCGCTGGGCGCGCCGATAGGACTCGCGCCGACGCCAGCTACCATCATCCGATCAACCGCCTCAGCATCATCAACAGGCCGACGATCGAAATCGCCCATATCGCCGTCCGCGCGTAGACGATGCCGAACAGGTAAACTGGAACGTAGAGGATGCGCGCCAGAATCCAGATCGTCGCGCCGAGCGCGCCAGCTCCGCCGGTCCTCCCGGTGACGATGAGCGCGAGCGCGACGGCGACGAACGGCGTAAAGTTCTCGACATAATTCGCCAGCGCCCGAGTGGCTCGACCAAACAGCAAGCCTCTCGCTGCGGCAGGCTTGTCGCGCGAGGTGAACAAATAGCCGAACGGCAGCTCCACGTTGCCGACGCTCGCCTGAACAAGGACATGGACCACCCACAGGGCCACGCTCAATTCGAGACACGTCAATTCGCTCATGGATACCTCCCCGATCGGCCCTCCACGAGGCCTTCTTCAGAGGTCTAGCACGAGCCGCGCCGGGTCTTCGAGCGCCTCCTTGACGCGGACCAGGAAGGTCACCGCCTCCCGGCCGTCGACGATGCGATGGTCGTAGCTCAACGCCAGATACATCATCGGGCGGATTTCGACCTTGCCGCTGACGGCGACCGGACGGTCCTGGATCTTATGCATACCCATGATGCCTGACTGCGGCGCATTGAGAATCGGCGTCGACATCAGCGAGCCGTAGATGCCGCCGTTGGTGACGGTGAACGTTCCGCCCCGCAACTCCTCGAGCTTGAGCTGACCGTCGCGAGCGCGTTTTCCCAGGTCCGCAATCGCCTTCTCGATCTCGGCGATGGACAGCCTGTCCGCGTCGCGCACCACCGGCACGATGAGCCCCTTGTCGGTGCCGACGGCGATGCCGATGTGATAGTAGTTCTTATAAACAAGGTCAGCGCCGTCGATTTCGGCGTTGACTGCGGGAACCTCTTTCAGAGCCTGAACGCAGGCCTTGACGAAAAAGCCCATGAAGCCAAGCTTGGCGCCGTGCTTTTTCTCGAAGGCATCCTTATAACGGGCGCGCAAAGCCATCACCTCGCTCATGTCGACCTCGTTGAAGGTCGTGAGCATCGCTGCGGTATTTTGCGCGTCCTTGAGGCGGCGAGCGATGGTCTGACGCAGCTTGGTCATCCGCACCCGTTCTTCGCGGGCGCTGTCGTCGGGGGCGATCGTGCGCGCCGCGGGCATCGGAGCCGGAGCGGAGGCAGGAATTGGCGCGAGCGCGGGCGCTTGCAACGGCGCAGGCGCGACGACCGGCGAAGGCGCACGAGCCGAGGCGACGGCGGCAAGCACGTCGCCCTTCAGCACCTGGCCGCGCTTGCCGCTGCCGGCGACCGAGGCGAGATCGATCTTGTCCTCGGCTGCGAGCTTGGCCGCAGCCGGCGCCGGCGGCATCGGGGTTGCGGCGGCGGGCGCGGGGGCGGCCTTGGCAGCCGCAGCGGGAACCGATGTTGCGGCCGGCGTCGCCGCTCCGGCCGAGAGCTGGCCAAGCAGCGCGCCGATCGCGACCGTCTGACCGGTCTCTGCGGCAATCTCGCTCAAGACCCCTGAACTCGGCGCGTTGACCTCGAGCGTCACCTTGTCGGTCTCCAGTTCGACCAGCGGCTCGTCGGCTTGCACCGGCTCGCCGGCCTTCTTGAACCATTTGCCGACGGTTGCTTCGCTGATCGACTCGCCCAGCGCCGGAACACGAATTTCAATCGCCATTTCAGTCACGCCGCGAGGCGCCCTTCTTTGCCCTTAGGGACTTACGGAAGTAATGGGCGTAAGCGGCTGGCTGGGGCGCACCGCGATCCCCAGCATGCGGCAATTTTCGTAAGCAAAGCCACGCCCCGCGGCGATGACCGGGTCAGCATCCTGCATCGCCTCGAGCGCCGCCTCGGAGGCTGCTTCGATAATCGCAACGCCGTAGCCGCCGTCCGGATCGGCGACCGGGCCCATCGCCACCACCACGCCCGTCTCAACTCGAGGCGTCCAGTATTCGCGATGCGCGCGCATGAGCCGCGCCTCGTCGGACGTCATGTTGCTGATGAAGGCCGTCCGCGGCGGCCTCAGCTTGCAGAAGTAATGGGGCATATCGAACTGGCTTCGCTCAGGCCAAGCATTCGTCGAGGAAGGCCTTGAGCTGGGCCAGATGTTTCGACATGAGGCCGGTCGCGGTCGCCGCCGACGCGGGGCGCCCTGCGTAGCGGGCGCGCTTCGATTTGCCGCCAAGCTGGCCCAGCACCCATTCAAGGTAGGGCTCGACGAAGCTCCAGGCGCCCATGTTCTTGGGCTCCTCCTGACACCAGACGATCTCGGAGTCCTTGAAGCGCGAGAGCTCCTTCACCAGCGCCTTGAGCGGGAAGGGATAGAGTTGCTCGACCCTGAGCAGGTAGACGTCGTCGACGCCGCGCTTTTCGCGCTCCTCGTAAAGATCGTAGTACACCTTGCCCGAGCACAGCACGACGCGGCGGATTTTGTCGTCCTTAGCGAGCGTAATCTTCTCCCCTTCATGCGTCTCCGCGTGATCCCATAACAGACGGTGGAAGCTCGTTCCCGGGCCGAAGGCCTCAAGGTTAGATACGGCGCGCTTGTTGCGCAGCATCGACTTCGGGGTCATCACGATCAAGGGCTTGCGGAACTCGCGCTTGAGCTGGCGCCTCAGGGCGTGGAAGAAATTGGCCGGCGTAGAACAGACGACAACCTGCATGTTGTCCTCAGCGCAGAGCTGCAGATAGCGCTCGAGGCGGGCGGAGGAATGTTCCGGCCCCTGGCCCTCGTAGCCGTGCGGCAGCATGCAGACGAGGCCCGACATTCGCAGCCATTTCTTCTCGCCCGCCGAGATGAACTGGTCGAATACCACTTGCGCGCCATTGGCGAAGTCGCCGAATTGCGCTTCCCATAAGACGAGCGCGTTCGGCTCGGCGAGCGAATAGCCGTATTCGAAGCCGAGCACTGCCTCTTCCGACAGCATCGAGTTGATGACTTCGCAGCGCGCCTGCCCGTCGCGAATGTGGTTCAGCGGGATGTAGCGCGCTTCCGTCCGCTGATCGATCAGCACCGAATGGCGCTGGGAGAACGTGCCGCGCTCGCTGTCCTGTCCGGACAGGCGAACTGGAAAGCCGTCGTCCAGCAGCGTGCCAAAGGCAAGCGCCTCAGCGGTCGACCAGTCGATCCCCTCGCCGTTCTTGACGGCTGCTCGGCGGTTTTCGAGGAAGCGCAGAATGGTTTTATGAACGTTGAAGCCTTCGGGCGCAGCGGTGATGCGCTCACCGATTAGGCGCAGCCGAGCAAGGTCAACACCGGTCTTCCCCCGGCGTTCATCGTCGGAGATGTCCCGGGCCGCCTTGAAGCCTGCCCAGCGGCCGTCAAGCCAATCGGCCTTGTTGGCGGAATAGGACTGGCCAGCTTCAAATTCCGCTTCCAGGCGTTGACGCCAATCCGCGCGCATCTTGTCGACCTCGGCCTGGGTGACAACGCCTTCGGCGATAAGCTTGTTGGCGTAGATCTGCAGCGTCGTCGGGTGCGAGCGGATGAGCCGGTACATGATCGGCTGGGTGAACGAGGGTTCATCGCCTTCATTGTGGCCGAACCGCCGATAGCAGAACATGTCGATGACTACCGGCTTGTGGAACTTCTGCCGGTATTCGGTCGCCACCTTGGCGCAGAAGACGACCGCCTCGGGATCATCGCCGTTGACGTGGAAGATCGGCGCCTCGACCAGCTTGGCGACGTCGGAAGGATAGGGCGAGGAACGCGAATAGCGAGGATAAGTGGTGAAGCCGATCTGGTTGTTGACGATGAAATGCAGCGAGCCACCGGTCCTGTGGCCGCGCAGCCCCGAGAGGCCGAAGCATTCGGCCACTACGCCTTGCCCCGCGAAAGCGGCGTCGCCGTGGATCAGGAGCGCCAACGCCCTCGAACGCTCGATGACGTCGTTCAGCTGGTCCTGCTTGGCGCGAACCTTGCCGAGAACGACCGGATCGACAATCTCGAGATGGGACGGATTAGCGGTCAGCGAGAGATGAACGCTGTTGCCGTCGAATTCCCGGTCCGAGGACGCGCCAAGGTGATATTTGACGTCGCCGGAACCGTCGACTTGATCGGGCGAATCCGAACCGCCCTTGAACTCGTGGAAGATGACGCGGTGCGGCTTGCCCATCACCTGGCTCAGCACGTTGAGCCGGCCGCGATGGGCCATGCCAAGCGCGATATCGCGCAAGCCGAGCTGACCGCCGCGCTTAATGATCTGTTCGAGCGCCGGGATCATCGCCTCGGCGCCGTCAAGGCCGAAGCGCTTGGCGCCGGGAAACTTCACGTCGAAGAAATTCTCGAAACCCTCAGCCTCGGCCAGTTTGCCGAGGATCGCGCGCTTGCCCTCCCTCGTGAACTGGATTTCCTTGTCGGGCCCCTCGACGCGCTCCTGAATCCAGGCCTTCTCCGCCGGATCGGAAATATGGACGAATTCGAAGCCGATGGCGCCGCAATAGGTCCGCCGCAGGATCGCGAGCATTTCGCGCACGGTCGCATATTCGAGCCCGAGCACATGATCGATGAAGATCTTGCGGTCGTAGTCGAAGTCCTCAAATCCGTAGGTCGAGGGATGGAGCTCCTCGTGATCCCTTTGCGGCTCGAGACCGAGCGGATCGAGATTCGCGTAAAGATGGCCTCGCATGCGGTAGGCGCGGATCATCATGAGCGCGCGCACCGAATCGCGGGTCGCGCGGCGAATCTCGTCCTCACTGGGCGCCGCGCTCGGCCCCGCTACGGCGGCCTTGGCGCGCAGCTTATCGGCGACCGCCTCTTCCGTGGCCGGCCAATCGCCGTCCAGCGCGCTGATAAGATCGCCTTTTGGCGTCGCCGGCCAATTGGGCTGGCGCCATGACGCTCCACGTGCAGTCTTGACCACGCTCGCCGGATCATCGCCCAGCGCGTCGAAGAATTCGCGCCAACCGGGTTCGACCGAGAGGGGGTCTTTTTCGTATTGCGCCTGCAAGGCTTCGATGTAGGCACTGTTGGCGCCGTACAAAAACGAAGTTTGCAGCAGCGCTTGATTGACGTCCTGACGAGCCACCGAGCGGACTCCCTTACTTACCGTGCAACAGATCGACCAGTGTTTTGCCGAGGCGCGCGGGAGAGGGCGAGACGCGAACGCCGGCCGACTCCATCGCCGCGATCTTGTCCTCGGCGCCCCCTTTGCCGCCGGCGATGATCGCGCCTGCGTGCCCCATGCGCCGCCCGGAGGGAGCCGTGCGCCCGGCGATGAACCCGACGACCGGCTTTGCTCGCCCCCGCTTGGCCTCATCCTTCAGAAACTCGGCGGCGTCTTCCTCCGCCTGGCCGCCGATTTCCCCGATCATCACGATCGACTGGGTCTTGGGATCGCCAAGAAACATGGCGAGCGCATCGACGAATTCCAAGCCCTTGATCGGGTCGCCGCCGATCCCGACCGCCGTCGTCTGCCCAAGGCCCTCGCGCGTCGTCTGAAACACCGCCTCATAGGTCAGGGTGCCCGAACGCGAGACGACTCCGACGCTGCCGCGCGAGAAGATGTTGCCCGGCATGATGCCGATCTTGCATTCGCCCGCGGTCATGACGCCTGGGCAATTGGGGCCGATCAGGGTCGACTTCGAGCCCTGCAGCGCCCGCTTGACCCGCGCCATGTCGAGGACCGGTATGCCCTCGGTGATGCAGACGATGAGCGGCGCCTCGGCGTCGATCGCCTCGCAGATCGCGTCTGCGGCGCCCGCCGGCGGCACGTAGATCACGCTGGCGTCGGCGCCCGTTTTCTCCCGCGCTTCAACGACCGTGTCGAAGACCGGCAGCCCGAGATGGATCGAACCGCCCTTGCCCGGCGAGACGCCGCCGACGAGCTTGGTGCCATAGGCGATCGCCTGCTCGGAATGGAACGTGCCGTTCTTGCCAGTGAAGCCCTGGGTGATGACCTTTGTGTCGGCGTGGACGAGGATGGACATGAGAGCTTTCGGCCAGTGACGGTTCAGTTCGATCGAAACGGATTTTCGCAGCGCACGCGCGCAGTATATGTGTACATCTGCTCCGCTTTCCACCAATTTATCCAGGCCGAAGCCTTCGATCCAATTCGAACCCTAAAGCCGGTCGAGTTCTCTCACCGTTAACGCGCTTACGGCGTCTCCGGTATTGAGCGTCGTGCTCAGCTCGAACATCAAAACGACGGGCTCTCGGGAAAGCGAGCGGGGCCGGTGTTCGACCCCTCGCGGGACGACGACAAAATCACCTTCGGCCATTTCGGCGACGCCATCACGAAAATCGATCGCGATGTGTCCGCGCAACACAAAGAAAGCCTCGTCCTCGCGTTCGTGCGCGTGCCAATCGAACTCGGCGCCGAATTTCGCCACCTTGACTTGGCAGTCGTTGACATCGCCGACGATGAACGGATGAAAGACTTCCTTAACCTTCCGGTCGACCGCATCAAGAACGTTGATCTTGTATGGGGGCATCGGCCCGTCTCCCTCGCTGTGATATGCGCTTGCGTTCTCAGGCCGGGGCCCTTACGGCGCTCACGATCTTCTGTGCCGCGTCATCGAGATCGTCCGCCGGAATTACATTGAGGCCGGAGTCGCGGATAATCTTCTTGCCGAGATCGACGTTGGTGCCCTCGAGCCGCACGACCAGCGGGACCTTGAGGCCGACGTCCTTCACTGCAGCGATCACGCCTTCGGCGATGATGTCGCAGCGCATGATGCCGCCAAAAATGTTGACCAGAATGCCCTTCACGTTTGGGTCGGCGGTGATGATCTTGAACGCCGCGGCGACTTTGTCCTTGGAGGCGCCGCCGCCGACGTCGAGAAAATTCGCCGGGCTTTCACCATAAAGCTTGATGATGTCCATCGTCGCCATGGCGAGTCCGGCCCCGTTGACCATGCAGCCGATCGAGCCCTCGAGCGCGACGTAGTTAAGATCGTGCTTGGAGGCCTCGATCTCCTTCGCGTCCTCTTCGCTCTCGTCGCGCAAGGCGGCGATGTCGGGATGCCGGTGGAGAGCGTTGTCGTCGAACGACAGTTTGGCGTCGAGCACCCGCAATTGGCCGTTTGACATGACGATCAGCGGGTTGATCTCCAGCATCGACATGTCCTTGGCGAGGAAGGCAGCAAAGAGCTTCGCGACAAGCCCCTCCACTTGCTTGGCGAGGTCGCCGGTAAGCCCCAGCGCGCGGGCCGCGGCGCGGCCATGATGGGGCATGATCCCGGTCGCCGGATCGACGGCGAAGCTGTGGATCCTTTCCGGCGTCGCATGCGCGACCTCCTCGATATTAACCCCACCCTCGGTCGAGAGGACGAACGCCACCCGGCTCTTCTGCCGGTCGACGAGCGCCGAAAGATAGAGCTCCCTGTCAATTGTTGCTCCGTCCTCGATGTATAGCCGGCTGACCTGTTTGCCGTGGGGGCCGGTTTGCGCCGTCACCAGCGTCGCCCCGAGCATCTGCGTCGCGAACGTATTGACCTCTTCGACCGACCGCGCGAGCCGTACGCCGCCTTTGTCACCCGCCGAGGCCTCCTTGAAGCGGCCCTTGCCGCGGCCGCCGGCATGGATCTGGCTCTTTACCACCCAAATCGGCCCGGCGAGTTTCTTGGCCCCCTCGACCGCCTCTTCGGGCGTGAAAGCCGGAAAGCCGGCGGCGATCGGAACGCCGAACGCCCTCAGCACCGCCTTGGCTTGATATTCGTGGATGTTCATGGCGGCGAAACCTCATGAGAAACGAACGGCCGCCGGCGGCGGCCGCTTGAGACGAAGATCAGCCGGCGAGGGCGGGATTGATCGCTTTGCAGGCCTCCATCAGGCCATGGACCGCGGCGACCGACTTGGCGAACATCGCTTTCTCGCTCTCATCGAATGCGATCTCAATGATGCGCTCAACCCCGTTCGCGCCGATCACCACTGGGACCCCCACATAAGCGTCGTTGACGCCGTATTGGCCGGTCAAGAGCGCCGCGCAGGGCAGCACACGGCGTTGATTCTTAAGATACGATTCCGCCATCGCGATCGCTGAAGAGGCTGGGGCATAGAAGGCCGAGCCGGTCTTGAGCAGGTTGACGATCTCGCCTCCCCCTTTGCGGGTGCGCTCGACAATGGCGTCGAGCTTAGCCTGCGTCGTCCAGCCCATTTTAACCAGATCAGGCAGCGGAATGCCCGCAACCGTCGAATAACGAACCGAGGGGACCATTTCATCGCCGTGGCCGCCGAGCACGAAGGCGGTAACGTCTTCGACCGAGACCTGGAATTCCTCGGCCAGAAAATAACGAAAACGGGCGGAATCGAGCACGCCGGCCATGCCGACGACCTTGTTGGGGGGCAGACTGCAGAATTTCTGGAGCGCCCACACCATGGCGTCGAGCGGGTTGGTGATGCAGATGACGAACGCATCCGGGGCATGCGTTTTGATGCCCGCAGCGACCGCGTCCATGACCTTGAGGTTGATGCCGAGCAAGTCGTCGCGGCTCATGCCTGGTTTGCGGGGGACGCCGGCGGTGACGATGACGACGTCGGCGTCGGCGATTGCGGAATAGTCGCTCGCGCCTATCAATCGCGCGTTAACGCCCTCGACAGGGGTCGATTCCGCCAAATCAAGCGCCTTGCCCTGCGGCACTCCGTCGATGATGTCGAAAAGGACGATGTCGCCCAATTCCTTCATCGCCGCCAGGTGCGCCAAAGTCCCGCCGATGTGGCCGGCCCCGATCAAGGCAATCTTCTTGTGCGCCATAGGATTTCTTTTTTCCGCAGTTCGAGACCGTCTCGCTTCTTCCCCGCTTGCGGTCTCATGGGCTTCGCCGGTGCTATCGTCCTATCGATGCACGCGATCAAGCCAAACTTTAGGCGCAAGCCGCCTAAGGTTTCGCGTTCTCAGCCTTGGCACGCTGCAAATATTACGAAAATCAATCGCTTACCAAACAAATTTTAGCTTGATCTCCTGTCAATTGGAGTTCAACCGTGGGCCGACCTGGGCAGTCCCACGCACGACCGGATAGACTTGGCGTCCGAACAGGCTCGCGGTCAGGTCGACCAGCAAAAGCGCGCTTTTGCCTCGCTCGTCGAGGAATGGATTGAGCTCGACGAGATCAAGCGAGGGCGAAAGGCCGGATTCGTACAATAGCTCCATCACCAGATGCGCCTCGCGGTAGGTCGCCCCGCCCGGAACGGCGGTGCCGACGCCAGGCGCGATGGCCGGATCGAGAAAGTCGACGTCCAGACTGACATGGAGGAGGCCGTCGCGGGCGCGAACCCGATCGATGATCCGGCGGATTGAGACCGCGAAGCCGTCTTCGTCAAGCATCCGCATGTCGACCACATCGACGCCGCGATCCTGCAGCAGGCGCCGTTCGCCCGAGTCGATCGACCGGATGCCGAACAGATGCACTCGGCCCGGATCGACGAACCCGTGCGGCTCGTCGCCGAACACGCCCTCGAGACCGGGCTCACGGCACAGCATCGCCACCACCATGCCGTGCATGTTGCCTGACGGCGAGGTCGATGGCGTGTTGAAGTCCGAGTGGGCGTCGAGCCACAGAACGAACAGCTCCCGTCCCGCTTCGGCCGCGTGGCGGGCGACCCCGCCGATCGAGCCCATCGCGATGCTGTGATCGCCGCCGAGCACGATCGGCGTCCGTCCGGAGCGCGCGACCGCATAAGTCTCCCGCGCCAGCAGCCGCGCCCAGGCTGCGACATGGGGGAACCGATGCGCCTTGCCTTTGGGCGCGGCCGCATGGGCCAACGGAGGCGGAGGGGTGAGGTCGCCCCGGTCCTCGACATCATGACCGAGGTCCCTCAGCGGTTTCTCGATACCTGCCGTGCGTAGCATGGCCGGTCCCATCGCCGCGCCGAGCACACTCGTGCCCGCTTCGACCGGCGCGCCGAGAATGGTGATCGCCTGTCGACGCGACCGAGGCCCCTCCCCCGCAGGATCGGCGCTGCTGCTTGTCTCTCGGCTCAAGATCTCCCCCTTCCAGCACTTGAAACATCCGATCCTAGCCGATTCTGTAAGCTTCGCCGCCCGCGAAGCCTTGACAAATCCTCCGGCGTGGAGACATGGATGCGCGACATGACGCCCGCGCTCCGCATTATCCGGATTTGCATCATTAGCCGCTAGCTCCCGGCTGGCTGGTTCGCGTCTCCCTATTTCCTCAAAGCCATCGAGAAGCGATCATCCGGCCAAACCGGGCGACGTCCGTTTGTTCGCTGTTAGAGATCACGCCGACGAGAATCGCCTATGAAGTCGCCGCCCCGATCGCAACATGAGACCCCCGCGGAGGCGACGGAGGCGCGGCTGCGTCTCTACAACACCCTTACCCGTCGCAAGGAGAATTTTGCGCCAATCGACCCAAGGGCGGTGCGTCTCTACGTCTGCGGGCCCACGGTCTATGACCTCGCCCATATCGGCAACGCCCGGCCTGTCATCGTGTTCGACGTGCTCTTCCGACTCCTGCGGCACGTCTATGGCGCCAACCATGTCACCTATGTCCGCAATATCACCGACGTCGAAGACAAGATTAACGCGCGCGCCGAGCGCGACTTTCCCGGCCTGCCACTCAATGAGGCGATCGCCAAAGTGACGGAAGCCACCGAGCAGCAATTTCACGAAGACGTATCCGCTCTTGGCGCGCTGCCGCCGACGCACGAGCCGCGCGCCACGCAACATATCGACGCGATGCGGGTGATGATCGAGCGGCTGATCGCCCGTGGCGTCGCCTATGTCGCCGAGGATCACGTGTTGTTCTCACCGAATGCGATGGACGCGCTGCCTTGGGCGCCCCGCTATGGAGCGCTCGCCCATCGCTCGCTCC
>Ga0210390_10004132_pt1 | contig 12317 bp, 9 predicted proteins | sample IncBWH11OmetaG_FD_161050 | JGI IMG/M metagenome (GOLD analysis project Ga0210390, IMG submission 161050) | Forest soil microbial communities from Barre Woods Harvard Forest LTER site, Petersham, Massachusetts, United States - Inc-BW-H-11-O ...
CTACGAACCAGGTTACCCCGCCTGATCAGGACCGTCCCGCATCAGCCACCGCCAGAAAGCAAGATCCGGCACCATCTGAACCGCCTGCCGCTCCCGATCCGGTTCCGGCTGCCCAAGTCGGGACGCCGAAACCCGATGCTGCGCGCAAACCAGAACCGGAAACGCCAGGGCAAATTCAAGCGGCCAGGGCGTCGCAGCCGATGAAACAATCGGCGAGGGAGCCGCAGCCGCCGAAGCAGGTCGAACAAACCGAACGAATGGAGGCAAAGCCCTTCGAATCGAGAGAGACAGATCGCAGGGCCGAGCGCTCGAGGCGGTATGCCGAGCGAAGGCTGCCGGACATTGCGCCACCCAGAATAAGGCAGCGGAGGTTCATGGTCCAGGAGGAGCCCGCGCAAGAGGTCGTGGTGTCGAGACCTCCGGAGCAGCAGCATTTCGATCTGTTCGGCGGCTTGTTCGGTCGCCCGGTGGACGCGAACGACTGAGCGAGTCCCACCCTCAGAACCTATGTCGGATTAGAACCTCGAAGGAGATTCGTAACGCGTGCATGTGTTTTCCGTGGCCGTGTGACCAATGACGATGTCTCGGTTTGGCACTACGGACATGGCGCGATGTCCGACCTTGAGTCCGTTGTGCGATCAGAAGCCGACATGCAGCGGCCTGGCGCACCCTGCGCTTCGGCCCAGCCCCTATGCTCGGCAATGCGGGCTTGCGCCATCAGGCGGCCACCCCACGATCACACCGCCCGCCTATCTTGCGAGATGTCGTGCGAATAGCGCGTACATCCTACGATGGCTGAAACCGCGGCTGATTTCAAAACCGTTGGATCGCGCTCTCCTTTAGCGGCGCACGCGAGAATTCCCGAGGCAATGTCAGCTTTGACGGTTGATGTTCGCTTCGCTTCGGGAAGCATTGCGGTCGCTTCCTCTAAAACGGACCTCATCAACTCAATAAGTTCGGGCTGAAAAACTGCTCCTGTCATGGTCGCTTCCTCCCAAAAGCAAACCTTCACCGCGATCATTCTAAATACAGAATTTTCGCGCAAGCAATTAAAGATTGCCCTCTTTGGTCGCGATATTTGGGACAAGTCCGCTGTCGCACTATCGGAAGTCTAAGAAGCGTCGCCGTATCGGGGTGAGCGCGGCGATCACGATGGCGCAGCGAACGATGAGCGTTACCCTCAGCAATGAGAACCGGAGCCGCCGCGCGACCAACGGACGTCAATTGGTAATCAAAGATGTTTCTGGTTTGCATCGTCCATTCTGGGCTTTACTACGATGACCCCAATTATTTACATCCAAGCCATTGAAATCGAAACGTAAATGGTAGACTCTTGATCATCGGGTCCCAGGTTCGAGCGCTGGTGCGCCCACCAGGCTTTTCAAGAAGTTAGCCATCTGACCAACGCGAAATTCAGCCGCGCTTTACACCGCGTTTTACAGTCTTGTTCTCGTTTTCGAGCTTTGGCGCCGCTGCGAAAACAGCCGACGGAAATGATACCGGGGAGGGTAGACAATGGCGGGCATGCATTCGCGCGATCGATCGATCGGCGACGAATATCCGACTTTTGCGACGGAAGCCGACCTTCGTGCTTTCGAACAGGTCCCCTACGCTGACCGCATCGTCGCCCAGAGCACCTATGATGCGATCAAGCTCGGGGCAGCCAAAGATCCCGGTGCACCTGCTCTCCAATTCCTCGCCAATGCCGACCCGGCAGACACGCCAATCGTGATTTCCCACCGCGATTTCCTCGCGCGCGTGACCCAGGCCGCCAACATGTTCCATGCACTCGGAGCGGGCGGCGGTGACGTGATAAGCTTCATGCTCCCGCTGCTGCCGGAGGCCTTTGTCACGCTGTTCGGCGCCGAAGCAGCCGGCATAGCCAATCCCGTCAATCCGCTCCTGGAGCCGCATCAAATCCTGGAAATCCTGGAGGCTGCGAAAACCACGATCCTGGTTGCGCTTGGCCCGATGCCCGGAACGGACATATGGAAGAAGGTCGAGCAAGTCCGTGGCAAGCTGAAGCACCTCAAAGCCATCGTGCAGGTCCATGGCCCCGGCGATCCCGCGAATGGGATTTATTCCTTCGGCGATCTGATCAAGGAGCAGCCGTCGGACAGGCTTGTCAGCAACAGGCGGATTTCCGGCGATGAGATCGCAGCTTATTTTCACACCGGAGGCACCACCGGCACGCCGAAGCTTGTCTGCCACACCCACGCCAATCAAGTCTATCAGGCCTGGGCTTGCAATCTCCTGCTCAAGTCGAGACCCGGAGCCAATCTGCTTTTTGGCATGCCGCTCTTCCATGTCGGAGGTTCGCTCACGCAGGCGTTGAGCAGCTTGGCGGCCGGCAACAGCCTGGTCGTTCTGTCGCCTATCGGATGGCGCAATCCCGCGGCCGTAAAGAACATCTGGGGCCTGGTCGAACGCTTCAAGCCCGAAATTTTTAGCAGCGTCCCGACGGTTCTGGCCGCAGCACTTTCCATTCCGCCCGGCAATGCTGATGTGTCGAGCTTGCGATACGCGGCCGGTGGCGGATCGGCCATACCCGTGGCCGTCGGCAAGGCGATCGAGGAAAGCTTCAAGATTCCGGTGATCGAGGTCTACGGCATGACCGAGACCTCAAGCGTCCACACCATGGCTTACCCGGACCGTCCCATCCGTCTCGGCTCTGTCGGGCTCCCGGTGCCCTACAGCCGCGTTCGCATTGTCAAGTTGGACGCCGACAATCGCGTCGAGCGCGATTGCGAACCTGACGAGATCGGGGTCGTGGTCATGGCTGGACCTGGTGTCTTTCGCGGCTATCTCAACGCCGTACACAACGAGGGCGCGTTCGTCGACGGGGATTGGGTCAACTCCGGGGATCTGGGTCGTCTCGACAAGGATGGCTACCTCTGGATCACCGGCCGCGCCAAGGATCTCGTCATTCGTGGCGGCCACAACATCGACCCCGCGCCGATCGAGGAGATTATGTTCCAGCATCCTTCCGTCGGCTTTGCTGCCATGGTGGGTCAACCGGATGCCTATGCTGGCGAATTGCCGGTGGGCTACGTGCAACTGAAACCAGGTGCGACTGTCCAGCCGGGTGAGCTGGAGGCGTGGGTCCGAGAGCGCACGCCCGAGCGCGCCGCCGCGCCTGTGCAGATTTTCCCGATTGATCCGATGCCGCTGACGGGTGTCGGCAAGGTGTTCAAGCCCAAGCTGCGATGGGACGCCGCCAAACGGGTATTCACCGGCGTTCTCGCGCCTCTCGCGGAAAGAGGCATCAACTGTGAGGTTCAGGTCGGGCCGCACGGCAGCCATGGCAGCATCGCCACCGTCACGATCGCGCACGTGCCGGAGCACAAGCGGGAAGCAATCGCGAACGAAGTGGATACCTTGCTCGCCCCGTTCGTGATGCGCCACGAGATCGTCCATATTTAGATAGGACGTCCGATCCATTGAGCTTGGGATGTCCGATCAAAGTAGCGAACGACGCCAAATGCGGCCGGCCTCCGCCGGTGTCGCGGTCCTTTCGCCAGCAGCCAGCCAGTTGACGCAAGTTAGGTGTGGGGTTTTCCGGACATCGTAAGCGGTCACGACAAAAGCATCCAGGAGCGAAGCGAATGGCCCATCCATTCTACACCGCGGAGCACGAGGCCTATCGCGCCGTGGTGCGCCGCTTTGTCGAAAAGGAGATCGAGCCCTACGCCCATGAATGGGACGAGGCCGGCGGATTTCCGCGCGTGCTGTACGAAAAGGCCGCCGCAATCGGCCTATTGGGCTTGGGCTTTCCGGAAGAGTATGGCGGCACCGAAACCGACAATTTCATGTGGATCGTCGCAGCGCAGGAACTGGCGCGGGCCGGTGCCGGCGGCGTCAGCGCCAGCCTGAAAAGCAATTCGATCGGCGCGCCGCCGATTGCACGCGCCGGTACCCCCGAATTCAAGGCCCGCGTGCTGCCGCCGATCCTGTCAGGCAAGAAGATTTCCGCGCTCGCGATTACCGAGCCGAGCGGCGGCTCCGATGTCGCCAACTTGCGCACCACGGCACGCCGCGATGGCGATTTCTATGTCGTCAACGGTGAGAAGACCTTTATCACCTCCGGCATGCGCGCCGATTATATCACCACCGCCGTTCGCACCGGCGGAGCCGGGCCCGGCGGCGTCAGCCTGCTGGTGATCGAGGGCGACACGCCCGGGCTCTCGCGCACGCCGTTGAAGAAAATGGGCTGGTGGGCCTCGGATACCGCGACCCTGCATTTCGACGATTGCCGCGTGCCCGCCGGCAACCTGCTCGGGGAAGAGGGCGGCGGGTTCAAGATCATCATGCGCAATTTCAACGGCGAGCGGATGGGGATGGCGGCCGGCTGTATCGCGGCGGCGCGGGTCTGCCTCGAGGAGGCGATGGAATACGCCAAGCAACGGCACACTTTCGGCAAGCCCTTAGCGCAGCATCAGGTGATCCGGCACAAGCTGGTCGACATGGCGCAGCGGGTCGCGGCGTCGCAGGCGATGCTTGAAATGCTGGCGTGGCGGCTCGATCACGGCGAAAGTCCGGTCGCCGAAATCTGCATGCTGAAGAACCAGGCGACGCAGACCATGGCATTCTGCGCCTCCGAAGCCGTGCAGATTTTCGGCGGCGCCGGCTACATGCGCGGCATCAAGGTCGAACGCATCTACCGCGAGGTCAAGGTCAACGCGATCGGCGGCGGCAGCGAGGAGATCATGAAGGACCTGGCCAGCCGCCAGATGGGGTTATGACAAGGGGACAATGCGATGAATCACGAACAAGGGAACGACGGATGATCACGCTTTATCACTGCAACGCCGCGCGCTCGTTCCGGCCGCTGTGGATGCTGGAGGAAATGGGGCTGCCCTATGACCTCAAGATGCTGCCGTTCCCGCCGCGGGTATTCGCCAAGGAATACCTGGCGCTCAACCCGCTCGGCACCATTCCCCTGATGATCGACGGCGAGACCAAAATGACGGAGTCTTCCGGCATCTGTCACTATCTCGGCACCAGGCACGGCCCGACGCCACTGATCGTTTGCGCCGACGAACCGGCCTACGGCGCTTTCCTCAACTGGATGTATTTCAGCGATGCCACGCTGACGTTTCCGCAAACGCTGGTGCTGCGTTACGCCCGGCTCGAATCGGAAGAACGGCGCAATCCGCAGGTCGCAACCGATTACGCCAAATGGTTCCTGGGGCGGCTGCGGGCGGTCGAGACCGCTACCGCCAATGCCGAGACGCTTGCCGCCGACCGTTTCACCGCGGCGGATATCGCGGTCGGTTACGCGTTGCGGCTTGCCGAAAATATCGGGCTGGCGAAAGATTTCGGGCCCAATGTCGCGGCCTATTGGCAACGCCTGCAGCACCGCGACGGCTACAAAAGGGCGGTCGCGGCGGAAGAACTTGCCGGCGAGCAGCAGAAGGTGGCCCGGACCTTCGCGCCCTAGTCGTGAGGGACCGTCAATTCAGCGAGCTGCATTGGCAGGCGACCTCACGACACGGAATTGCTTCACCGGAGAATGACGCTATGGTTGACTCGGCATAGCGGCCGAAAAGAGCCGCGCGAGAATCTCGGGTGGAAACCTCAACCGAAACAAGGTCCCTATGAGCGACAAGGCTGTCATCACCTGCGCGTTGAATGGCGTATTGACCGACCCGAAGCAGCATCACGTCCCGGTGACGCCAGAGGAGATGGCGCGCGAGGCGAAATCCGCCTTCAACGCCGGCGCCAGCGTGATGCATATCCATTTGCGCCAGCAGGCGCCGGGCAAGGGACATCTGCCGTCCTGGGAGGTAGCCGTCTCCCGCGAGATCCAGCAGGCAATCCGCGAGGCCTGCCCGGGCGTGATCATCAATCACACCACGGGAACGTCCGGGCCCAACTATCAGGGCGCGCTCGATTGCGTGCGCGAGACCAGGCCGGAGATGGCGGCCTGTAACGCCGGCTCGCTGAATTATCTCAAAGTGAAGGCCGACAACACCTGGGCGTGGCCGCCGATGATGTTCGATAACGCGGTCGAGAAAGTGCAGGACTATCTCGACGTGATGAAAGCAGCCGACACGATCCCCGAGTTTGAGTGTTTCGACGTCGGCATCGTGCGCTGTGTCGGAATGTACCGGCAGACCGGCATGTATTCGGGACCGCTGGAATATAATTTTGTCATGGGGGTCGCCTCCGGCATGCCGGCCGATCCGGAATTGCTGCCGATCCTGTTGAAACTGAAATTGCCCGAAGCCCACTGGCAGGTCACCGCGATCGGACGGGCGGAAATCTGGCCGCTGCACCAGCGCTGTGCCGAACTCGGCGGTCATCTGCGCACCGGGCTCGAGGATACATTCTATCAGCCCGACGGGAGCAAGGTGACGTCCAACGGCCAGTTGATCGAAAGCATCGCGATCTGCGCGCGCCGCGCCGGCCGTGAGATAGCATCGCCGGCCGAAGCGCGGCAGATTTTCGGGATCAGGCATTGAAGCCCAACGTGCGGCCAAGCCGTCATTGCGAGCGAAGCGAAGCAATCCAGCTTTTGGGCAAGTGGACAAAAAGCTGGATTGCTTCGTCGCTTCGCTCCTCGCAATGACGAAGATAATGTCGAGAGAGAATGCTTCTTCATGACCGTCATTGAATCAACGATCGTCCCCTCCAACGACGCCTACAAGGCCAATCGCGAAGGCATGCTGGCGCTGATTGCGCGGATGCGCATGCTCGAAGAGCGAACGCGCGCGGCTTCGGCCGCGGCCAAGGATCGCTTTCACAAGCGCGGGCAATTGCTGCCGCGCGAGCGCGTGGCGCTGGTGCTTGATCCAGGCGCACCCTTCATCGAGCTTTCCACGCTCGCGGGCTACAGGTTCGATGTGTCCGACCCGGACAAGAGCGTTCCCGGCGGTGGGGTGATCGCCGGCATCGGGTTAGTCGCCGGCATCCGCTGCATGGTCAGCGCCAACGATGCCGGCATCGACGCAGGCGCGCTGCAGCCTTACGGCCTCGACAAGACGCTGCGGGTGCAGGAACTGGCGCTGGAGAACAAGCTGCCTTACGTGCAGCTGGTCGAAAGCGCCGGCGCCAACCTCTTGCGCTACCGGGTCGAGGATTTTGTCCGGGGCGGCAACATCTTTCGCAATCTGGCGCGGCTGTCCGCAGCAGGCTTGCCGGTGGTCACGGTGACGCATGGCTCGTCGACCGCCGGCGGTGCCTACCAGACCGGGCTGTCGGACTACATCGTGATGGTGCGCGGCAGGACACGGGCGTTTCTCGCCGGGCCACCGCTGTTGAAGGCCGCGACCGGCGAGATCGCCACCGAAGAGGAACTCGGCGGCGCTGAAATGCACACCGGCATTTCCGGTCTCGGCGACTATCTGGCCGAGGACGACCGCGATGCGTTGCGCATCGCGCGCGATATCATGGCCAACCTGCCATGGGACCGGCCGCCCAGGATTGAGGCCTCGCATCGTCCGCCGCGCCATGATCTGGAGGAGTTGCTTGGCATCATGGCGATGGACCACAAGCGGCCGGTCGATATGCGACAGGTGATCGCGCGCATCGTCGATGATTCCGATTTCGTCGAGTTCGGCACCAATTACGGCCCGGCCACCGTTTGCGGCCATGCCCGCGTCGAGGGGCAGGCGATCGGGATCATCACCAATAACGGCCCGCTCGACGTGCCCGGCGCCAACAAGGCGACGCACTTCATCCAGGCGTGCTGCCAGTCGCGCACGCCGCTTTTGTATCTCAACAACACCACCGGCTACATGGTCGGCAAGGCCTACGAAGAAGCCGGCATGATCAAGCACGGCTCGAAGATGATCCAGGCCGTGACCTCGGCCACCGTGCCTCAGATCACGATCTATTGCGGCGCGTCCTTTGGCGCCGGCAACTACGGCATGTGCGGCCGCGGCTTTCACCCGCGGTTCTGTTTCTCCTGGCCCAACGCCAAGACCGCGGTGATGGGCGGCGAACAGGCCGCCGAAACCATGGCGATCGTGACCGAGGCCGCTGCGATCCGGCGCGGCAAGCCGATCGAAAAGGAAAAACTCGATGCGATGAAGGCGCAGATCATCGGCGTGTTCGATGGCCAGATGGATGTATTTTCGACCAGCGCGCGCCTGCTCGATGATGGCGTGATCGATCCGCGCGACACCAGGGCGATATTGAGCGAAGTGCTGGCGATCTGCCGCGAAGCCGAGACGCGCATCCCGCAACCCATGCAGTTTTCGGTCGCGCGGCCATGACGAAACCGGCGCAGGCCAGGGCGTTCCGCAAAATCCTGATCGCCAACCGCGGCGAGATCGCGCTGCGGATCATGCGCACCGCGCGCCGGCTCGGCTATGCCGTGGTTGCGGTCTATTCCGATGCCGACCGGGAAAGCTTGCATGTCCGCGAAGCCGACCAAGCCGTCCGCATCGGCGAGGCGCAGCCGGCGCAATCCTATCTCAACATTGGCGCGATCATCGCAGGCGCGCAATCAAGCGGCGCGGATGCGGTTCACCCGGGCTATGGCTTTCTCGCCGAGAATGAGGATTTTGCGAGAAGCTGCCGCGATGCGGGTCTGGTGTTCATCGGGCCCTCGCCCGAAGCCATCAAGGCGATGAGCAACAAGGCCGGCGCCAAGGCGATCATGCAGACCGCCGGCGTGCCCTGTGTGCCCGGCTATCAGGGCGCCGACCAGAGCGAAACCGCGATGCTGGTTGAAGCCAACAGAATAGGCTTCCCCGTGATGATCAAGGCCGTTGCCGGCGGCGGCGGGCGCGGCATGCGGTTGGTCGCGGACGCAACAGCCTTCCCCAATGCCTGGCGCGGTGCGCGCTCCGAGGCGCGAAGCGCGTTCGGCGACGCCACCGTGATCCTGGAGCGTGCGATCGTCGACCCGCGCCACATCGAAATTCAGGTATTCGGCGACGCCTTCGGCAATGCCATTCATCTCGGCGAGCGCGACTGCTCGGTGCAGCGAAGGCACCAGAAGCTGATCGAAGAAGCGCCGTCGCCGAAGGTCACCGCGGAATTGCGGGCGCGTATGGGTAGCGTTGCGGTCAACGCGATCAAATCGCTTCGCTATGAGGGCGCCGGCACGCTGGAATTCCTGCTCGACCAAAACGGTGACTTCTTTTTTATGGAAATGAATACGCGCCTGCAGGTCGAGCACCCCGTCACCGAGGCGATCACCGGGCTTGACCTGGTCGAATTGCAGTTGCGCGTCGCCAGCGGCGAGCCGCTTGGGCTTCGGCAAGAGGACATCCAATTCTCCGGCCACGCCATCGAGGTGCGGCTGTGCTCGGAGGATGCAGCTCATGACTTCATGCCGCAGTCCGGCCGGATGGCGTTTTGGCAGATGCCGGATGGGCTTCGCGTCGAGCAGGCGCTGCGATCCGGCATCGAGATTTCACCGTTCTATGATTCGATGATCGCCAAGTTCGTCAGCCACGGCGCCACCCGCGACGAGGCGCGGCGCAAGCTCATTCGCGGTCTCGAACAAACGGCCGCGTTCGGCGTCACCACCAATCAGGCGTTTCTTGCCGCCTGCCTGCGGCATCCCGACTTTGCGGCAGGGGAGGCCACCACCGCCTTCATCGAGAAAAACCGCGCCGATCTGCTGGCGCCGCGGAACGACGCGCGTTCGGATGCGGCCTTCGCCGCCCTGCTGCTCTACGTGACGGACCCCTTCGCGCCGCCATGGCGGAGCGGGCGCTCGTTGGCGGCGACGTTTCCGCTTCCGGTCCGCGTCGAGCTCGATCATGCCGCCTACGATATCGAGATCGTGCGCGAGCGCGATGGTGGTTATATGGCCCGGCTCGATGGGACGGAGTACAGGTTCGAGATCGATGAGCTTGCCCGTGACGTCGTTCGTTTTCGCAGCGATGGCCTCGCGGAATCGGCAAGATTCTTCCGCGACAATGATTGCCTTTATTTCTTGCGCCAGGGCATGACGACCTCGGTGCGCAATCTCTCACTTTCAGCACCGGCATCGATGGCGGCAAGCAGCAGTGACGGCAGGATCCGCGCCGCGATGACCGGCCGCGTGGTTGCGGTTCTGGTCAAACGGGGCGAACGTGTCACAGCCGGCCAGCCGGTCATTACGCTGGAGGCCATGAAAATGGAACACGTTCACTCCGCGCCGGTTTCAGGCACGATTTCCGCGATCGAAGTGATGGAAGGCGATCAGGTGACAACCGGAAAGATGATGGTCGAGATCGAAGGGTAAGGGCCGCGCAATCTTTTCTTTGCATCTGGAGTCGGCACCGTCGAGGGACTTGCCGCAAGGAAGTTATCCAGCGCTTCGAATGTGAAATTTCGACCTAAGTGTCTTTTGAAACCGCGTCCGCCAGATGGTCCAATATATTTCCCCAGCCCTTGGTGTGACCTTCATGAATGGCCTGGGTCGGTAGACGCTCGTGGGTCAGCACGAGGTCAGTTTCATCGCCGCGCGGATTGAGTTCGAGGGTCACCAAGGTATTCACATTGTTCGTCAGCGGGCCAATCCACGTGAACACAAGCTTGCGCGGCCGGTCGATTTCCACATAGGTGCCGGATACTTCGCGGCTTGATTCCCTCGATAACATGACAAGGCTGAAGGCTCCGCCGGGGCGGAGGTCACAACTCGCCTTGCAATCGACCGCGCCCGGAAAGGGGCTCATCCATCGAACCATCAAATCGGGTTTGGTCCACAGGTCGAAGATCTGCTCCGCCCTGGCCTTCACGCGCCGGCGTATCTGCACGATCGGGCCCGTCGCGTCATCGCGAGCCATGCTTGCGATCCTTTGGCGCCGACTTGCGGTCCTTGTTGATCTCGCGCAGCAGGCGCTCCATGGCGTCCAGCCGCTCGTCCCAATGGCGGCGCATCCGCACGATCCAGCCATCGACCTCGTCCAGCGAACGGGCATTGATGGAGAGAATGTGATCGCGCCCCCTTCTGTGCCGCTCGACCATGCCGCTCGCTTCCAGCACGCGGATGTGTTTCGACACCGCGTTCAAAGACATATCGAAGGGTTTGGCGACCTCGGTCACGCGCGCTTCGCTGCGTGAGAGCCGTTCGATAATCGCCCGCCGCGTCGGATCGGCTAACGCGGCGAATACCGCGTCGAGGCGCGCCGTGCGCGAAGCGGCTTCCTTCCGGGCTTTGCTCTCAATCATCGCGACTGCCTGCCTGCCCGTTTTATTCCCGATTCCAAAAATATTCATATTCTACCCAACGGTTGACAATTTTTCAAGGTCGACGCTTTATTCAACCTGCCAGTTGAGCCTTATGACAATGTTATGACAACGAGGGAGAGCTCGATGCGAAATAAACCCTTTGCCGTTGCGGCCGCAGCGGTCGCACTTCTGTCGGCCGCCATCGCCCCGGCGCGGGCCGAGCCGGTCAAGAACGTCGTCCTCGTCCACGGGGCCTTCGCCGACGGTTCCGGATGGCGGCACGTCGCCGACATTCTTGTTAAGGACGGCTACACGGTCAGCATGGTGCAGGAGCCGCTGACATCACTCGCCGACGACGTCGCGGCGACCAAACGGGTGCTGGATCTGCAACAGGGGCCCACCCTTCTGGTCGGCCACAGCTATGGCGGGGTGGTCATCACCGAAGCGGGCAATGCGCCGAATGTCGTCGGCCTGGTCTACATCGCCGCTTTCATCCCCGACCAGGGCGAAAGTGCGGTCGGCCTGCTCTCGCAGGCCCCCGCCGCCAACAACGACATGCGCGCCACCAAGGACGATTTCCTGTACATTGACCCGGCCGCCTTCGCCGCCGATTTCGCCGCCGACCTCCCGCCCGCCGAGGCGAACTTCATGGCCCATTCCCAGCAGATGCTGGCCAAGGCCGCCGGCGGCGCGCCTGTGACCACGGCCGCCTGGCACCAGAAGAAGAGCTGGGCGCTGGTCGCGTCTCTCGACCACAACATCAATCCCGACCTCGAACGCAGCATGGCCAAGCGGGCCGGCAGCGAAACGATCGAGGTTCCCGCCAGCCACGCGGTCTACGTTTCCAAGCCGGAGGACGTAGCGCGTTTGATCGAACGGGCGGCCAAGGCGTCGGCCCAGTAGCCCGAGTTTCCCAAAACACACGGAGACAGACACATGAGCAAGATCAAGAATGTGGTCCTGGTGCACGGCGCGTTCGTTGACGGCGCCGGCTGGGAGAGCGTTTTCCACCTGCTGACCCGCCGGGGCTACGACGTCTCGGTGGTGCAGATTCCCACCACGACGCTGGAGGCGGATCTGGCCGCGACCAAACAGATCCTCGACCAGCAAGACGGCGACGTCGTCCTGGTGGGCCACTCCTACGGCGGGGTGGTGATCTCCGAGGCGGGCAACCATCCGAAGGTGAAGCGCCTCGTCTACAT
>Ga0210390_10004133_pt1 | contig 12316 bp, 10 predicted proteins | sample IncBWH11OmetaG_FD_161050 | JGI IMG/M metagenome (GOLD analysis project Ga0210390, IMG submission 161050) | Forest soil microbial communities from Barre Woods Harvard Forest LTER site, Petersham, Massachusetts, United States - Inc-BW-H-11-O ...
CCGTTTCTAGTCCTCGGCGCTGGTGTTGGTGCGATGGGATGGCACGTGCGGCAAAAAAGTGCCGCGGCTCAAAAGACCAAGCCGCCGGCCGCGGCGCCCCCACGCGAGAGCCTCGAAAGTCTGTTGGGCATCGAGCCTCTGGCTATGGAGGTCGGCCTCGGCTTAGTGCAATTGGTCGAGGGTGGGCAGAATTCTCCATTGCTCAAACGAATTGCCAGTATCCGCAAGCAGCTGGTGACAGAGCTCGGCTATATCCTGCCGCCGGTGCGCGTCACCGACAATTTGACGTTGAAAGCCCGCGAATACGTGATTTCCCTGAAGGGCGTTGAAATCGCACGTTATGAACTGGCGCAGGGCTGCGAGCTCGCCCTCCACTCCGACGAGAAGGCCGAGAAGATCGAAGGAATTCCCGCGCGCGAGCCGGCCTTCGGAATCCCTGCCGTGTGGATCACGCCCGACAAAGTGGAGATGGCACGACGCGCCGGATACACGGTGGTCGATAGCATCAGCATTTTGGGTACGCATCTTGGCGAAGTGGTACGCCGCCACGCCTATGAGCTGTTCTCGCGGCAGGACGCCAAGAAGGTGCTGGATCGCGTCGCCGAGGACAATCCAAAAGTTGTCGAGGATTTGGTGCCCAAATTGCTTTCCCTCGCCGTAGTGCAGAAGGTGTTTCAAAACCTGTTACGAGAGCGAGTTTCGATTCGCGATTCAGCCAGCATTCTCGAAGCAATGGGTGAAGCTGCGCCTATCACCAAGAACACGGTGTTACTCACCGAATATGTCCGTCAGGCTATTCGCCGGCAGGTAGTAAAGCCTTGGCTTGAGCCCTCAGGCGATTTGTCGGCCTATCTTCTCGATCCAGCTCTCGAGCAGACCATCGAATCGGCTGTCGAGCATACCGAAAACTCCAGTCATCTGAATCTGGCACCACAGCGAGTCCGGGATCTCCAGGATCGTCTCAAGAAATGTTGCAATCCCCCGGATGCTCCAGGGCTACTGATTACAAATGCTGCAGTGCGCTTCTTTGTGCGACAAATCGCGGAAAGTGTCACTCCCAATTTGACCGTGCTATCCCATAACGAAATACCTCCGGGGAACAGGATCGCATCCTTGGGTGCTGTGGCGTAAGAGAGGCTCGAGCGTGGAACACGCGCGGAGGAATACCTCGAAACCATGAGAATAAAATCGTTTTTTGCAAACACTATCGAAGAGGCCATTCGGCAAGCTCGCCATGAGCTCGGGCCCGAGGCCATGCTCGTCAATTCCAAACGAACCGGCGTAGAGGCCCAGCACCTCGGGGCCTACGAGGTCGTGGTGTGTGACGATGCACCGGAATATGGGCGAGAAGACCCAGACCACAAGCCGGATACCGGCCGGCCTGCGCCTACCGCACTCCCAGTCGATCAACTTTCACGCGATGTATCGGAGCTGAAGCAGCAAATGGAGAAGCTCGCCCTCACTTTGGCGCGCTCCGGCAGCGGGATGGCAAATATCGCCTTCGACGCCGAACTGTCGCGAGCGTTCACCAGGCTCACCGACGCGGAGCTCGACACCGAGCTCGCCTACGATGTCGTGTCCAGGATCAGTTCTCCATTATCGCCAGCAATTCTTCGATCCGAGCTCGCGAAACTAACCCATGTGGACACGGAGCTGGGGTATCCCGGGTCGCCCTCTCGCGTCGTCGCATTGGTCGGGCCGCCAGGCTCCGGCAAGACATCGGCGCTGGTCAAGCTGGCTGTTCAATACGGTGTGAGCGCGCGCCGGCCCGTGCAGGTGCTCACCACCGACACGTATCGCATCGCGGCGGCCGAGGAATTGCGGTGCTATGCCGCGATCCTCGGGATCGGGTTCCAAGTGCTCGAAACTCCGGCCGCGCTGGCGCAAGCCTTACGCGATTGTTCCCACACCGATGCCTGCCGCCACAAAGACTTGATCCTGATTGACACGCCCGGTTTGTCGCGCAATGAGATGGATATGTCGAGGGATTGGGCGGATGTTCTCGCCGCGAATCCTTCCATCGATACCCATTTGGTTTTGCCGGCGTCCATGCGGACCGCCGATCTGAAGCGCGTCGCCAGTCAGTATGACGTCTTCCGACCGCGCAAACTTCTGTTTACCCGGCTGGATGAGACCCAGACTCTCGGTCCCATACTCAGCCTGAGTATCCGAATGGAAAAGCCAATCTCATTCTTCTCGTCGGGCCAGCGCATTCCTGAGGATCTCCAGCCCGCCGCGGTGGACACCCTCCTCAACTCGATCCTGGGCGAAAACATGGAGCAGGCGCTCAAGACGAAACCGAAGTCCGACTCTGAGTCCCAACTCGAGTCCAAACCCAAGTCCAAACCCAAGTATGGAGTAGTGGCGGCATGAGCTTACAACGCGAGGCAAAAGAGGCCACCGCGACCGCCAAGACGCGCGTGACTAAGACTTCGGGCGCCGCCAAGCCGCCCTTTCTTTCGAAGTCTCCAGCCGCCGCGATCGGGCGCTACGAAGCACCCAGCCGCGCCGGCGAAGAACGGGAACGCCTGATTCTCGAACATTTGCCGCAGGTCCGTCTCATCGCGCGCCGCATCCACGAGCGCCTGCCCGAAAGCGTCAACCTGGACGACCTGATCTCCACCGGAACCATCGGACTGATCGCCGCGATCGACCGCTTCGACCCGGGGCACAACGTGAAGTTGAAAACTTACGCGGAATACAAAATTCGCGGCGCCATCCTCGACAGCTTACGAGGTCTCGACTGGGCCCCGCGGCAGCAGCGCCGGCGCTCCAAGCAGATTGAGGCTGCGATCGCGACGGTGGAGCAACGCGTGCACCGCGCGCCCACCGAGGAAGAAATCGCCAAACAGCTGGAGTTGTCGCTCGATGAGTACCATGAGTGGCTGGTCGATATTCGTGGCGTGAATCTCGGCAGCCTGGAGGCCTCCGCCCCCGACGACGACGGCCGCAATCTGCTCAAATATATTTCCGACGACGAAGAGAGTTGGCCATCGCGGCTGCTCGAGCGCTCGGAATTGCAACGTCTGCTCGCCGACGCGATCGAGAAAATGCCGCGCACCGAGCGCATCGTGATCAGCCTCTATTACCACGAGGAGCTGACACTGCGGGAGATCGCCAAGGTCGTCAATTTACACGAATCGCGCGTCTCCCAACTCAAATCCCAGGCCATCTTGCGCCTCCGGTCGTACTTGGAGATGCGCTGGCCGCTGCAACGGGGCGCCTAGCCCATGCCGCAAGACAACGCCGCGCTCTGGCTGGCCGAAGAATGGGCCCGGCAGTTTACGCGATCGGTGGAATCGATGACCGGCGAATCGGCATTGATCACGTTCGCGTCGCGCGAGTTGACCCCCCAGGAAATCGATCCCGCCCGCGAGGAATTGTTGTGGTGGGAGCAGCCGCTCAATCTGAGTCCCGACGCCCGCATCTGGATCGCCGCCACTTCCCAGAACTGGCAGGAAATCGGCAATCGCGTTCTGCGCGGCGCCGGAGTGGACGATGCAACTCCCGAAGATATTCGCAGCACCTATCTCGAGATCGTCAACCAAAGTCTCTCGGGTGTCGCCAGCGCCGCATCCACTCGGGCGCGCAAGGAGATCGCTTGTGGGGAAGGCCGCGCGGCTCCGCCTCCGGCGTCGTACCAGGGAGCTGCATATTCCTTCGAGGTCACTCTTGGCGAGCAGGTTCTCACGTTGCTCGCCGTTTTCACGTTCGTCCTCGCCAACCTTGCCGATACGGTTGCGCAGCCGGCCGCCAAACCCGCCGCCAGTGACCGCTCGCTTCCAGCCCCGGCGGCAGCGGTTCCTGGCTCCATCGATCTGCTGCTCGACGTCGAACTCCCCGTCAGCGTCTCCTTTGGACGGGCGCAGCTCATGCTCAAAGACGTGATCAAGCTGACCACCGGCTCCATCGTAGAGCTGAATCGCTCCCTTACCGAACCGGTGGAAGTCATCGTCAACAATTGCGTGATCGCGCGCGGCGAAGTGGTGGTGATCGAAGGCAACTACGGAATCCGGATCAAGCAAGTGATCAGCCGCCAGGAGCGCCTGAGGACGTTGTACTGATGCTGGAACGCTACTTCATCCCGCTTGCCCCGTACGCCCTCGCGGCGCTGGGCTTGTTGGTGTGCATGTTCTTAACGGTAGCCACCGGAAGCGAGATCCGGCGTTTGAAATCCACCCTCCGCGGCCGGCGGGCCAACGAAGCCAGCGTCGGGCGAGAGATCGAGATCAAAGTCGCCGAGTTGAGCGAGCGGCTGCGCGAAACCGAAGATCGCACGGGCATAATCTCGCCTCCCGTGCTGCCCCAATCCGGACTCAACGTCAACAAACGGTCTCAGGTTCTGCGCCTCGCGCGGCGTGGCGAACGGCCGGAAAACATCGCGGCGCTGCTCGGCCTGCCGCGGCGGGAAGTCGAGCTTCTGCTCAAGGTTCACGCTCTGGCCGCCTCGGGCTCGGGAACTAATTCGTGAAATTGTGGACCACTCGGCCGTTCGGCACCGAACGCTCGGAACGTCCTTCTTCCACCATGACGGTCATGGTCTGAGGCTTCCGGTCTCGCATCAACTCCACCACATACGTCTTTTTGGCGCTCGCGGTCCGCACCGCGCCTGACAATTCGCTCGGCGACGTCACCGGATTGCCATCCACCTTGGTGATCACATCTCCCGCTTTGAAGCCGGCCTTTTGTGCCGGCGTGTTCTCCATCACCGAACGAACCAGCACGCCTTCCTTCACTCCGAAAAATTCCGCCAACTGCGTCCCCAGCGATTCGGCCTCCACGCCCAGCCGCGCGGTCCGCTGCGTTGTATAAATCTGGGGAATGTCCGGGATGCGAATGTCCGGCATCTCGAAGCCCTGCGGAAAATTCCCCCAGGCCCGGACTTTGCGCGCCGTGAGCATCGCGGTCAACGTCTGCATGGCGCCGTCACGGCTGACGGTCAACTTCACCTCGCGGCCGGCTGGCGTTTCCCGCACCATTCGCCCAAATTGCTCCATGCCTTCCACGCGCTGTCCGTTGTACTCCTGCACCACGTCGCCCGGCTTCACTCCCGCCTTCTCCGCGGGACTCCCGTCCTCCACGCGCGTGATCTCAACTCCGTAATCTTCCTTCAGCTTCAGCTCCCTCGCGCGATTGGCGTCGATCTCGGCGAGACTCACGCCCAGATACGTACCGCCCGGGAACGGCGTCACGTTCACTTCGCGCACCTGCGGCGCAAGCTGCGCCTCGATCCCCGAAAAAATATCCTGGCCTTGCGCCATCGCCCCGGCGCCCAAAAGCGCCAAGCCCAGCCCGACATTACGAATCAAGTAAGCCTTCATCGAAATCACCCCAAAAATCTATTTCTCGCGGATCTATTTCTCGCGGCGCAAATAAATAGTGCCGCCCATCGCGTTGACGCGCAGTACCGGGCCGCCTCCATTCAGCGCGCCCTCGGCCACCGCCGGCCCCACCGGCTGCGCGCCCGTTTGCGTACGAACCTGCGCGAAGTCGGAAATAATGCGGCCGGAACCGCCGCTCTCATTGGTGGCTTGAATCGTCAACGCAAGATTGGACGGAATGAAAACCGTTATGTCACCAGCGTTCGTGCTGAGCAATGAATCGGCGAACGGATGGCCCGCTACAAGTTGCGCCAAAATGTTCCCCGAATTCGCCGACGCGTGCAATGCGCCGCCCACATTGCGCAACCGGATGGCCCCGCCGGCCGATTCGCACCGTACTCCGTTGGCGGCATCCACCTGAATCGCGCCCCCCGAGCTTTCCGCGTTCACCGCTCCCTCGGCCTGCTGCACCTGAATGAGACCCCCGCCCGTCCGCGCAAACACCGCCCCTCCCGCGTGATCGATCCGAATGTTGCCGCCGCCCGTCGCTGCATGCACCACGCCCGCCGCCTGATGCACCACGATTTCTCCGCCCCCGGTTTCGAGCCACGCCGAGGAGCCCGCATTCTGCACTCGAATCCCACCACCGCCGGACGAACACCGGAGCGGTCCAATCACATTACCCACTTGGACATCGCCGCCGGCCGTTCGAACTTCACTAGGACCCCGAACATCATCCACGGCGATACGCCCGCCGCCCGACCGAGCTTGCAACCCGCCGTCCCAACCAGACGCATCCACGTCGCCGCCGTGCGTCTCCGCCCACACGTCTTTCAAAGTCCGAGGCCCGGTGACGGTCAAATCCAATCCAGCAGAACCGTGCCGGGGCGGTGTGACCTTAAGATACGTCCAGCCGCCCTCGGTCCCGGTCTTCACGATAAATCCACGCAGCAGCGCTTCCGCTTCGCGAGCGTCGGCAGCCTTCACTCGCAACCTCATTGTGTAGCCGGCTTGAGAATCGCCTGTGCCGCGGACATGCAAGCTTCCGGTTGTCTCCACGCGCAGGCGATCCATGCCGGATGCATTCACCGCGCCTTGCACCGTGCGAGTCCAGTAGCCGCCTTCGCGGACCGGCGCCGTCTCATTCTGCGCAGTGAGCAGCGCTGCGCCCGCCACAGTCAAGATCGAAATTAATACAAACTTCCTCATACTTCGGTACGCGTCTCGTCAGTAAGTTTCTACCGACGCGTTCATCTCCTGCAATACTTTCTGACAGCGCATTCGGATGTAGCTGTTATCTTCCTTTTCCATCAGCTCCTGCAGCACTCCGACCATCGCATCGTTGTGCTGCCGCTGGACCAGAAGATCGATCACCTGGGTCCGCACTCCGGGGTTGTCATCCTTCAGCAGCACGCTGGTGAGGGCCTGCCGCGTATCGGGATCTTCCGCGAACTGCTTCAACCCATCCAGCGCTTTCAAGCGCACGCCCGCGTTCGGATCGTGCTCCAGCGCATACACCAGCGCCTTGCGGATCTCCGCCGACTGCGAATTGTTCTTGAGCAAATCGACCGATTCCACGCGCAGCCCCGCGTCCGACGGATCTTTCGCCGCCGTCAGCAGCAGACGTTGAATGCTTTGATCGTCCAAGCTGCCCGACAACACTCGCTGGTGCGTTTCATCCACCACGATCTGCACTCGCCCCGGCGACGTGGGTTCGACGTATCGCACACGCGACGTGGCCGGATTATCCATAACGCTCGCCGTACGAAAATTCCCCAGCAACGAATTCGGCGCCATGCGCGCGGTGACGAATCCCAACACCAGCATCGCCGCCGCGCCCGCCACTTGCGCGATCCCCGGCGCAAAGTGGAAGTTGATCGTAAAGCCCTCGCGCACTTTGTCCCACCAGCTCGACCGGCGTATCGGGTTCTGGGAGTGCGCCAACCGGCGGCGCAATTCCATCCGCGATTCTTCCAGCGCACCCGCAGCCGGAATCATCTCGGCCTCGTCGAGAGCGCCAAACATCGCCTTCTCCCGAGCCAGTGCCGCACGGCACGCCGCGCACTCGTCCATGTGAACTTCCACCAGCTCTTCCTCATCGAAGGAAAGTTCCCCATAGAGAAACAGCGGCAGATTCTTTCTTGTTTCCTCGCATGTCATACGAAATCTCCCAAAGCCGCGCGCATCTTCTGCGTCGCCCGAAACAGGCAGTTCTTCGCGGCCTCCTCCGATGTACCCATCACTTCCCCAATCGTTCGCAAACGCATGCCCTGGTAATGCCTCATCTCAAAAACGGCACGCTCGCGCGGCGTCAATCCGCCCAGCACTTCTTGAATTCGCGACTTCAACTCCTGGCTCTCCAGCTGCCGCTCGGGATTGCCGTCGGCCCGGCGTTCCTCCACCGTGTCCATGCGATCCAGCACACCCTCGCTCGTTTCTACCAGTGAACTTTCTTCGCGCCGCACTTTCCGCTTCCGCAGCGCGTCCAAACACAAATTGCTCACAATCCGATACAGCCAAGTGTGGAAACTGCAATCGAACCGGAAGGTGTGCAGGTTCTTGAACACCCGCAGAAACGCTTCCTGATAAATGTCGTTGGCTTCCTCAGGCGATCGCAGCAGATTCGTGGCCAGGCGCAGGACGCTCTGATCGTACAGGCGCACCAATTGCTCAAAGGCGCGCTGATCGCCCTGTTGAGCCGCCCGAATCAGCTCCGCTTCGTCCATTCTGACGGCTGCCTGCACTGCGGTAGCCTGTTGCAACACCCTGATAGACGAGGGAAAGGTGAAAACGTCACGCTCACGGGCGCGACATGATTAACCGGCCAGTTCGACTTCGATTTTTTTGTTGGGCGGGTCCAGCTTTAGGATGCGGAAGGTGCGGACTTGCCCTGCCCGCGCCGGTTCCTGACGCTCCGAAGATGCCGACGACGAACCCTGCTTCCATTTCGCTGACAACATTGCCGTTAGCGACGACAAATCGGTCTTCGCTGCGGGCTCCGGCAGGCTCTCACCCTTCGCACTTTCTTCCCTCATGCGGCATTCGGCGAAAACGCCTTCACCCAGTTCCACCTTGGCGCGTCCCTGAGCGGCTTCCACAATCCGGCCTGTCACCGATTCGCCCACCTGATGCTCGGCCATGTACTCGTCCGCGCTGGTCGGCTCCAGCTGCTTGATGCCAAGCTTGATGCGGCGCCGCTCGCGATCCACTTCCAGTACCACCGCGCGCACCGTCTGCCCAGTCGACAAAGCCTCGCGCGGATGATTCAGGCGTTTCTCGCGCGTGATATCGGAGATGTGAATCATACCGTCGATCCCGCCGCCCAAATCGATGAAGCAACCGAAATTGGTCAGGCTGGTCACGGGCCCCTCGGCCACCGCACCTACTGGATATTTCTTCAGTGCGTCTTCCCAGGGATCGCCCAGCGCTTGTTTCAGGCCCAGCGAAATACGGCGCTCCGCGGGATTCACGCCCAGCACCACGGCCTCCACCATTTCGCCGGTCTTCAAAACGTCGCTCGGCTTCTTCACTTTCTTCGCCCACGACATTTCGGAAATGTGAATCAAGCCGTCCACACCCGGCAGCAGCTGGATAAACGCACCGAAATCCGCCAGCCGCGACACTTTACCTTGCACGCGATCCCCAGTGTGGAAGCGCTCCGCGGCCGTGGTCCAAGGATCCGCCGCCAGCTGTTTCAAGCCCAACGAAATGCGCCGGCCTTCCGGGTTGATCTTGAGAATCTTCACCTCGATGGAATCGCCGGCGGTCACCACATCCGATGGTTTGCCCACGCGATGCCACGCCATGTCCGCAACGTGCAGCAACCCGTCCACGCCGCCCAAATCGACGAACGCGCCGAAGTCGGTCAACCCGCGGACGGTCCCGCGCACCACCGCGCCCTCTTGCAACTCGGCGAATTTCTTCTCGCGCGTTTTCGCCTCTTCTTCTTCCAACACCACGCGCCGGTCGACGACAACATCCTCGCTCGCGGTATCCAGCTTGATGATGCGGCACTGGATTTCCTGTCCCACCAGTTTCTCCAGCTCGGCCTGCTCTTTCGCGCCGCTGCGGGAAGCCGGCATGAAGGCTCGCAATCCAACGTCGACGCGCAACCCGCCCTTCACCAGTTCGGTCACGATACCCGCGATCGACCGCTTCTCGGCGAAGGCACGTTCCAGCGCGCTCCAGTCCTTGGGCCGTTCCACCTTGATCATCGAAAGCGTGTACGAGCCTTCTTCATCGCGCCCCGTCACGCTGACTCGTAATTTGTCGCCAGGTTTTACCGTGAACGCGCCAGCTGCGTCGCGCAATGCCTCCACCGGCAGCACTCCGTCCATCTTTCGTCCGATGTCCACGAACACGGATTCGGGCGAAATGGAAACTACCGTGCCTTCCAGCGTTTCGTTATTTGATCGGGTGTGGTTCGAGCGGGTGTGCTGCTCGAATTCCGACAGGATATCGGCGAACGAATTTTCCTCCGAAGGCGCGCCGGCCAGTGGTTCAGACGTAGCTAACGCCTCGGAAATTGCGGGGGATGTTGGATTTTCCATGAAGCTTTGGTGCTCCACCATTGTGTCACAAAGCCCGCGGGAAAGTGACAGCGATAAGATGACAGCGTGGAGCCCCGCGCCCGCTTCTGGCAAATCGTCCGGCCGCAAGACATCGTCTGGATCGTGCTGTTTGCAGGCCTCGCCATTTATGGGCCGGACCTCACGGCCGAGTCCCGAACCGTTCTGGTAGGCCTGGGCTTGATGCAGATCGTGGAGCCCAAGTTCCTGTTTTTCGACTCGCGCGCCGGCTGGATCGTTTCTTTTCTGATCAAGCTGGGACTCTGGTACATATTGGTGGGTTGGACCGACGGCATATCGAGCGCCTATTACTGGCTGATGCTGCTTCCGGTGATGTCGGCGGCCACTTCCTTTGGATTGATCGGGCTGGTGGTGGCCGTCGTTCTGGCCTGCGGCGCATTCGCGTCGCTGATTCTTTTCATTCCGAAGGATTACTATTTGCCGCCCGAGGAATGGCCCGTGCTTCTCCTCAAGGAATTCACTTTCCCCATCGCTGGCTTTCTCTTCTACGAGCTTCTGGAAGCCAATCGCGCAGCCACCCGCAAAGCACAGCTCGCTGCCGAACAACTAGCCGAAGCGAACCGGAATTTACGGGCGGCCGAAGCCACGGTACGCCGCACGGAGCGCCTGGCTGCGCTAGGTCAACTGTCCGCGGGGCTGGCGCACGAAATCCGGAATCCGTTGAGCACCATTAAAGCCTCCGCCGAGATGCTGGCGAAGAACGTCGATAATGGCAGTCCCGTTGCGCATGAAATGGCGGGCTTCATATCGAGTGAGGTGGACCGAACTAACGCGCTCGTCACTCGCTTCCTCGATTTTGCGCGCCCGCTGGCCCTGCGCCTCGAAAAAACCGAGATCACTGAGGTGATCGACGAAGCGGTGGCCGAAGTCGAAAAGCATACTCCACCGTTGGACGTCAGTATCTACAAAAACTACTCGCCCGACATCCCGCCCTTCCGTATGGATCGCCAGCTTATCGTGCGCGTGCTGTACAACCTGTTGTTGAACGCCGCGCAAGCGAGTCCTCCGCGCGCAAGCGTCACAGTCAAGACTCGCCAGCTTGGCGATACAGTGGAAATTGCCGTGATCGATCGCGGCTCGGGTATCGCCACCAAGGATCGCGAAAGCATCTTCAATCCGTTCTTCACTACGAAATCGAGTGGCGTCGGATTAGGTCTGGCGATTGTGTCGAAGATCGTAGACGAGCACGGAGGACAGATTTCAGTCGAAAGCGAATCAGGCGCGGGCAGCGTGTTTCGCGTGTTCCTTCCTGTTCGGGAAAATAACAATGAAAGCTAATCAATGAAAGCCACCGTTCTGGTTGTCGAAGACGAAGAGAAACTCCGCCGGGTGATCGAGCTGCAACTAAAAACCGCGGGCTATGACGTGGAACAGGCGGGGACCGCGGAAGACGCAATCAAGCTCGCCGACCGCGCCGATGTCATCATCACCGACTTGCGCTTGCCGGGCCTCAGCGGACTCGAGATGCTGCAGCAGCTGCGGGGCCAGGATCTGCGCACGCCCGTCATCGTCATGACCGCGTTTGGCAGCATCGAAACCGCCGTCGAAGCCATGAAATCCGGCGCCGTCGATTTTCTGCCCAAGCCCTTTTCGCTCGATCACCTGATGACCGTGGTCAACAAGGCGCTCGAAGTTCGCACACTGCGCGACGAAAATCGCGAGCTGCGCGCCGAGCTCAGCCAGCGCTACCAGTTCGACAACATCATTGGACGAAGCGCTGCCATGCGCGAGATCTTCGCCACCATCGAGCGCGTCGCCCCCACCCGCGCCACCGTCCTGCTATGCGGCGAAAGCGGCGTCGGCAAGGACATGATCGCGCGCGCCATTCATCATCATTCGCCCCGAGACGCCAAGCCCTTCGTCAAAATCAACTGCACCGCGCTCCCGGAAAATCTGATGGAGAGCGAGCTGTTCGGCTACGAAAAAGGCGCGTTCACCGGCGCAAACATCAGCAAACCCGGCAAATTCGAACAGGCCGATACCGGGACCGTCTTCATGGACGAAATCGGCGACGTGCCTCCCGCCATTCAAGTGAAGCTGCTGCGGATTTTGCAAGATCGCGAGTTCGAGCGCCTGGGAAGCAACAAGGTCCGCAACGTGGATGTGCGTGTCATCGCCGCAACAAATGTGGACCTGCGCGCCGCGCTGGAACAGGGAGCGTTTCGCGAAGATCTTTATTACCGGCTCAACGTTCTGCCGCTCAACATTCCTCCGCTGCGCGAACGCAAGGAAGATATCCCGTACCTGGCGCGGTTTTTCATCCGCAAGCTCAGCAAGGATTCGGGCAGCCACGTGGAATCCATTTCCGATGGCGCCATCGAGCGCCTGATGGAATATCATTGGCCGGGCAACGTGCGCGAACTCGAGAACACCATCGAGCGCAGCCTGGTGCTGGCATCTGGCGAT
>Ga0210390_10004134_pt1 | contig 12315 bp, 14 predicted proteins | sample IncBWH11OmetaG_FD_161050 | JGI IMG/M metagenome (GOLD analysis project Ga0210390, IMG submission 161050) | Forest soil microbial communities from Barre Woods Harvard Forest LTER site, Petersham, Massachusetts, United States - Inc-BW-H-11-O ...
CCGGTGCGGTTCGACGGCGTGCCGACCAAGATCGAGCCGGCGCCGCTGCTCGGCGAGCAGACCGCCGAGGTGCTGTTCGATTGGCTCGGCCTCGACGCCGCCGCCGTCGCACAGTTGAGGCAGGACAGCATCGTCTAACGCGACAGGGGACGGAGGACATGGCGATCGACAGCGCGGTGTTGCAGACGGCGGTCGAGGCTTGGGACAAGCGTTGGGCGACCAGCGAGGGGCGCGCCGATTGGCTCGAACCGCACCCGGCGGTGGTGGCGATCCTGCCCGAACTACGTGCGCGCGGCGCCAAGCGGGTGCTCGATCTCGGTTGCGGCGTCGGGCGGCATGCGCTGTTGCTCGCCGAGCACGGCTTTGATGTCGAGGCGATCGACGGCAGCCCGGCTGGCCTCGCGGTGGTGCGCGAGACGGCCGCGGCGCGCGGCCTGCCGGTGAGCCTGCACCAGGGTCTCGCCGACGCCTTGCCGTTTCCCGCCGCCGGCTTCGATTACGTCCTGTCGTGGAATGTGATCCATCACGGCACGCTGGGCGACCTCGGCCGCCGGCTCGGCGAGATCTGGCGCGTGTTGCGGCCTGCCGGGTTGCTGCAGGGGACGGTGCTGTCGACCCGCGATGCGAATTACGGTATTGGCCGCGCGATCGCTCCCGACACTTTTGTCATCGACCAGGTCGAGCGAAAAGGCCACCCGCATTGCTACTGCGATCCCGCGACGCTCGTCGGTCTGCTTGCCGGCTTTGATCTGCTCACCCTCAGCCAGCAGCTACAGGAGCGGCGACCCGGGTCGCACCACTGGCACATCATCGCCGAACGCCGCGGCTAAGAGGAAAGTCCACCGTCCGGCGGCTGGTGACGCGGCGGGACGGGTGCCAGAATTACCGCTGGGAGCCGCACACACCCGCGACATGTCCGGGAATTCCGGGGCGACCACGGGAACGGACGCCTTGATTTTCGGAGGCGAAAGCGTACCGGCCCGGCACGTCCGCGTCAGTACCATGCAGCGCCAGATACTCTCAAAATCCTGCGCCAGATAATAATTTTCGAAATGACACTCCCTGCTGCGGGGTCGCCCATCTTGCGATTGATAACGAAGAGCGTTTTTTGCTTGGCGGCGCGGCGCACGAGCCTCAACGCGAGGGCACCGCAGCCTGGGTCTGCGCCGGTGAGCGAAAAACGTGTTGGACTAAGCCGCTGCCCCAGGTGCTCGGGCTATGGGCGTTTAATGGCCTTGGATCGTTTGGCAGTGCGCGCGATCGGGGCTTTCCGTTCAGCGGGCTGGCACCGTTCGGGACGCCAACCGGGCATTCGAGTTGTCAGCGGAGGCCGCGCCTGACCCTGCAGCCGCACATCGGCACGCTGACGACGTGCCCAGCCCAAGCGTCCCGCCCCCGATCTGGCGGGCGGTTCTGCTTTGCGCGATTTGGAAGGCTGGTTTGGGCTCATGATGTATCCGGAACCGGCTGGCAGACCTTGGGCCGTGCGATGCAGTCGATCACCACCATGGTGCCGATATGGCAGTGAGGACATTCTCGCAGAGACTGTCCCGTCAGCGCTTCGAAACGGTCGCGGTAGTCAGCGGGAGGCTCGGTCGCCGGTCCGGCCTGTGCCATGCCGAGCAGTTCCCGACAGCGCGCGAGCTTCTGCGCACGATGGCAGTTGCCGAGGAAGCCGTAATAGCGAATGCGGTGAAACCCGTCCGGCAGCACATGGATCAGGAAGCGGCGGATAAACTCTCCAGCCTCGAGGACCATGGTCTTCTGACGGTTGTCGTCCCGGTAATCCTTCCAGCGGAAGCGGATCTTGCCGGCAGTCGACGTTCCAGGTCGGCGCCAGGTAACGACGGAATGCGGCGGGCTCATACAGGTGACGGTGCGCGGCGAAGAACTTCAACTCGCCGGCGGTGAATGCCTGCTCCAGGTACCGCAGGAACAACCCACGAAACATCCGCGATAGCACCTGGACCGGCAGGAAGAATCCCGGTCGACAGGCGATCCAGCTTTCGCCGTCCGGCGCGATCCCGCCGCCGGGAACCAAAAAATGAATGTGCGGGTGGTGCAACAAGTTTTGTCCCCGGGTGTGCAGCACACCGAGGAAGCCGATCTCTGCGCCCAGATGCTCCGGATCGGCGGCGATGGTGCGCAACGTCTCTGACGCCGCCCGGAATAGGATATCGTAGACCACGGTCTGGTTCTGGAACGCGATGGTGGCGATCAGGTCCGGTACGGTGAACACCACGTGGAAGTAGGGCGCGTCGAGCAGTTCTGTCAGACGGTCCTCGAGCCATTGAGCCCGTGCGAGCCCTTGGCACTTAGGGCAATTCCTATTTCGACACGAGTTGTACGAGACGCGCTGATGCCCGCACTCGTCACAACGATCGACGTGACCACCAAGCTCGGCGGTGCGGCAACTCTCGATCGCGGTCATGGCACGCCGCCGCGCGGCGGACAGCGACGCGCCATGCTGATCACGGAAAGCCGGGCCGAAGTGGCGGAATACATCCGCCACTTCCAGCCCCTCGCGGGACACCGCCCCGCCGTCAGGCGGGCACGAGGTCCGGTACGACCGGTGTTATTGCCTGCAACGAGTCCAGCGGACTGGCGGTGGCGCAAACCTTGCTGGTGGCGATACGCAGATAACGAGACGTGGTGTTCAGGCTGCGATGCCCCAGCAGCAATTGAATAGTACGGAGATCGGCGCCGGACTCCAGCAGGTGAACGGCGAACGCATGCCGCAGGGAATGCGGGGTAATCGCTTTGCCGAGACCCGATTGTTCAAGCGCCTGCCTGCACGCTATCTCGACGGCGCATGCCGTGATAGGCCGTTCGGGCCGGTCACCTGGAAACAGCCATTCTTTTGGGTGAGCCTCCTTCCAGTAGGTCCGTAACAGCTTCAACAGCGTCGGTGAGAGCATCACGTACCGGTCTTTCCGGCCTTTGCCCGCCTCCACCCGAATGACCATCCGTTGGCTGTCGATCGCGGTGGGCCTCAGGGAAACCGCCTCTGAAATGCGCAGCCCTGTCGCGTAGCACACGGTCAGGATCATCCGATGTTTTGGACCTTTTACCGCATCAAGAAAGCGAGCGACCTCCTCCGGGCTCGGCACAACGGGGAGCTTCTTCGGCTGCCGGCCGGTCGGGATATCGTCTTCGACAATCCAAGGCCGTTTGAGGGTGACTGTGTAGACAAACCGGAGCGCCGCCACGGCGACCGAAATCGAGCTGGCCGCTAGTCGGCTCTCCTCGATCAGGTGAATCTGCCAAGCCCTGATCTCGTGCGGTCCCAAACGTTCGGGCGGCTGGCGGAAATGGCGGGCGAACCGGGAAACCTGCTCGACGTATACCCTCTGTGTCTGTGGCGAGAGGTTACGGATCCGCATATCCTCGATCATGCGGCGACGATCACCGCCGAAGGCGACCAAGACGACGCCTTTAAGCTGAAGGCATTGCGTGGGAGGAAGCGGCGCGAGTTTGACCCTGACCCCCGCCGCGCCCGCGACGATCGCCGCGATCAACGTGATTGGCTTGACGACCGGCTGAGCCCGTCTCGTGCTCTCGCCAGTCTGCGCCGGCGTGGATTTATTGGTGTTGCTGAACCGGATTGGGGCGTTCGGTTGCGGATTGGGGTCAGGCTTCGTCGCGGTATTGTTCTGCGGCCAGCGGGGCTGATCGAGGCCCGTCGGCTTGGCCTGCCGGATACCGAGATTGTTTTCCGCGGCGGGCGTGTCCGACGGAGCGAGAATGAATATCACGAAGCTTGACGCCGCAAAGAGCCAACTCGCGACCGCAATCTGGCTCTATTTCGAGGATTGCGACCCCGTGTCGGTTCATACGCTGGTGATGGCCGCGGCCGAAATCATCGATCGACTCTGCGAGAGCAAAGGCACCCCCACGTGGCGCTGCAGCTTCTCGACAATGATTATCCCCGAGTGGCGCAAGGAATTTGTCCGGCGCTTCTACAAAGCGAGGAACTTCTTCAAACACGCTTCGGTTCTGGAGAACTTCTCGGATGAGTTGAACCTGGTCAGTATCTTCATGGCGGCCCAGGGTTTGCTGCTGCTCGGTGTCGAGCTGCTCGAGGTCCCGCATGTTCAGACGTTGGGTTATGGTTGTGGAACCGGAAATGATGGAGGTTACACTTCCTGCGGAATTGCTCACAACCTGCTTTCTTGACGACCTCCGTAACCAACCTCGGGCGGTGCAAAAAGAACGCGGGCGCGACACCCTACGCGCTTCGGGCGGCTGAAGACACACCGTGTAAGCGCTAATCCCCTGTCCGCGCGGGAATCGGCGGAATACAATTGGAGTAGTTTCGCCGGCCACGTCCGATCAGGATACCGCCATGACCAGCCGATATCGTGGCCCGGACCGCGCCAAGCTGCGGGTGCAGCGGGTCCGGGAGGCCTGGGCGCAGCTGGCGGCCGTGATCCGCGAGGAGCAGGCGAACCCGCTTTATTGCGGTCCAGATCCGGGCGAAATCGAAGCCATTGGCGACCGGGCGACCACCGAGATCGACGATGCTCTGTTCCGCTGGCTGGCCCAGATCGCAGCGCTGCCGCGGGCCAAGACCGCGGGTATCAGGTCGTCGGATCGCGTTTCGGCACTCAGGCGGCGCCCAGACACGACGGCGCGAGGAGGGTAATCGAAATGGTCGAAGTCAGCCCCCCGCCGGCCAACTTTCACGCCACGCCGCTCCACGCCGACAGCTTGCCGCCGGCACCCCCAGCCGAGCCCGCTCCGGCACCTCCACCGCCGCCAACGGCACCGCGCCACCCGATGGAGGAGTGGGCGCCGCGGGCTTTACCCGGCGGCGGCACGATCAACATGAGCGAAGCGGCGCGCGCCAATTTCGCGGCCGACATGGAACGGACCCGGCAACTGGCGGGACCCCCGATCGTTCATGCCTCGGTGCGCGCCGCTCAGCGGGCCGAGGCCGAGCGCAAGCGCAAGGCCGGACCCGATCCGAACGCCGTTCTGCGCCAGGCGCATCGCCTGCATGCCGAGGCGCAGGCCGAGGTCGCGCGGTTGACACCCCAGCTCGATACCGTCCGCAAGGTCGTTTTCGACCTCGAAGCGCGCCACAGCGAACAGGCCACAGCGGTACAGGATGCCGATCAGGCTGCGGTCGAAAAGTTGATCGCCGCGATCGCCACCGGCAATCAAAGCTTGCCGCTGAACCCGAAAAATGGCGCGGTCCTGAACCAGACGGCCGCGATCGGCAGCCGCCTGCGCATCGCCACCGCCGCGCGCGACCGCCTCATGGCCGATCTGGCAAAGGCGCAAGACCGGCTGACCCGCACCGGCTTCGCCGTCGCCCGCTGTGCATTGGCGGTCTTGACCGACCAGGCGGCCGATGAAGCGAACACCGTCATCGAAATCGAAAGCGAGTTGCGGCGACGGCGCGCCGGCCTCGATCGCCTCGCGCTGCTGCTGACCAGTGAGAACCGCCGGCTCAACCACTCGGCGCCGCTGCCGCCGCAGATCAGCCGGGCGCTCTACCCCCCCGATCCGGTGCTCCATGGCACCAACCGGAACCTGCCGGTGACCAACTGGGCTGCGCGCTATGCCGACTTGCAGCGGCCCGCGCCCGACGACGATGGCGGCGGCTGACGCGATCGACCCCGCCGAGCTGGCGGCGCTCGACGCGATCGTCGGCTTCGTCCGCGGTTGCGAGGTCGACCTCGCCGAGCGGCGACTGATCGACGGAGCGCGGGCCGACGCCGCGCGATTTCGCAAGGAACATCCGGCCGCGGACGACGACGACGCGGGTTGACATCGGCGGGGAGAATTTCTCCGCGCTTGCGAAGTTTGACGGGTTTGGCGGTGCCGCCGTTTTCGCCACGATCCGCGCCAGCACCTCGGCGGCGCGCGCGCCGTAAACGTGTTTTGCCGCGCCATGCGATCGACTCGCCCGGCTCGCCCGCCGGTGAGCCGTCGAGATTGCGTCGCCTCGCCGTGCGCGATCGCATCGAGGTAATCGTCTCGCGAGCACCACTGCGCGAGGAACCAGCCCAGCTGTTGGCGGCTGACTTCGGCGCCGGCAACGTCGAGGATCTCGCGGTGTATCCCGATCGCCAGCGGCGGCCGTGGCACCCGGAACACCTCGGGGAACACCTCGCGCAACAGCGCGTCAAGCGCGGCATCATACGTGCGCCGCCGATGGCGGGGGTACCAGCGGCGTCGAGATGTGGCGACTTCGGCCTCGACCGGGACGGCGATCTCGCCCGGCGGCGGCTCAGGCTTTACCGGTTTCGGCGCCGCCGTTTTCGCCAATCGCGCCCGCTGCGCCGCGGCCCGCATGGCCGGCGACGCCACCAATTTCGTCAACGGCCGCCGCGGCAACCAGTCCATCCATGTCAGGCTCCTTCCTGCCAAAGCGACGCCTCGGCGAGGCGCCGTTGGTTTCGGGTGGTTTCGAGTGCGGTCGCCGGTCGACGGGGTCGCTCAGCCATCGGGGGGCGATCGAGACGCGTGCGGCGCCGCGGCGGCGCCCGGCCCGACCGCAGCCCCTCCTGTTGCCAAAGAAGAAGCTGAAAAGCCCGCTCCTGGGGGAGCCGCCGCGATTTGGATCGAGGCATACAGCTTGAGTTCCAATCATCCCTATCCCACTTGAAAAATATACGACGCGGTTATATAGATGCCTCTGAGAGTGCTGAAGAACCGCGGGTTCTTGCGAACGGCTCGGAAGGGAGGATTGACCGATCGGACGCTATGCGCGGCGGTGACGGAGATCGAGGCCCGGCTGATCGATGCTCAGCTTGGGGGCCCCTTGCTGAAGAAGCGCCTCGGGAAGGGCGGCAGAGGAAAGAGCGGCGGCTTCAGGACCATTGCTGCTTATCGTCAACGCGATCGATTGATGTTCCTCTACGTCTTTGGAAAGAACGAGCGAGACAACATCACCGAGCAGGAGCGGGTGGCGCTTTCCGAAATCGGCGACGAGTATCTGGGGCTCCCGTCAGAAAAGCTGGATGAGTTGGTTGCCAAGGGCACTCTGATAGAGGTGGTGTGTGATGGCGACGAGAAAGAGGACGAGCCGAATCCTTGCTGAGGTCCACGAGGCGGCGCGCGATCTGCATGACGCGGGGGCAATCGACGCGCTGACCATGCGCCGCTTCGATGCTCTGTGTCTGCCTCCGGTGCGCCAATACACGGGCGCTGACGTCCGGCGTATCCGCAAGGAAGCCAATGTGAGCCAGGCTGTCTTTGCGGCGGTTCTAAACGTCGGCAGGGCGACAGTCGCCGCATGGGAGCAAGGGGGCAAGGAACCATCCGGCCCTGCGCTTAAACTGCTCGATCTTGTCGAACGAAAGGGGCTGTCGGCTCTGGCTTGAATGTTGGGCCCGTTTGCTTCGGATCAGTAGGCCGCAGCGCGTTAGACTTCGGCTTTGGCCTCCGAAAACGCCTGGTAGCCAGCCGGCGGAATCGGCGGCGGGTGAGGTCGCCGTCGGGGCGGCGAGGGTGATGATGCCCGAGGATGACGGCCGGTGTCTTGCTCAGCGAGGCCGGCTTTGACGGCGCAGGCAAGCCAGGTGAGAGCGCGCGCATGGCGGCGCGTTTCCTGGATGTGGCACGGGCATTTCCCGGCGCACCGTCCCGCCGTGTGCCGTGGCAAGCGTTTCGGCCTCGTCGAAATGGGCGAGCCCTTCCCAGTGCTGCAGAAGCTTGTTAAAGCGGAAGCCGCTGCCGCGCAGCGCGGTTGTCGCGTCGCGGCCGAGAGCAGCGGGGAAGGCGAGCACGATCGCTTCCTTGTCTTCCTCGGCAAGACGGGCCTCGCGGGCAAAGGTGCGGCCGCCGAGCGCTGTCCATTGCCGGACCTGCTCCGGGTCGGCGGCGCCGTCGCGCAACGACAAGAGGGCGCCGTAGAGGATGTTGGGGTCGAGCGCGAGCAGGCCGACTTTGTCGATGAGGCCGCCGGCGTGGATCAGTTGGCGGGTGCGGGCTTTGCGCTCGTCGGCTTTGAGCTTGGCTTCCTGCTCGGCCGGGCTTTTTGGCTGGCAGCGCGATAACGCCGCCAGCCTTCGCCCGCATCCTGGCCGAATCAAAACGCGCCTTGCCTGCAAGCGCACGTGATGCTCAGCAGCACTCCCATGCCGCCGCTGCAACTTGACGAGTTTTTTCGGTCGCCGAAGCGCTGCTGCGTGCCGACGAATTCGATGAGCTCGGATGGACCGAGATAAAAATCTGGGAGCCATAAAAAACCCGCGGCCAGAGTTTCGCCGGTAACGTCGCGCGCCCGATTTCAATGAGCGTTCCGTCCTCGCAGCTCTTTGCAAATAACGACCGCGCTGCTTTGTAAGTGACGGCTCTGTGATTGAGGATCAGTTCCACGAGACAAGATCGTCGAGATCAACCTCAAGGGCGCGAGCGAGCGCCGCAAGGGTGTGGACGCTCCCTTCCTTCTTGCCGTTTTCGATCTCACTCAGCATCGCCGCACTGATCCCTGCTTTCTCTGCTAAGCCGCGCAGAGAAAGACCGCGATGTTCCCGCCAGACACGAACCGGCGCCTCACTATCAGCCAAGCGGTCGACGATCACGGCCGGGATGCGCTCGCCGCCGGAGAGTGCATCTTCAACTTTCGCAAGACGCAACTCCAGCCTATCATTTTCATCCTCAGCCTGTTCGAGCCGCCGCTCCAGTTCAGCAACCACATTGCTCATCGATACACCTCCCGACGGTGCCCGATCCGGTAGACCGTCATTTCATCACGGCTCACCGTGAACAGAGCGCGCCAGTCGCCGCTCCGCAACCGGAAATCACCTGGCGTCCCTTTAAGGGGGCTGACGTCCTGCCCAGCCGCATCAGGCGCTGCGGCATAAGCGTTCAGCCGTTCCCTCATTCGTTTGCGATCCGCTGCCGGAAGCCCTGCCAAGTCCCTGACCGCACGGCGGGTATAAACGAGTGACAGCACATCCTAATGTTAGCTATCGGCGAACACGCTTGTCAATCAGCGCGGAACAGCCGCTGCGCCGTCAACCGCGCGCGCGCCGGCCGCTTGCGGTTGGCTTCCAGCAATCCGTCGAGCCGCGCGACAAAGATCCCAAGCCGCGGGTGCGGCTGAACCTGGCGCGCGTAGCGAAACTCGGTCGACGATCCCGGATCGCCTTGCGAACCGTCTTCCGCGAAATCCGCAGCTCGCGCACGATCTCGCTGTTTTCCATAGCGCCTCAATGCACGTATGGCGAATCTCGTCGGGCAACTTAACGGCCTGGCGCAGTAGGCGTCAGACTTGCATCGGTGCGTGCAGCCGTTCCTCGCGACAGACCAAAGCGGCGATTGACGTGATCCATTTTGCCAGGTTTTCCTGCGCCGTTGCGGCCGGCGGCAGATGCACGCCGAGTTCTTCGGCACGTTTCATCCATTTGAACCGCGCCGCGACATCCGCTCCCTGCAGCCAGCGCAGCGCCAAGGTAGCCTCACACTCCTCGATCCTGATTTTTTGCTCGCCGCGTCGCTGCAGCCGCGGCTTGTCGAGTTCGCGCACAGCCTGTTCAGCCTCCAGGCGCTCTTTACTGTGGATCCGAAACGTTATCCCAACAACTTTGCCGCCGCCGCGCCCGCCGCCCTGTCGCGTCTCGAAAATTTCGACCTTGAATTCCGAGATCCGGCCGATCTCATCGACCGCCGGATTGAGCGCCCAACGCCGAAAGTCCTTCCAGTCCTTCAAATGGTCGCGGCAGCCAAGCAGTTCGCGCAATTGCGAGGTTTGGACAGCCCAATAGGGTTCGGTCGCGGCGCGGTCGGCATAGCGCTTCAAGATTTCGTAAAGAATCAGTCCGTATTTCGATTCAAACTGGTAGATTGCGCGCAGCGATAAATAGCTATAGAGAGCCGGCTCGAACAGCCGCTCCTCGACCCCCGGCGGAAAGGTGTAGCTCAGCTCGCCGGTCGCTTCCTCGAGGTCAGATTGGCCGAGTAGCTGCACCGACCGCCAGATCTTGTTTCCATCCGAATTGAGGCAATTGAACTGGACTACGGTCTCCTGCAGCCGCACGACCGAGGCCTTGAGCCGCCGGTTATCGGCCTCCCCGGTGCCATCGCGCGCCGAAGCGGCAAAGCGTTTGATTTCGGCCAGGTGCACGACATGCGTGCGTTGTTTGCCGAGGTTCGGATAGGCATAGGCGAGCAGGAAATTGTAGAGCCGCCGATCTACCAGAGAGAGTCGCCCCAGAGGTTCGGAGATCTCGACCGCACCGGTTGCTTTCTTCAGGTGGGTTAGATCGCTCAGGTGGGCTGGGAATGGGACGATCGGTGCCATGCGCTCAAATGTGTTCGAAGCCTTTATCAGCGGGCAATCCCCCGGCAAAACCTCCGAATTCCCCCGCTCCGGCAAAACCTCCGAATTAAGCGGCGTACCCCCGGCAAAACCTCCGCTCCGCTCCGCCAAAACCTCCGAGTGCCCCCGGCAAAACCTCCGATCCGCTCCGGCAAAACCTCCGAAATCGGTCTTCAAGTAATTGATTTAAATAATTAATTTATCCTTAGGATATAAGGATAATAAGGATATAAGGATAAGGGATTTTGAATTCGGAGGTTTTGCCGGGGTTGCAGGCGCCGATGCGTCGTATGTGCCTGTTTCCACCCTTCCTCTGGGCGTCGCGTAACGCGTTTGTTGCAGCCTCCCCGATGCCAAAAGCCCGAATCACGGCGAAGCGAGTGCAGTACGGGCGATGTCATGGGTTCCAGTGCCGGGCGCGCACGTGAGGGGTGATCGGCACGGAAGCGCAGCAGAGGGGCAGGCACCGACCCGGTATCGTCTCGAGCCAATTCCGCATCCAGCCCAATACCGCGGCATTATCGTGTGGTGGTGAGGGTGCGGGCCGGTAGAGCCGGGCCATCATATCGGCCGCGGCCGCGCAGGCGTCGAACGTGTCGATCACGACGAGCGGTGCCGCTTCGTCGGGAGAGTTCGCAGCGCGAGCCAAGGTGTCGCTCGCGGCATTGATTGCGGCGGCGTGCTCGTTCCATTTTCGCCAAGGCCACTTTGCCTTCGCAGGTCGGTTCGGCGATGCCGGACCCGGTGCCGAACAGCCCCCAGTGATTAACACAGCCCCGGGATCGTCGAGGACGGCCGGCGCAGATCGCTGAGCGAATCCGCGTGTGCGGCGGCCGCGGCACCCAGCAGCAGGGCGCAAAGGAGCAAGGCGAGAGAACGCATGGTAGTGCGGTTTTTGGATGCCGTGATCGGATATGGCGCGCGGGCATGGCCCGGCGCCGGAAGGTCACTCTGCGGCGCGATCCGTGGCCGGGAGCGGAGAGCTTGATCCGAGGGCAGGGGCCTCGGCATTGGTGACCCGGCGCACGGTGCCGCCGTACTCCCTCGCGAGCGCTTCGGCCTCGTCAAAGCGGGCGAGGCCTTCCCAGTGCTGCAGGAACTTGTTGAAGCGGAAGCCGATGCCGCGCAGTGCGGTTGTCGCATCACGGTCGAGGGCGGCGGGAAAAGCGAGCACGATTGCTTCCTTACCCTCTTCGGCCAGTCGGGCCTCGCGGGCAAAGGCGCGTCCTCCCAACGCCGCCCATTGGCGGAGTTGCTCCGGATCGCTGGCGCTATCGCGCAACGACAGCAAGGCGCCGTAGAGGGCGTTGGGTTCGAGCTCGAGGAGGCCGGCCTTGTCGATAAGGCCGCCGGCCTGGATCAGTTGGCGGGTGCGGGCTTTGCGCTCGTCGGCTTTGAGCTTGGCTTCCTGCTCGGCGAGCCGGGCTTTTTGCTGTTCGTGGGCGCGCAGGCGCTCGGCCAGAGAACGGGCCATCGGGTCCCCCTTTTTGTGTTCGGATCAGAGAATGGCGGTCAGCGGCAGACGGCCCGGCCGTTTGCTGGTGAATTACCGATTCGCCCGGCGACGACACAGCAATCGTTTGCGGATCCCGCGGACGGCGATACTCTTCGGCCCGCATTGCCGATCACAAATGCGGTGGCTGATGGTGTCGGCAGCATGATTGTCCCCCCGGGCTGTCGATCGCGGCGGAGGCTAGCCGCGGGTCCCGATCTTAGGCGAGGGGCAAAAAGGCGGCAGCGACCGGGCCTCGGAGAAGGGTTGGCGTCCCCGCGCAGCGGGTTCTGAACGAACGGAGCCTTGTGGGCGGAGTGTCAGGTCCAGACGCAATATGCATTCTGGCGAATGCGCTTCCGGGGCAGCCCTATAAATGCCCTGGGGGTGCGGCTTGCACGTCTGGTTCGCCTCTCGCGATCATCGGGGCATGGCAATCCAGTTTGCCCGCGCCCGCTATCTGTCGCGCGCCTCCGGCGGCAACGCGGTGCGCTCGGCTGCCTACAACGCGCGTGAGGCGATCGCGGCGGAGCGCACCGGCGAGGTG
>Ga0210390_10004135_pt1 | contig 12314 bp, 9 predicted proteins | sample IncBWH11OmetaG_FD_161050 | JGI IMG/M metagenome (GOLD analysis project Ga0210390, IMG submission 161050) | Forest soil microbial communities from Barre Woods Harvard Forest LTER site, Petersham, Massachusetts, United States - Inc-BW-H-11-O ...
GGTTTCGGCGACGAATTGGAGCCGGCCCGGAACCCCGCTCAGCCGGACGAGGGCCGCGATTGCCGCCTCGGCCGGGACCCCGGTCGCGATCGCCAGACCGAGCGCCGCCAGCGCGTTCAGCGCCTGAAATTGGCCGAGCAGCGGCAGCCGCAGATCATAGCGTCGACCGAAGATTTCGAGGACAAGATCCTGATCGCGCTCGCGCGGCCGCGCGGTCACCAGCCGCAGTTCCGCCGCCAGATCGGCGCCATAGCCGATAACCGGGTGGCCATGGTCGCGGCAGAACGCCTCCAGATGCGCAAATTCGCCGCTGTCGCGGTTCAGGATCGCCGGCCGACCCGACCCCAATAGCGTTGTGAACAGCCGTTCCTTGGCGGCGCGGTAGCCCGCCATGTTGCGGTGATAATCGAGGTGGTCGCGGGTCAGATTGGTAAAGGCGGCGGCCGCGACCGACAGACCGTCGAGACGGAATTGGGCGAGACCGTGGCTCGACGCCTCGACCGCGAGATGCTCGATCCCGGCGTCGCACAGGGCGGCAAGATCGCGGTGGAGGCAGATCGGGTCGGGCGTCGTCAGCGCGCCGTTGCTGCGCCCCGCCGGGGTCACCAGGCCAAGGGTCCCGAGGCTCGCGGCAGGGAGGCCGACGGCGGTCCAGATTTCGCGGGTGAAATGGGCCACCGAGGTCTTGCCATTGGTGCCGGTAACGGCGGCGATGGTTCGCGGCTGCCGGCGGTAAAAGCGCGCCGCAAGCTGGGCCAGCCGGCGATGCGGATTGGCGTCGGTGACGATCGCCACTTGGCCGCGCTGTTCCGCCGCGAGGTTGAGCGCTGCGGCATCGTCGGTCAGGATCGCGACCGCGCCGCGGGAAGCTGCCTCGCCGGCGAACGCCCGGCCATCAAGCTTGGAGCCGGGCAATGCGGCAAACAAGAAGCCCGGAAAAACCGCGCGCGAATCAGCCGTGAGCCCGACAATTTCCGGATCGGCCTGTGGGTCGGCCATGGGCCGGCCGGCGGCATCGATCAGCTCAATAAGCTTCAATCCGCTTACCTTGCAGGCTTACCGGCATCAATGCCTGGACCACGGCGGGCGAGGATTCGTCGACCGGCTGCACGCCGAGCAATGGCGCGATGCGCACGATGGTGCGGCCGACAGCCGGGGCTGCGGTCCAACCGGCGGTGGCAAAGCCGTGGCTCGCCTTGGTGCCGTGCGGGTCGTCGACCATCACCAGGACCAAGTATTTGGGGGCGGTCATCGGGAACGCCCCGACAAAGCTCGACCGCACCCGGTCGGCGGAATAGCGCCCGCCGATGACCCTGTTGGCGGTGCCGGTCTTGCCGCCGACGACGTAGCCTGGCGCGTCGACCATCATGCCGGTCCCGTACTGGACCACCAGCCGGAATAGCTTGCGCATGTGCGCCGAGGTTTCCGGCGAAATGACCTGACGGCCTTGCGGCGCGTCGTCGGGCGGCAGCTTGAGCAGGGTCGCCTGGCGCAGCACCCCACCATTCACCATCGCCGCGGCTGCGCTGGCGAGCTGCAGCGGAGTTTCGGAGATGCCGTGGCCGAAACCAATCGTCATGACGTTGACCTCGCGCCAATGCGCCGGATCGGGAAAGTGGGGTCGGCCGATCTCTTTCAGCTCGAAGGTCGGCGAGGTCAGCAACCCGAAGCGGCGCAGGTATTCCTGCTGCCGCACGCCGCCGACCGCAAGCGCGATTTTGGCCTCGCCGATATTGGACGAATACATCAGGATTTCCGGCACGCTGAGCCAGCGCCGCTTGCCGTGATAATCGGAGATCGTGAAGCGCCCGATGTGGATCGGGTTGGTCGCGTCAAATCTGCCGGTCATCGTCGTGGCGCCGCAGTCGAGCGCCATCGCAGTTGTAAAAATCTTGAACATCGAGCCGATTTCATAGTCGCCGAGAGTGACCCGGTTGAACATCCGCTGGGCGATCGGAACGTTCGGATGGTTCGGATCCGGCATATCGGGATGGTTCGGATCGAAGTCCGGCAAGGACACCATTGCCAGCACCTCGCCGGTATTGACGTTCATGATCAGCCCGGCGGCGCCCTTGGCGGTGAAGTCGTCGAAAACGCGCTGCATTTCTTCGTGGAGGATATATTGGAGGCGCAGGTCGATCGACAGCTGCACCGGCTCCTGCCGGCCGCGCAGTTGGTTGTCGAGACCGCGCTCGATCCCGGCCAGACCGTTGTCGTCGATCCCGGCATAGCCGATCGCGTGCGACAACAGGCTGCCATAGGGATAGACCCGGCGCTCTTCGTGGGCGAATTGCAATCCCGGAATCCCCAGTTGGTTGACTGCATATTCCTGGTCTGGGGTCAGGTGGCGCTTGATCCAGACGAAGCCCTTGCGGGATTTGAGCTTGACCTGGAGCTGGGCGCGGTCGAGACCCGGCAGGGTGGCCACCAGCTTGCGGGCCACCTCGGCGGCGTCGGTGATCTGTCGCGGGTCAGCGTAAAGCGAGGGGCTGTCGAGCGTCGTCGCCAACAGCTTGCCGTGGCGGTCGATGATGTCGGCGCGGCCGGGTGGCGGCGGCGGAGCCGGGTGGAAGCGCGCAATGTAAGGGACGGTGACGGCGCCGGGGAACAAGGTGACCTGAACCAGCCGCCCGGCGATGATCGCGAAGAGAAGGACGAAAGCGGTGCTGGCCACGAGGAGGCGGCCGCGGCCGCCGTCGAGCGCCCGCCTTGCCGGGCCGTCCGGGACCACCGGGGCGCAGGGCGGCGGCTTGAAATGCCGCGGCCGGCATGGATTGTCCTTGAACTGATGGACCGCGCTCATCACCGGCTCTCCGCAATCTGAGCAATCAAGGCGTCGAGCGACCGAACCCGCGGCGCCGGGTTGTGGCGCGCTGCGGCTTTGATCAGGATCGGGCGCGCCGGCTCCGATGCCGGCGCCCGAGCCTGAACCGCGGCGGCGGCCACCGGCGCCGGGCTCTGCGCTATCGGCTTTGGGGTCGCCGATTGTTGCGCGGGCGCAGAAGCTGGGGATTGTGCGGCGACAGGACCGCTCGGGACCAGCGATCCGCCCCGCTGCGGCGTGGTTTCGGCGACGACTGCGGCGGCCTCGACAGGCGGTGGCGGTGGCGGCCGCATCGGGATGTCAGCGACGCTGGCGATCAGCTGCTTCGTCGCAATTGGCAGCAAGGATAGATAACGCTGATTCATCGCGGCCAGCGCGTCCGGCCGGTTCAGGTATGCCCAGTCGGCATCGAGCACGCGAACGTCGCGCTCGGCGTCATCCGCCTGCCTGCTGGTATGGGCGAGCTGGTCGGCCAGCGCCTGAACCTCGTACTTGACCGCGAACATGGCAAACCCGGTCGCCGAGACCAGGATCAGCCAAAACAGGGTGGAGAGCCTGATCATGCGGCGTTCCGTTGCGGAGGGCCGTGGTCCGGCGGCCAAGGCGGGGCGGCGGTTCGTTCGGCAACGCGCAGCCGCGCTGCCCGGGACCGCGGGTTGCGGGCGATTTCCTCGGCGCGGGGTTTAATCGGGCGGCGGTGCGGCAGCCAAAAGCTCGGCGCGGCCGCGGCGGCGGGAATGGGGTCGTGGCGCGAGGCGCGCGGCGCCGTGTCGCTGCGCCGCCGCAGGAAGTTCTTGACCCGGCGGTCTTCGAGCGAATGGAACGACACGATTGCGAGCCGCCCACCCGGCATCAGCAGCCGCTCGGCCGCCTCCAAACCGCGGTCGAGCTCGCCGAGCTCGTCGTTGACGGTAATACGCAGCGCTTGAAAGGTCCGCGTCGCGGGGTCGAGCCCGGGCTCAACCCGCGGCACCGCGGTGCGGACCACGCGGGCGAGCTCAAGGGTGCGCTCGATCGGCTGGCGCTGCCGCGCCGCGACGATGGCTCGGGCGATCCGGCGGGCAAAGCGCTCCTCGCCGAAGTCGCGGATCAGCCGGGCGAGATCGTCTTCGGCAAGGACGGCGACGAGATCGGCGGCGCTCTGTCCGGTTCGGCTCATGCGCATGTCGAGCGGCCCGTCCAAACGAAACGAAAACCCGCGAGCGGCGCTGTCGAGCTGGTTCGAAGAGACGCCGAGATCAAGCGCGATGCCGGCGATCGGCCCCGGCGCCATCGGCCCGAGCGCGGCCGGCGTCAACAGCCGCTCCATGTCGCCGAAACCTCCTTCGACGACGGCGAGCCGGCCGCCTTGGCCGCATGCCAGCTCACGGGCGCGCCGCACCGCATCGGGGTCGCGGTCGATTGCGGCGACGCAGCAGTCAGCCGCGGCGAGCAGTGCCCGCGTGTAACCTCCGGCGCCAAATGTGCCGTCGACATAGAGCCCACCGTCGCGCGGCGACAACGCGTCGACGACGGCCGCCACCAGCACCGGCACGTGCCCACAACCGCCATCGGCGGCGTTGTCGGCGCGCCCTGGCACGGCCGCCGGCGGCGGTGGAGGCGGGGCACGGCGCCGCATCATTCGCGTCGCCGACCGGGAGCAGCGCCGAGCGGCGGGATCTTGGTCTCCTGCTGGCGGGCGCGTTCGCGCAGACTTTCCAGATGTACGGCAAAGCGGCCGGGCTCCCAAATTTGAAAGCTCTTGCCGAGGCCGACAAAAGCGGCGCTGTCGGTGATGAAGGCATGCTCGGCCAGATCCGGCGGCAGGACGATGCGTCCCTCGGTGTCGAAGGGCAGCCGCTGCGAGGAGGCGAACATCAACGCCGCCAAGTTTTCGTGCTCGTCGGAGAATTCCTCGAGAGTTTCGAGGCGCGCGCTCAGCTCCTCCATCCGGTCGATGCCGTTGCCGTCGCTCGCCCGATATCTGTATGACGGAAACGCAACGATCCCGGCAAAGCGCTGGTCTGCCAGGGAGGCGCGAAAGGTCGCCGGCACCGAAACTCGCCCCTTGCGGTCGACCTTGTTCACGTAAGTGGACAGAAACATGCCACTTCTTCCCCCAACGCTCCCCACGGACGCTCGGCAAGGGGCGCCCGATAAATGCCGCCGAAGTTCCCCCCATCAGCTGCACCCGTTCGTGGGTAGGGATGGGATACCATGGGTCGCCATGGGCGTCAATGGGTTTTAGCAATGAAACTTCCGATTTTGTAGCTAGTGTCTTGTCTCCTACCTTGCCACTGCATGTCGTCGTCAGATCGGTATCGGCACCCCGGCAGAAAAACTCTCTCGCCATGTTGTCCGCTGCAGCGCGGATCGGATCGGTGGCAGCTCTCGCTTGCGCCGGCTCGGAAAGCCACAGAGGGTGGCAAGCCAATCGGAGTGCGCATGGCTGGCACCTGCCGGGACCAAGGATCCGCTGCCGAAGCTGGCGATCACGTCGGCGGCGGGAATGTTTTGGAGCGCGGCGACCAAAAGAAACGGGCGACCTTCACGGCCGCCCGCTCTGTCCCCCCGAGTGTGGCGCGCAGGCTCGGCAAAATCGCCCGCAGAGGCGCCGCCGATCGTCGGGCCGCAGCCGCGAGGACCAGCGTCACGACCACACGCTGCGAGCTTAGACGCATGAGGTCGGGCGGCAACCGCGCAATCGGCGATCCACAACGTTTTCCCCAACAAAGCGCAGTTATCCCCCGTCGGTGCGCCGAATCGCTCACTCCCGAAGCAGCTGACGCCGCCATGGCGGCGGCCCGTAGCGCGGTACGGCGAAAAAGCGCGGCACCAGACGGCGCGTAAGCCGGGTTCTGTACCGCCCCCGGCCCCTCACCGGGTTCGGGTGCAGTGACGGCCATTCCTCTGGGACGCCCGTTGCCGGACGCCTCGTGCAACCGACCCGAGCGGCGGCGCGAAGGTCCGCCCGGCGCCGCCGGATCGCTCCCCGCAGGGATCGACCGGCGACGCCTGCCGCTCCTACTTGGTCTTGCTCCCGGTGGGGTTTTCCATGCCGCCGCCGTTGCCGGCGGCGCGGTGCGCTCTTACCGCACCATTTCACCCTTGCCGCCCGCCCGGCAAGCCGGAACGGGCTCGGCGGTATCCTTTCTGTGGCACTATCCCTGGGGTCGCCCCCGCCGGGGGTTACCCGGCACCGTACCTCCGTGGAGCCCGGACTTTCCTCTCCCCGCTGAGGGCGGAGAGCGGCCGCCCGGCCGTCTGGCGCCACCTAGATTTGGGCCGGGGCGCGGCTTTGTCAAAGGCGACGATGGCTTTGCAATCGCGCTTCTCGACCGATCGCCTCAGGGGCTCGCGGCAACCCCGACCGACGCGGCAAACTCCTTTTTGACGTTTCCGGCGAACAGCGGGTTGACGAGATTGGTGGTGTGGCCGGCGGTCGCGTCGATCGCTGTCGGGCAGGCCATATAAGGCGAGATGAAGGTGTTGTGCGCGGCGTTGCGGGCGTCGATCAGCAGGCAGGTCGGTGCGACTTCGAGGTCCATCGCGTCGATCGTGTTGGCAAAGCTGTAGCCGTTCTCGATCAGCATCGCCGCCCCGCCTGTGCCGGCGGCCGAGCCGGCGCCGCTGAGCCGGGAGATTTGCGTTTGCTCGAGCGCGATCCCGGCTGCGCCACCCGCAGAATCGGCGACGGCGAAGATTTCGGAGTTCAGCACGTAATTGAGCTGCAGCCCGCCGGCGCGCGCTCCGGTGCTGGCGTTGTTGACGATCAGATGATCGATCTTCAGCGAATTCTGCGCGTCCGAGAAATCATCGCGGCCGATGACCACGGCATAGCCGTCGGTGCGGGCATTGACGAACAGTGTGCCCTGCTCATTGAAATAAAAGCAGCCCTTCGGCGCAATCGGGGTGCCGCCGGAACACAGGATTTCGAGCACCGGTTGCGAGGACATTGTGCGGCCATCGAGGATCGCGCCCATCGAGATCAGGCGAAATCCGGTATCCGAGCGGATCCTGTAGTCGATGACTAAAGGCCGCGTCAGTTTGAACGTGCCGTGCGGAAGCAATAAGGGCTGGTCGGAGGCGAGCGCCACGGCCAGCGCCCGGTCGATCGCGGCGGTATCATCGGCACTGCCGTTCCCGGCGGCTCCGTAGCAGCGCACATCGATCCAGGTTGCGGCGGCGGTGCAGGCAGACGCGCCGACCGATGCCGGACTGGCCCCGCGGGCTTCGCTGGGCGATGACAGCGCCGTCCCGAACAAAAAGAGAACAAAATAGGCGATAATCTGCCGGTGGTCCATGAGTTTCCCCTCTTTTTGCGGGATCCGCTCGTTCACCCTACGCAGGGTTATATCTCAGGCGTTCATGTTCTGTCTTCAAAAATCTCGCTATCATGGTAAAAATTTTCGGGTACTCCTAAAAACGAGCAATTTGGGACAACTTGGAGGAGGGCTTAATCCGAATTTTCCGGCGAGCGAGCGACCTTTCGCAGGTCAACGCCGTTTCAGCGCGTTGAGAAGGCCGTGCGAGAGGATACCGGAGAGAATAAGGCCGGCGCCGATCAACCGAGCCATCGTTAATTTCTCTCCTAATGCGAGCACGCCGATCAGGATCACAGTCAAGAGCTCGCAATTGGCGATGACCGCATAGCTGGCGGGGCCAAGCCGAGGCACGCTGTAGGAAAAGAGGGTGACGGTCAGCGCGCCCGGCCCCAAGGCAATCAGCAAAACCAGGAGCCAGGTGCTCGCCCTCGCCGGGACATCGAGGCCGAGATAGAGGCTGGCGCCGGCAAAGCTCGCGGCCAGCCCGAGATAGAGAAAGACCGCGCCGATCAGCGGCGGGTGCGGCCGCATCAGCACCGAATTGGCAGCGAGATAGAGCGCGTAGATCAATGGCGACGGCAGGATCCACGCGAGCCCGCGCGGGTCGATGCCGCCGCCGTGCAGCCCCGGCAGCGCAACCAGCCCGGCGCCTAAGAGGATCATCGCGACGCACAGCGCCGCCCGCCAGCGGATCGGGCGCTTGAAGATCAGCCGGTCGAGCCCCAAGGTCAGCGCCGGGTAGGTGTAAAATAAGAGGATCGCGATGCTGGTGTCGATTGTGTGCAGACTCTCCCAGAAACACAGGGTCTGTCCGGCCCCGAGCGTCGCCCCGACCAAGCTGATCCGCCATGCGCCGCCGCGCAGCGCCGCGCGGAAACCGTGCCGCGCCGCCGCCGCCGCGGTCAACGGCACCAGCGCCAAGCCATAGCGCCACACCAGCATCGAGGGGGCGCTGATCCCGGCCTTGTAGAGTTGCAAGGCGATCAGCGGCATGAAGCCGACCAACACGCTGCCGGTCACCGCAGCCAGCGCCGCCGGCCACTGGAGCGCCGGCCTTAGGCTGACTGCGGTAATTTCCGTCGGGGAGCCCGAAGCGCTCATCGACCCGGTGTGCGTCGGCTCAACCGCGAGTGTCCACCGCCGATGTCAGGGTCGCGGCTGCGGCTCGCCGCGGCCATGCCGAGCCAGCCTTCGATGAAAGCTTTCGCCGCCGGGCCGCCGCGCGTTCGCCGCCGCCCCGCACCTTATTCTCCGGCTCATCGGCGTCATCCGTGGCGCGGCTTTGCCTCATTCGCCCGGCCGCTCGTACCACACGCGCCCGTCCTTGATCGTCACCTGGGCGAGCAGGCGGCGCTTGGCGGCGACGGTGTTGCCGTCGCTGTCGCGCAACGGGAAATTGCCGTCGCGCAATTCGAACACGGCGATGTCGGCGTTGGCGCCGGGCGCGAGCGTGCCGACCGTGCCCTCATAGCCGAGGATCTTGGCCGGCGCCGCGGTCGCGCGACTGACGACATCGTCGAGCGACATGCCGAAATGCAAGAGTTTCGACATCGTCGTCGGCAGGTCCCATACCGGCCCCTGGGTGGCGCTGGTGAAGGTCAGGTCGGTCGAGATCGTATCGGGCAGAAAGCCCTGGTCGAGCGCCTTCTCGATCAGCGGAAAACTGAAATGGTTTCGGCCATGCGCGCAGTCGAAGATGATGCCGTGGCGCTGGGCCTCGACGACTTCCTTCAGCACCAATTGCTTTTCCTGGCCCATGATGCCGTGGGCGCGGCCGTGATAGCAGTGGGTGACGATGTCGCCGGGCTTCATGTGGGCGAGCAATTCGGGCAACGGGATCGGAGAATCGGTGATGTGCATCATCATCGGCACGCCGCCGGCCATATCCGCGGTCCGGCGCGCCAGCTTGACCGGCTCGGTGCTGTATTCCCAAACGAGGCCCGGCCCGTAGCGCAGCTTGACGCCGATCGCCAAGTCGGGGTTTTCGCTGATCGTCCGGGCGCAGCCCTCGGGGTCGGCATAGGGGAAATGCGCCAATTCGCCGCCCCGCGCGGTGCCGACGATGCCGATCGCCGACAGGTTGACAAAGGCGCGGGTGCGGGTGCGCACCTCGCGGTCGATCACCTGGCGCAGCCCGGCAAAGGTGGCCGAGCCGGTGCTGCCGGCGTCGCACAGGGTGGTGACCCCGCTCGCCCGGCAGAAGCGGTCGGTGTCGCCGGCCATATCGTGCGCGTTGACAAAGATATGGGCGTGGATGTCGACCAGCCCCGGCGTCACCAGCCGGCCCTTGGCGCTGATCGTGCGGCGCGCCTCCGCCGGGGGTAGCGACGGCGCCACCGCGACGATCTTGCCGCCGGCGATGCCGATATCCATGACGTCGCGCAAACCGGCGGCCGGATCGAGCACATCGCCACCCGTCAGCAGAAGATCGTATTTCATCGCCGCCCCTTTCGCTTCCACGGATGCGGCATGGTCCGCCATCGGTGCGGTGCTGGCAACCCCAACCGGCGCCGGTGCGCAGGCCAGCGTCGCGACGCGCGCAGCCCCTCTTGCATTGTCCTGGTGCACCTGCCCGCCCTAAACTCGGGCCTTTGCCCAAGGTGGAGGCACGGTTTGGATCAGGCCCTTGCTCAGCAGCACCGGCCCACGGTCGTCGTTCCACGCCGCGGCATGGTGTTGATGGCGGCGCTGATCGCGACCTTCATGGCCGCGGTCGAAAGCACTATCATCGCCACCGCGATGCCGACGATCGTTGGCGATCTCGGAGGGTTTCGGCTGTTCAGCTGGGTGTTCGCCGCCTATCTCTTAACGATGGCGGTGTCCGTGCCGATCTATGGCCGGCTCGCCGACATCTACGGCCGCAAGCGGATCTTTTTTGTCGGCACCGGCATCTTTCTGGTCGGCACCACGCTCTGCGGCTTTGCCCGCACGATGGTCATGCTGGTGATCTTCCGCGCCATACAGGGGATCGGCGCCGGCGCGATCCAGCCGATCGCCAGCACCGTCATCGGCGATATCTATACCCCGGCCGAGCGCGCCCGGGTGCAAGGCTATCTATCAAGCGTGTTCGGGGTTTCGGCGATCATCGGCCCGGCGCTCGGCGCCTTTATCGTTGATCACATGCATTGGGCGTTGGTGTTCTGGATCAACCTGCCGATCGGCGCGATCGCGATTGCCATGTTCGCTGTTTATCTACCTGAGCGGGTCGAGAGGCGCCAGCATCGCATCGATTATCTGGGCGCCATCCTGCTAGTCGTCGGCGTCGGCGCCCCGATGCTGGCCCTGGTCCAAGCGCGCACTCTCGGCGGCGGCGACATCGCCTCCCTGATCGGGCTCGGCGTGGCGACCTTGCTCGCTCTCTTCGTGCACGAGGCGCGCGCGCCGGAGCCGATGGTGCCGTTCCGGCTGTGGCGCAACCGGGTCATAGCGCTGGCCAATTTCGGCATCTTCGGCACCGGGTCGACGATGATGGCGGTCAGCGCCTTTCTGCCGACCTATGTGCAGGGGGTGATGGGCCGCAGCCCGGCGATTGCCGGGCTGGTGCTCGGCTGCATGTCGGTCAGCTGGATGTTCGCCTCGTTCGCGGCCGGCCGGCTGATGATCCGCACCTCCTACCGCCTTGCGGCAGCCTTGGGTGGCGTGGCGTTGGCGATCGGCGCGGCGATGCTGAGCCAGATGCAGCCTTCGAGCGGCATCCTTTGGGCGGCGGCGGGCTCGCTGGTCATGGGCGTCGGCATGGGCGCCTGCAACACCGCCTTTCTGGTGTCGATCCAGGCGAGCGTCGGCTGGGGCGAGCGCGGTGTGGCCACCGGCGCCAACATGTTCATGCGCATCATCGGCCAGTCCTTTGGCGCCGCGCTCGGCGGCGCTGTCCTCAATTTTGGCGTTTTCCGTCGCGTGCCCGATGCGGCGGACGCGGTCAACCGGTTGCTGGAGCCGGCGTTGCGCCAAGGTCTCGGCGCGGCCGAGATCACGCGATTGACCGACGCGGTCGCCGCCTCGCTGCACGAGGTTTATCTGATCGCGATCCTGCTCGCGGTCCTGACCTTTGTCGCCGCGTTGGGCTTTCCGGCGCATTTGAGCCCGGTCCGTCCGGCGGCGCCAGCCGCGCGTTGAGTGGTCGCCCGATTGCCCTATAATCGCGGCAAATCCTTGGGAATGGAGGAAGCGCCATGACGGTCATTCTGGGGACGGACGGCTACCGCTACGAGGTCGTCGACGATTGGGCCAAATTGCCCGAGGGCTGGAAGTGGGACGCCGACGTCGCCGCGGTCGGGGTCGACCGGCACGACAACGTCTATGCCTTCAGCCGCGGCGCGCACCCGATGATGGTGTTCGACCGCAACGGCAACTTCTTGCGCTCGTGGGGCGAAGGCGTCTTTCATCGACCGCATGGCGTCCACATGGCCGCCGATGACACGGTGTTTCTGACCGATGACGGCGATCACACGGTGCGCAAATGCACGCTCGAGGGTAGGGTGCTCTTAACCCTCGGCGTCGCCGGCAAGCCCGCGCCCTATATGAGCGGCGAGCCGTTTCATCGTTGCACCCACACGGCGCTGTCGCCGCAGGGCGAGATCTACGTCTCCGACGGCTACGGCAATTCGCGTGTTCACAAATATTCGCCCGACGGCAATTTGCAGATGGCGTGGGGCGAGCCCGGCACCGACCCCGGCCAGTTCAACATCCCGCACAATGTGTGTTGCGATCCCGATGGCTGGGTCTATGTCGCCGACCGCGAAAACCATCGCATCCAGGTGTTCGACGGCAACGGCAAATACGAGGCGCAGTGGAACAATATGCACCGGCCGTCCGGGCTTTACATGGAGAGCGGGACCAAGACGCCGCGCTTTTACATCGGCGAGATCGGCGGCGGCATGGGCGTCAATTATGATCTGCCGAATATCGGGCCGCGGGTCAGCATCTATTCGCACACGGGCGAGATGCTGGCGCGGCTCGGCACCCGCCCGGCCGGGCTCGAACCCGGCCAATTCATGTCGCCGCACGGCCTCGCCGTCGATTCGCGCGGTGACATCTATGTCGGCGAGGTGTCATTCACGAATTGGGGCAACCGCTACCGCGGGGAGGGCTTCCCGCCCGGCCTGCGCGCCCTGCAAAAGCTGGTCAAGGTCGATTGATTTAGGCTCGCCGCCTGGCGCCACGGCCGAGAAAAGCGCCTAGGGCTG
>Ga0210390_10004137_pt1 | contig 12310 bp, 10 predicted proteins | sample IncBWH11OmetaG_FD_161050 | JGI IMG/M metagenome (GOLD analysis project Ga0210390, IMG submission 161050) | Forest soil microbial communities from Barre Woods Harvard Forest LTER site, Petersham, Massachusetts, United States - Inc-BW-H-11-O ...
ACTCAGAACGATACGCAGAAGCCGGCGCGCGGACATGCTCCGCCAATCATCCTACCGCAAACATTTCTCGCCGGTGGATTCCCATTTGGCCACGTCCAACGGAACGCCTTGCTTGCAAGTAGTAGTTCCCTGGTGAGGCTTGCCATCGATAATTATGACAATGCCGGTCTCCGGCTTGGGATCGTCAGTAAAGATGTTGTACGTGGTTTTTCCATCCAGCGTCTTCATCAGCAGACAACCGGCAGTCGTACCTTCAACGGTGCAGCCGGTAGCTTTCACTTCTTCTATTTCAGCTTTGGGCTTCGGGGTAGGTTTATTCGACTGGGCGAAGGCGCCAAAAATAGTGGCAAGTGCGGCCAGCGCCGGAACGGAGATGAGTTTCATAGCGATGCTCCATTCTTAAGTGTCGCATTGGACCAACCGAAGCCACTTCACCACCACGTTGACGACGCGGAAACGCATGTCAGATTCCAGCGCCTCGTCCAGCGACACGCGCGACATATTTTGCACGTCCCAGGTGAGCAACGCAGTTTCGACGCTGTGGATCACTTGAGGAGTGGTCCAACTTTGGTTGATGAGGACTTCCACCAGGAATCGTTTTACACGCGCCGTTGAGCTCATCAGCAGCAGCACCGTCAATAAAAGTCGCATATCGCTCCCCTACTTGCTACGAGGCAGGCGAACGGCCAGGATTCAGTGAGCTTGCGCTCACGCAGTGGGTGAAATCAGGCAACGCCTTGGGTGACATTGCGCATGCACAGAAACCAACGTTGAGTTTCCTTAGCAACAATTTGGCGTACAAAATGCCCCGGTCTAATCGCTTATGTCAAAGCTGCAAGCAAGTGATACCTCTAAGTACCTCGTTCCACAGTGTCAAGAGAGACACGATAGTGTTGGATCGGTCATCGAACTGAGCGACCTTCGTGGCAAGCTACTGGTGGTAACGCTCGGAATCAATCACGTGGTCGAGCATGAAGGCTTGGAAATGTCGATCTGGTCTCGGCGGAAGGTTCCGATTGGGGAACCAAGCCGCTCCTGATGTTCCCGCAAAAGTCTTATTGCGGCGAGTACGCCACCATCCTGAACCTCACGAAGAGGCCCTCGATACGATTCCTCCGCGTGAAATGTACGATGAACCGGCGGGCCGAGCCAAGCTCGGAGCTCCTGTTCGGATTCTACGTTTCGCTGGAGGAAGTGCACTCCGATTTCAGCAAGGCAGTCGCCTAGAACCTTGTGGCAGTGCGAAAAGTGTCACAGTAGCTCGACCCTCCAGACCACGAAGAGACTGGGAAATCCGGACGCATTCGGACCATCTCTGGATAACTCACGACGGCCAGACCGAGGAGTACAAACGCGTAGCCGATTTCTGAGTCCAACCTTCTGAGTCCAACCTTTCCTGCAAGGTCGGGTATCCTGAGGATTCATGAAAACTGCGATTGTTACTGGGGCCGCCAATGGGATTGGCAAGGCCATCGCCGGACGCTTGGCCCACGACGGATTTACCGTGATTGTAGCGGACGCCGACAAACCGGCGGCCATCGCTGCAGCCGCGGAGCTATCCGGCCTGGGTATCGGCGTGGATGTGACCGATAGCGCCGCTGTCGAAGAAATGGCGGCCACCGTACTGGCGCGCTACGGACAGATCGACGTGCTGGTGAACAACGCCGGTGTCACGGGAAAAGCGGCTCCCGTGCACGAATACCCGGTCGAAGAGTGGCGCCGCGTGATGGCCGTCGATCTGGACGGCGTGTTCTATTGCGCAAAGGCCGTACTTCCTTCGATGCTGGCTAAAGGGTCCGGGCGAATCATAAATATCGCGTCGATTTCCGGGAAAGAGGGCAACCCCAATATGCCCGCGTACTCCACCGCCAAGGCGGGCGTGATCGGCTTCACGAAAGCTCTGGGAAAAGAAGTAGCCACTAAGGGCGTATACGTGAATTGCATCACGCCCGCCGTGATCGAGACCGAGCTGTTGAAGCAGCTCACCACGGAGACGGTGAACTATATGGTCTCGAAGATCCCCATGGGCCGCGTCGGCCAACCTCGGGAAGTGGCGGCGCTGGTGTCATGGCTGGCGTCTGAGGAGTGCAGTTTTACCACCGGAGCGGTCTTCGATCTCAGTGGCGGCCGGGCGACCTATTAAGCGCGCAACGCCCTTCTTGGTCCGATCAACCATCCCGAATGCCCGGCGCGCGTTATCGGCCGGGGGCATGCGTCCTCGGACGCGGTTTTTGGACTCCGCGTCAGGTTGCGCGTGCGAAGGGCCGGTATCGACAGTGAAACGTGCTAAACACTCAGTTAATGCTAGAGCACTCGCTCATCGTCGTCGGGGTCCGCCGCGGCCTCCGAAGGGAACGTAGGCTGGGTAGCCGAAGCCTACATCCGGAAAAATGCCAACGGCCGGCCAATGTTCTCGCGTATCGCACTGCCGGCAGACAAAGACCCCGCATTCAGGGCAAAAGTCAATCGTCGGCAATCCACAATAGGCGCATTGTCCCGTCACAAACAGCCCTCCGTCCATCTGATGCCGCAGGCTGTGTGCGGCTGCTTTTGAAGTCCACGACTTCATAGATGCAAGCCTCCTTTTAGAGCTCGTGCTCGGGGTGCGCGTCCGGTGGGAGGCGCGAATCGGGCGCGTGCACGATATATCGTTTGCCATTTACGTTTGGCGCGCCGGGTGTTGGTAGTTTGACGGATGCAGAGCGCGCCGCAACCTCGCGGCCAACCCGGGCGCGCCGCAGCAAACGCAACGCGTTACCACCGAGAATCAAAGCCTCCTTCTCGGGCGGCAATTTGAGCAGCCGGATTTTGTGAAGCTCCAAGCCCGGATGCAGCCACGGCCCATCCGAGCCGAAGAGTACCTTTCGCGCGCCGGCGCGCTTCACGGCTTCGACAATATAGTCGAATCGGCGGACCGCTGAAGTATCCGTGTACACGTTCGGATACCGGACCAGTTGATCGATCAAGCGCTGGTGTGCCCGCCAGTCGTCCGCGAAGCTTCCCAGGTGGGGGATGATGAAACAGACGTCCGGATATTGCGGCGCCAGCATATCCACTATCTCGGCGCGGCCCACCACATCGGCCAGCAGCGGCAGATGGAACGCCCGCGCAGCCTCACACACTTCGCGAGTCGGCATGGCCTCGTAGCCGTGCAGCTTGATGCCGCGAAAGCGCCACAATTTCACCGCGCGCTCCACCATTTGAAAGATCCGCCCCGCGTCGCGAGTGGCATGCACGAAAGCAAATCCAATGAGCCGGCTAGGGTGCCGGGCGACAATCCGCGCCACCTGCGCGTTGGCCTTGGAGTACTCGCTGTGAAATGGCGCGAACACGATGGTCCTGTCGATTCCCGCTGCTCGGGCGCGCCGCAGGTAAGGCTCGATGGGTGCATCCGTGTTCCAGGGCGCGGTCATGTGATCGCCTTTGCCGGCGTGACAGTGGCAGTCAATAACCATGCGCCACGCTCCACTCCTCTTCCCTGCGCCCGGCAGGGGCACTGCCGAGCTTACCGCCGGCCGCCTTCAGGAACCAGATGCAGGTGGCGATGCCATTGTAAAAATTGGGCAGGTGAAATTTCTCGTTAGGCGCGTGAATGCGGTCGTCAGGCAAAGCAAAACCCATCAGCACCGTGGGGATTCCGAGTATCTGTTGGAATGTGTCCACCACCGGTATGGTGCCGCCGGACCGCAAAAAAACAGGCGATGATCCAAAACCCTTACGATAAGCAAACGCCGCCGCGCGCATGGAGGGATGATCGCGGTTGAGCAGGGCCGGTTTGGCACTCGAAAGCAGGCGTACAGTGGATTTCACCGCGGGTGGCGAAATGCGCTTGATATGAGTGCGAAACAGCTGCCCGATTTCTTGCGGATCCTGGTCCGGAACCAGTCTGAAGCTGAGCTTGGCCAGCGCCCGAGAGGGAATCACGGCCTTCACTCCGGAACCTTGATGGCCGCCCACGATACCGTTCAAGGTCAGAGCCGGTCGAAGTGTCGTTCGCTCGTATAAGCTGTAGCCTCGCTCACCCCAGCCTCTGCTCACTTGCGCGTCTCGGAGAATATCGCCGTCGCGCGGACCGGTATGCGCCATAAACTCGCGTTCCTCTTCGCCCCACGTTCGGACTGAGTTGTAAAACCCGGGTATGGCCACGCGTCCATTGGCATCATGAAAGCTCGCGAGCATCTCGCAAAGCGCTTGCAGCGGGTTGTGAATCGCCCCGCCGAAATTGCCCGAGTGCAAATCCTGCCGAGGCCCGTGGACCTCCAGCTCCACGCGCAGCGTCCCTCTTTCGGCGTAGCTGATAGCCGGACGGTCCGGCGCCAGCATGCGAGTATCCGACATAACCACGGCGTTCGCGCTGAGTGCGCGCCTGTTCTTCTGGACGAAAGGAGCGAAGTGGGGGCTGTCGAGCTCTTCCTCGCCTTCGAAGAGACACTTTACGCTGACCGGCAACGTGCGCTCGGTCATCAGATACGATTCCAGGGCCTTGATATGGGCGAACAGTTGTCCTTTGTCGTCGCAGGCCCCTCTGCCATGCAGATTATCGCCGATCACCACTGGTTCAAACGGTTGCGTTTTCCACTCCTCCAGCGGATCGGCCGGCAGTACATCGTAGTGTCCGTATACCAAAACAGTGGGACTGTCGGAATTCCGTTGCCAAGCGCCGTAAACAATCGGGTGGCCGCGCGTTGGAATTACCTTGACGTTCTCCAGTCCTACGCGACGCAACTGGCCGGCCAGCCAGGCGGCGCACCTCTTCAAATCGCGGGCGTGCGCGGGTTGCGAACTGATGGTCGGAAAACGTATGAACGCCTTTAACTCCTCGAGAAACCGAGGCCGATGCTGGCGGGCGTAAGCTAGAGCGCGAAGAGGCGCCATGATGTCCGCGACCTCCCGGCCGCCTGGAACGAAAACGCGCCCCGTCAATATTCGAGCTCGAATTCCAATTCACGCTCGGCGGGATGCTTGCCGACAGTCTTGGGCCGCCCGTTAGTGCGCGCGGGCGTGGGCGACGCCTGATCCCACGGCAGCACGCGCTGCGCGGCACGGCGGCCGGCCAACCCCATGGCTTGCGCGCTGGTGAGCCACTCTTCCGATTGTTCGGCGATCTCGAGCAACAGCGTCTCGAACTGGGCCCTGGTGGTTTGCAGAATATGCGGCTGCGCCAGCCAGCGCAGAATCTCGCGTCCGGTCACTCCCATGCGCTGCCGGGGCGAAGTCACCAGGCGCTCATGGTGATAGCGGATCAGTACTTCTTCCACCACGTCCCAGGCGTTATCGGCGCCAAAGAGCCGCTTGACATCCGGCGAGTTCAGGATCTTGAAAGACTCTTCCAGTAACTGCATCACTTCCACGCGCAGAACATTTAGATGGCCGAACGACAACCACTTCAGGTTGTTGCGCAGGTCCAGACCGGCGCGCCGCACGATGGCGATGGATCCGAAGCTGGGATCATAAGCGCGTTCACGGATCACATCGGAAATTCGCTTGTCCCGCCAAAAGAGCGTCACTTGATGAACGAAATGGGCGTAAAGTTTGTGGAAGTCCGTGTTAGCCCGGGAGCCGGTGGGAACCGGGCCTTTGCCGTAATTGAAGATGCGCTTGTACGCGGACAAGCGTTCGCGCTGCGTATAGCGCAGCACCTCACGGCGATCGAACTGGTAGAGAGCGTAAGCGCCCGGCCCAGCCGAGAGCCGCACGGTGCCGGCGCGGAAAAGCTCTTGCAGTTTCTGTACGGCGCGGAACACGCCGATCTTTTCATGCTGCCAGAGGTAATACATATCTCCCACGGCGACGATGCGCTCGGAGGTGATGGTTTCATCGTAAGGCTCGACGCCGGGGGGAATGCGAGTCTGGCCGAGTTGCCCGGCCGCTTCAGGCCCAACGCCGATCAATTGGGCCAGGCCTTTGTCAGGTGGGGGCGGCGTTTTGCTATCGGTGTCTACCACCGATTGCAGCATGTCGTCAATCTGCTTGTTGAGCGCGTCGGCGAGCTGGGGGTTCGTTATCAGGTCGGCCGAGAGCCGGTTCGTCACCGTCTCGCGCAGAGCTGCTATGCGGTCATAAAGGGACTGATAATCCTTCTCCGTCGCCATATTTGCGTCTCCTCATTACCAATTATTCAAACTGCCGCGTCGCACGGAACGGAGCGCCCTGGGGCCCGGCACCCGTCGTGGATGGCCCAGGATTCCCGCCCGTGGTGGATGTCCCGGACCCGGATTGGTCCAGAGCTTGCCGGATGCGCCTCAATTCGTCGGGCGTGAGTTCCGCCGGGAACTCGGGCGGCCGGATCTGGAAGGCCAGTCTGTAGGCTTCGTCCAAGCCATCCGCCAACAGTTGCAGGGCGCGCTTCACGCGCGGAGTATAGTATCCGGGCGGCAGACCCCTGGCGTTCTGCGGTGGGACGATGGAGGCGTGCACGAATTTGCGTAGCCGGTCCGTGCTGGCTGTAAACGATTCGAGTCCATCCTTGCCGGCGTCCTGAAGGAGGCTCGGCAACTCCTCGGATGCGGCCCGGTACACCCAGTCCAGCAACTCGGCGACAAACAGGCCCGAGGTATCGGACGGGAATGTGTAACTGACTTCGCTGCCGCTCTTCCTGTCGGGAATCGAAATCTGCAGGTTGGCAAAGTCGAGTTGTGCGGTTTGCCGCTCCGGGTCACCCATAAACACCGAGTCCATGGTGTAGTAGGCGTCCTGAACACCCTGCGCCACCACCTCGAGCGCCCGCGACATGAGTACCAGTTGCGTGCCGAAGAATGGCGTCCGCTCAGTGTCGCCCATGAAGGTGCGGATGAAGAAGGTTTTATCGTAGTCCCAACTCTTCTTCAGGCCGATCACATAGTCCACCAGGATCAGGTAGTTCGTCAAATTTTGTTCGTCGTCTACCGTGGTGACATACCTCCGTTCCAAGCCAAATCGTTGTCTTACGAGTCCCAGGCTTCCCGATTTCTTTATGTCTTCCGGGTTCGAGGGCGTGCCAGGGCCGAGCAGCAAGTGAAACAACTCGTCGACGCGGGGAACTCGCGGTCCTCCTACCACCCCAAACTCGTTGACCAAGGTGGTGAACTGAGAGCGAACCACGGCCTGAACCGTCGCCAGGTCCTCGGCCTCAACGTAAGGAATCAGGGCATAGAGCCCCTCCAACAAGGGCATCGACTGATCGAGTGCCACCTTGGCGCGAGTATAGATGCTGGCTTGCGCGCCGGTGACGGCGCCCAGATCGGTTTGAACGGTGTAGCTGCGCGGCGTCCAGCTGAATTCAGTGTGCCCCTCGACTTCCTTTAAATCGAACGCCTGGCTGAGGGCGCCCAGAAATCCTTTAGGGTCGTCACTCTTGGCACGCCAACTTAGGACTTCACGGATGGCCTTGTCGGCGGCCATCCCCAGGGCGGACGTCCCGCCGATAGTACCCACCTGTGCCGGACCTGCGGCGGACGGAAGACTTCCGGGAGAAAAATCCTGTGTCAGCACCGGATAGGCTTGCAGATCACTCGTGGCCCTGCCTCCATTTTGCGCCGAGCCTCCGCCACCTCCGCCGCCACTGCCGCCAGGCCTTGGCAGGTTTACCGTTGGGCTCACCGCGTTCGAGTTGACCTCTACCAGGTTTACTTGCGGTCCGCCGGAAGCGGAAGGATCCGGATACACGCGGACTTCATAGAAACCGGATCCGGGCAAAATAAATGTTACTTTCCCGTCATTTCCCGTACGCTGGGACTGAATAGCGAACTGAGCGCCTCTCGGCCGCACGTCGACCAATACGTCCGCCGTTGGCTCGCCGTCCATGAGAACCATTTGTTCGATGGTGTGTTGTTCCGTTTGATATGTGACCGTAGTAGCCTGAATGACCTGACCCGCGAGGATGGACATCTTTTGCGTTCCTGTCTGGCTTGGCTGCAGCTCCCATTCCGCGCCGCTCTGATCCGTCGCCGTCGCCGGAAATAACAACTGCGCCGGACCGGGCGGAAGGCTTGAAAAAGTATAGAAGCCCGACTGATCTGTCTTCTGTGTTTGGATCTTCTGCGCCTGGAGGGATAGCTCCACCGCGATGCCGCAGAGACCCTTTTCGCCATCTGTCACCTGGCCGATTATCGTGGACAATTGAGGCGTGTAGATAAAAGGCGCCGTTTGTGCCAGGTTTATCGGAACGCCAGGCATTAGGGTAACAAGCGTCTGTTGCGTGGAACAGTTTTTCTGCGATAACACCAGCGTGTTCTTGCCCACGGTCACGGTAGCCGGAACCTGGAGGATGAAGCTCGCCCCACCCGCGGGAACCTCCGGACTGAAACAAAAGTTTCCCTGGGCATCTGTCGTAGTTGTTTCCAGAGCAGTGGTCCCCTTGGAATCCAATAGACTCACTGAAACGCCGCTGAGGGGTTGAGGCTGGGCGCTTCCGCCCGCCGTTTGTTGCACAGTACCACTGAGCTGGCAACCGCTGAGCCCGTAGTACGCGTCCGGCACCGTGATTACATCAATAACCGGCCCCAAATATGCGCGGCGCGGGGATTTGAGGGCCATTTTCTGGCCGCTGGCGGCGTCGACGTATGATTCCGGGAACATGACCTGAATGACATCCCCGTAGGTCACTTGAATCGAATAGCTTCCAGCGCTATTTGTCGTGTCCGGGGCGGGATTCGTACTACCAGCAGTCAGGTCCTGCGCCGTGACTTTCACCCCGACAGCTGGGCCGCCGCCGACTGTAAAGACGCTTCCAGTGACCAACGGCGCTGTTATCGTAATCTGGTTGTCGGCGTTGGGGGTAGAGTAGGTTCTTGCAAACGTGGTATCGCCGCTGTACGTAGCGCTAATCTGGTTGGTGCCGGTGGCCAGACTTCCGAGTGGTAGCTGGTATGTGGCGATAGCGGAATCCGAGTTTGGTGAAATTGGTGAGAGAGGCACCGCTTCTGCGGCCTTAACCGGTTCACCATTCACGGTAACCGGTCCACCATTCACGGAAAACGACACGGTGCCGGTAGGAGTGCCGTTGCCGGACACCGCTGAGGTAACTATAGCCGTGAGCGTGTACGGCTGGCCCGGCTGGCTGGGGGGCGCGTAAGTGAGGTTTGTCGCGTTACCGGTGGTACCGATAGCCGGCGGAGGTGTCAAGCCGACGGCGACTGTAAAGGGCTGCGGGATCCCTTCTGCCGGGTTATCGTCCGCGTCAACTACCTCTACCTGGATGATGAAACTAGATCCTGGTTTCGGCGCATTGGTCCCCGTGCCCGGAGTGAACACCCAAGAAACTGAGTCCGGTTCGCCCGGCTGCAAGGTAAGGGGCGAGGTCGGCTCTGTCGGCGAAACGGACCACCCGGACCCGGACGGCAAGTTGGGTGCAAACGGGCCAGCAGCGGTCGTAGCATATCCAACACTGACAGTTGCCGTGCTTTGGTGCTTGTGGGTCAGACTCTGGACATTGACGGTAAGCTGAAACGCGTCGCTCCCGCCGACCGTATACGAGAATCCTGAGCCCGAAACGTCGGTTGGCGCGGTTCCCGGGGGCGACTCAAGCACTACAGACAGCACTTTAAACTTGTAGGTCATTCTAATCTCCTCTTTATCTTCCGTTCCCAAACCGCCACGCCGGGCCCTGCTCCCGCGTGCCAACCTGACGCCTACCGTCGCAACCAGTCAGGTGATTCCCTCGCGGGCCATTTCCGCGCCATCATCCAGCTTCGACACAATCTTCTGCCCAATATTTGTCGCCTGCACGGAAACCGACGTCATTCCGACGCGTTCCGCGATCTCCTGCCAGCACGCGGCCATCGCCTTGCTTATTCCATCCATTGGCGGCCGGCACAGCTCAATCCCTTGCTTCACCGTGTTCGACCACGGCAACCACTCCGCGCGACGCTCGATTCCCAAACTGGTTAAATCCTTCATCGTCTCGTAGGAAACCAATTCAGCCGCGAACTGCTGCTCCATCCGGTGAAAGCGCTGCTGGCAGACTGTCAGCGCTCGCCGTGCGCCATTTAAATCCGTTACATTCGCAACCGCTTTTTGAGCGGCACGCGCCGCCTTGAGCGACTCGTCCAGCAATCCCATGATCTCTAGAATGGTATCCTCCAGATGATCCACCAGCGCCGCCTCGCCTTTTACCGGCTTATCTTCCACGACCGTCAAGCGCACCGCGACCAAGGTGTCCTGCAGCTTTCGCAGCTCGGCGAACAGATCGTGAAAGGTGGCTTCTAAGGGCACGCCGTCATCTCCTGACCAACTCTTTGTAAAAATTCTGCATGATCACTCCGGGACGGGCCAGCCGTCGGTTCAGCGCGACACGGCTGGCGCCTATCAGATAACGCTCCGGGATGATGCCTGGATCCACGCCGGCGGCCATCCGCCGCGCCGCTTCCTCCACCATCTGCTGATCCTTTTTCTGAAAATGAATCACCTGCGCCAGGCTCTTGTTGCCGAGCGATTTGTAAGGCTGGTAGCACATGGCGTCCACCGCGCGCGCGCAGGCCTCCGGAAAAGTTTTGAGCATCGCCTCGGGAATGTTCCCGGCCCGCGGATTCGGATAGATGCGCGTCCAGGCCCGGCGGTACTGCTCCGCTTCATCCTCAAAACCCATGCGGCGCAGCAGCTCCACGCTGATCAGCGTGCGCAAATAAGGCGTGGGATGCACGCCGCGCGGATTGAATCCGAAGACCGCGGCCGGCGCGCGCCCCACCACGTCCATCAGCGATCCCACTACTTCGGGTCCACCCAATAGAAGAGCGCTCATGTCCGCGAACATTTCGCGGTTCCACCGCGCCCACACCGAAGCGACGAAGCGCCCTAGTTTAGCGTTCAGAATCTGCAGCGCTACTTTACGTGGAACAGCCTTACTCAACCCCAGTTCAGTCTGCAGATTGTGGCTGACTTCGTGCATCACCGCGCCCAGCGTCCAGGGATTAACCAGGCGATGGTAGGGCAACTGCACCAGCGGAAATGGATTGAGCTGCTTGCCCAGCTTTCGCACGGGAATCCCACGCCGGATGGTTGCGGGAGCAAAACCTGTACGCATAAAACAGAACGGCGGGGGAGCAGGGATGGATTTCGCCACACCGATGCCGGTGTAGGCCGCCTGATAGCAATCCATGGCGATGCGATCGCAACTCAGCAACCACTCCCCATAGGGCATGGACTGCCGCTGGCCGAATAGCTCGAAATAGAAATCCCAAATCTTCTCGATGCCCTGTACCCATCTGTGGGCCCGGTCTTTGTGCACTACCACGCGACGCAAGCGCGCCGAGCTGTGCTGCTGGGTGGTTCTGTCGATGGCGTTGGTGACTCGCTTGGACATCTTCAACAGCCCGCGACGGAGCTTGGAAATCAGATTGTTGACCACCTGGATGTGGCCTTCAGAGGGTGCGGCTGGGCCCGTGCCGAACTCTTCGCGGCGGAACGGACGCAGGGCCGCCGCGTGGCGATTCACATTGACTGACTGCGCCCGCAGCCAAGCCGCCAGCACGGGCGGGGCCGCGCCGACCGCTTTCAACTCCTGACGCGCGGATAGCTCCGCGCGCGCGCCTGTGAGTGGCACTGTGTCCGGCAGCGTTGCCATGGTGACCCTACCTTATTAATTGCCCGCAGCAGCGGCAATAGTTCGGAGCCGCGGCGTGGTGGACTGCAACTCCTGGAGCTACAGCTGCGCCGCAGGCGGGGCATGCCGGACAGATACATTGGCCACCCACAATCCGTCCTCGTCCGGCAGCCCGTCCTGGAACCGCCACGGCCCCGGCATGCGTCGGGTGCGTTGCGACACCTGGATGTACCACGCCTGGATGTACCACGCCCGGATGCACTACACCGCGACGCGCGACGCCCGGGTGTACCACGCCACGACGAACTACGCCGGGATGACCATGTAGTCCACGAACGCGGCGACGAGCATGATGAGGCACAAGAACCCTGCGGCCACCCACCATGCGATACCGCGCGTGCGGACGGACAATGCCGCGCCCCACTCCGCGATGGAGATGCTTTTCCATCTTGCGATGGTGGCGCAACGCGTGCGCTCTGTGCCGCGGGGTACCCAGCACTCGTCGCGTTTGATGCGCCAAGGTGCGCACCGCCACTCGCGGCGTCACCTTTCGGCCATGGGCCGCCTGCTTGGCGATGCTGTGTACAGTGCGGCGAGCAATGGCCGGAACCGCCTTCAAGAGAGGACGGGCAACCGGCCGGCGATGGAGGCCTCGTGCGATTTTCCCGACCCCTCGTGTCAGATGGGGCGTTACCCGCGTCACTGCTTTGGCGATATGGGGCAGCGCCTTCCTGGCCATCGGGGCTAGCGCCTTGGCGGCAACCGGCAGTAATTTGGACGCGGCCATGCCAA
>Ga0210390_10004140_pt1 | contig 12304 bp, 7 predicted proteins | sample IncBWH11OmetaG_FD_161050 | JGI IMG/M metagenome (GOLD analysis project Ga0210390, IMG submission 161050) | Forest soil microbial communities from Barre Woods Harvard Forest LTER site, Petersham, Massachusetts, United States - Inc-BW-H-11-O ...
CGATGTGGTTCTCGCTTCCGATCCGAACAATCGCGCGGCGCTCGAGGCCCGGCTCAAAGCGCTGGAATACCTCGAGGAGCACTGTGAGAACTACGTTGAAGCCGGCTACTTGGACTATGGGATCAAAAAAACAAAGGAGAAGTTGGCATCCAAATAAATCAAAACGCTGCAGCGAGTACGCACTCGGCATTTGAAATCTTTGTGCCGATGTCCAATTTAGATGCGGATTCATGCTCTCTGACCAGGGGCGATACAGCAGGGGTGATGAAAATTGCGAGTCACTGAAAATCGAGGTTACTTGGCTTGCCGCAGCGCCACCGTGGTCGACTGCTCTACTCAGTAGGACCGCGCGGGTAAATCTCTGGGCGAAACCGTGGTCGACGTGTCCTGCCCGTGAGTCCTGCCTCGCATGCGAAATGGGATGCAAACTTGCGTGGTGGTCCCGCCTTCCGGGAGGCTGAGAACTTCGAGACTTTGATCGTGGCCGTAGAGCGATTCGAGCCGCTCGCGCGTAATTCTCAACCCAAGACCGCTCGACGGCGGCGTCCCCCTGTTTGAGATTCCCGGCCCGTTGTCGCCTATCTCGATCTTCAGCTGGCGCCCTTGCGTTGTGGCTGCGATTCGTATTTCTCCGCCATCTGGCAGCAGTGAAATGCCATGCTTAACGGCATTGTCGACGAGGGGCTGCAGCAGCAAGTGAGGAACCAACGCATCGAGCGTTTCCGGAGAAATGTCAAAAGCCACAGTTAATCTTTCGGCGAATCGAGCCTTTTCGATTTCTAGATAACAATTCACGAATTCAATCTCGCGGCTGAGAGTTGTGATTTGGGTTCCAGCCGATTCGAGGCTCATTCTTAGCAGATCGCCCAGCCTCGTCAGCATTCGATCGGCGGCCCTGACGTCTGTCAGCATCAGCGACGAGATGGAGTGCATGGTATTGAAAAGGAAATGTGGCCGAAGCTGGCTCTTCAGGACCTGCAATCGTGTTTTGGTCAACTGTTCTTCCAGCTGCACCGCGCGAAGCTCACGCTCGCGAAGGGTTCGAGTGTAGGAGACGATATGGGCCACTAGTGTTATGGGAATGAACGCACCGAAGATATCATTAAATAAACTGGTTAGAAACTGTTCCGGCAGGACAGACCACTGAATTCCAAACGCATGACTGTGGGAATCCCAGATAGCAGATCTCCATTCGTGATAATTCGGATCCCAGAAGCCAAACGGAGTCATAGATTGCAGGGCGACGTGCGCAGCTGTGAAAACTAAACCACCCGCCATATACAGCAGCGACCGGTTCATCCAGTTGTTCCGGAAAATCGGATAACGGGTCGCGAATGCGAAAGCAAATGGAGTGAGCGGAGCGTAGGTGAGTATCTGGCAGAATTGCATGCCCAGAGCACTCGTTAACGCCATCGGTGAGCGGGTTGCGCGGTAAAGCCTGTAAATGGTCGCCCCGGCGGCAAGCGCGTCGATAGACCAAACTCCGAAGCTGACCGCCCAGATTAACCAAGGTCGATTTCTCGGAGCCGTCGGCTGCCCACCTGTTCCCAACTCATCCTTGCGTGATAGTTTACCGCCGCAATGGGAGCAAATATATTTTGCCCTCGCGGCGCACACCGGGCAAAAAGTATATTCGAATGCGCAGGTATATAACTCTCCGTAGTCTGCCAGTTCCTGTTCGCAGGAGTCGCAAGTAACCTTCGCGGCGGACTGCTCTCTTAATGCCAAGTTCTGTCGGCTTCGGCTGTCAGAGGGCATCCTTTGCTCCTTGAGCTTTCTGCGAGCGGCTCTTGCTTCTCCAGGAATTGGGCATCCTGGCCGCGATTCGATAGTACTCGGGGAGGTAGCTCGGACCAAACCAGTTCACCGTCCGCCCTATGACCCCGCCCGGCGGACGATTTCTAGCAACTTACTGGCGGTAAGTGCGTCTAAAGCTCTGCGTGGCCCAGATAGGCGGACGCACCGATGATGCCGGAAACTTTCGTAACCACCTCGCATGAGCGGCCGATTGGATCCGCAATCCGCGCCGTCATTGCCGATGACGAGCACCTTGCCCGCAAGAAATTAAGCATCCTGCTGGCCTCGGAACCTCAGGTCGAAGTCGTAGCTGAGTGTTCAGACGGCAGACAAACGGTTATGGCGATTCGGAGTTTTCGACCGGACATGCTGCTGCTCGACATCCAGATGCCGGGCCTGAACGGCTTTGAGGTGTTGAGTGAAATATCCCCCGATGAAATGCCCCAGGTCATCTTCACCTCTGCCTACGATCAATATGCCATTCGTGCCTTTGAGGCTCATGCCCTGGACTATCTGCTGAAACCCTTTGATCAGGATCGGTTGCACGCGGCCATAGAGCGAGCCCGCGCTGAAATCCGGAAGTGCAAAGATCAAGATCTCACGAATCGGGTTCTTGAGCTTCTGTCGGCGGTGAAGTCCAAGAAGTTACCGGTTCCTGAGTTCGACGAGCGCCTAGCAATTCGAACAAACGGCCGAGTCATGTTCTTGAACCTCGAGGAAATTCAGTGGATCGAGGCCGCCGCCAACTATGTCCGACTCAATATAGGAAAGGACTCCTACCTCTTCCGAGAAACCATTTCTCGAATTTCGGAGCGGTTGAATCCATCTCATTTCGTCCGCATTCACCGCTCGGTGATCGTGAACGTCACCCGAATCAAGGAATTGATACCTGTCAACAGTGGAGAATATGTCGTAGTTCTCGACAGCGGAAAAGAGCTTTCCTGTAGCCGTGGCTATCGCGCCAACCTCCAACCGTTAATAGCTAAGAATCCCTGAGGGCCACCCAGCTTGCTCTGGCTCGCATATATGAGTGCGCTTGCAGCGTCTGGCGGTATTCATCGATGCGGTTATACATCACCGAGGAAACCGGAAAAACAACGCCTGGTGGCGTGTATTTTTGTTCGGCCAGCACGTCATGAATGAGACACCGGCGCAGCCTTCCATTGCCGTCCTGAAAAGGGTGCCGGCTTCTTTATGAAACCCGGCCAGCTGCTTCAGTGGAAAACCACGCTGCCGATGATTAGATGATCGCGAACACTTCTTTGATGAATCGGGACCGTCGCGAGGCCGACCTCGTCATGACATTAACCAGAAACATGGCTACGAGCCTCCAGTTCGGCAGCTTTCCCGTTAACCGGGATTTTGATTGAACGATTCGGCTATCATTGTCGGAATATGCGAATCGTCCCCGCAACAATTTGCGCGTTTGCGATGTTGGGATTGCCAGTTACGCCGTTCCAAACTACGCAAAAGTACGGTCGGGAGGTGGCCCGTACCCGTACTTCTACCACAGGGGGATGCGAAACTTCGCAAAGATTGGAGGATTTATGTCAGACGAGAAAACAGCAATTGTTACGGGGGCATCGGGGGGTATAGGTTCCGGTTTGGTTGAGGCCTTCCTGAGGGAGGGCTATAACGTTGTTGCAACCTCTCGCAATGCGAGGAAATCCTTGACTGCATCACCCAGTTTAGTTCTCGTTGGTGGCGACATAGGTAAGCAGGAGACAGCTGTCAAAGTGCTCGAAGCCGCGATGCAACATTTCGGAAGTGTCGATGTTCTAGTGAACAACGCCGGGATCATGCGCAGCAAACCTTTCACCGACTTTACTGCCGAGGACTTGGATGCCCTAGTCTCAACCAACCTGCGAGGATTCCTCTACATAACTCAGCTCACTGTGAAGCAGATGCTAAAACAGAAATCAGGGAACGTTGTGAACATCACAGCGGCACTCGCGGATCAGCCGGTCGAGGGCGTAAATGCCTCGGTTGCGATGATTACGAAAGGGGGCTTGAATACTGTGACCCGGAGTCTCGCAATCGAGTACGCCAAAGAAGGTATTCGCTTCAATGCCGTAGCCCCCGGCGTAGTGGACACACCATTGCACAAGGATGTTCCCAAGGAATCCCTTACGACAAGGCAGCCAATGAAGACGACTACAGAGGTAAAAGATATTGTCGACGCTGTGCTCTATCTCGTCCGGGCAAGTCAAGTGACCGGCGAGATAATCCACGTCGACGGAGGTTCTCACGCTGGCTGTTGGTAGAATGGACGTGCCAGCGATTTGCTCTCTCTAGACCATCGCCGCTGCCGAGTGGTTTAGCGGAATATCCTCAAAGCGCACGCAAGTTCCGATAGTTCCCTGTTACCCGTTAGATCGGCACAGGGGCTGGGGTCACCCGCCGACCCCTGCCACACCACCGTGCGTACACCTTCTTAACGTCACTCTCTGTCGACCCGTGATTCCGTTTCGGATCGCCCTCGCATCCAGGACAAGACGCTGAATCGGCGTGACGGATACTGAGAGCTTTCGAAGCATTTCATAAACGGCTCCAGGCTCCGCGGCAACTATCAAGCACATCTATTTGTGCGATCAATGTTTTGCCGGCCATTCAAGAAACTCATCGACTCCATTCGTTCTTTGCAGAAAATCCTCACGATTTCGTTATGCGCGCCTCTCTATCTTTACGCCAACGCGATGCGCATGGCCTGCGCATCGCACAAGGGGGCCTCGCCATGTCAGTCAAGCTATCGACGCTTTTGATTGTAATCTTGTGGTCAGCGCCATGGGCCATAGGTCAGTCGACTTTCGGTAGCATTCGCGGGACGACGCTCGACCCGACCGACTCCTTCCTTCCCCAGGCGCTAGTTACCTTGCATAGTGTTGACGAGAATGCTGACGTCACGCTAACGACCGACGACCACGGAAACTTTGCGTTTGAGAATGTCAAGCCGGGCCACTACAGTTTGGCGGCAACCAAAGATGGATTCGCCAAGGCCATGGTCGACAAAGTGGAATTGGCAGCACGGCAGGACCTCCGCGTAGATGTAAAGCTCGCCTTGGCATCGCAGAGTCAAGTGGTCGAGGTAAGCGAGGCCGCTACGCTCGTGAACACCGAAAACGCCACGATTGCCGATTCCAAGCTCAATAGCGATATCACCCAGTTGCCTTTGAATTCGCGCGCCGTATCCAGCAGTCCGTTGGCGGCCTTGGCTGTTTCTCCCGATGTGGTGAAGGATACCCAGGGCAATATTGCCGTGGCGGGCGCAACGTCCGCCCAAACCGGCTTCTCCGTCGACGGGATCTCCACGGCCAACGTGCTCAAGAACGGCGCTCTGCAAGACGCGTATCCGTCTTCGGAAGGGATTCAGCAGATGACTGTCACTGCATTTAACAACAATGCTGAATTTGCACAGATCGGCGATGTGACCTTTACAACCAAGAGTGGCTCCAACCAGTTTCACGGGAGTTTGTTCGAGTACCTGCAGAACGACACGCTGGACGCCAAGATTCTAAACTTCAGCGAGAAAGCGCCCAAACAGTTCAATACCTTTGGCGGCAGCCTCGGCGGTCCGGTAGTCCTTCCGAAACTCTACAACAGCAAAGACAAGATGTTTTTCTTTTTCGACTATGAGGGAAACCGCAGACACACATCGGCTCCAGAACAACTCCTCGTTCCCACCGAAGCGGAACGAGGCGGCAATCTGAGCGCGCTCGTAGCCCAACAACAGGCGGGGCCCTTGATGGATCCCTTTACTGGTCTGCCCTATCCCAACAACACCATTCCGAGCGGCAGTGCGTGCAGCAATCCAAAGGACTGCATCAATCCGGTCGCTCAGTCCCTTCTGAACTACTATCCGCTTCCGAACGCGAACCTTGGCGTGGCCAACCCCTCCTACAACTATCAAACCTTGGTCCCGATTCCATCGAGTACCGATGGCTGGGATCTCCGTGTCGATCGGACTCTCACTACAAAGCAACAGGTCTATGTTCGGTATAGCTGGAAAAACGCGCTTTACAATGAGGGCGCAATGGGCGCGCCGGCGGGTCAGTTTCTGCCCAATGTAGTGGCCCACGATCAGAACCGTAGCTTTCTACTTTCCTACAACTATGTGATCCGACCGAATTTGATTAACGAATTTCGCTTCGGGTTTACGAACTTTCATGAAAACGACAGTTTCCCGATTCAGGGCAGTTCCGCCATCAGCCAACTCGGTCTGCAAGGCATAAACATCTCCCAGCATCCAACCGGCGACGCCTTCCCAACCTTCAGCTTCTCGGACGGCACATTCTCCTCCATCGGCCAGGACCGCACCGGAACAACGGTTTCCAAAAGCATGCAGTTCACCGATAACCTCACCCACATCTTGGGCAATCACACCGTGCGCTTTGGCGTAGACGCCCGCAAGGTCAGTTACAGCGGCGTCATGTTTTTCGTGCCCTCGGACGATTACGGCAACTTCACCTTCAGCCCCGGCCTGTTCACGAATTATTCTTTCGGTGATTTCTTACTCGGCATGCCGCAACAATCCTTCTTCGCCGTTACCTGTCCGCAGATTAACGCGGGGACCACGCAGTATGGCGTCTATGGTCAAGACTCCTGGCAAGTAAATACCCACCTAACCGTGAATTTTGGTTTGCGCTGGGAAGTGCTTCCGCCCTTCAACGAAACCATTGGAGACTTGGCTAGCTTCGATCCCCAAAGCAACAGCGTCCTCATCCCCAACACGTTCTTACAAACCATAGCGAATAATCCCGACCTGCAGAATCAATACAAAGGCTTTCTCGAGTCCTTCAACGCCTGCTCGCTTCCCGGGAGAAATACGTCCCTGCAATGCAGCCAAGTGGAAACGGCCAGTCAAGCGGGCGTTGCCCAAGGGTTGCGAAAACTATATCTGCGCGATTTTGACCCGCGGCTCACTGTGGCCTACCGGCCATTCAAAGACAGCAAGACGGTCATTCGCGCCGGCTTCGGTATCTTCACCATGACCACTCTGGGACCCATGTCTTGGAACAACGCCGGCAACCCGACCTCGGATTTGATCACCAATGTGAATTCCATCTCCCATGGCACGCCCCAATTTCAGTTCCCGCAAACGGCTCCGTCCACCTCATCGATCACCTATGGGGGCGGCAGCCTCGAAGAGGCCAACGACCCCAACTGGCGCGATCCGCAATCAGCGCAATGGAATCTCACCGTCGAACGTCAAATTGCCTCCACCACCATCGTTCGCATCAGCTACGTCGGCATGGCCTCCTACCGCCTGCCCTATACCATCGACTTGAATCAGATTCCTGCCAGCAGGGCTCCTTACACGGTGCCTGCGGGTGCATTTGTGGACCCGCGAGCGCCCTATCAAAACTGGCTTCTCTTGATGACCTCCGTCAGCGAAGGTAACGCAAGTTACCAGGGGATGAAACTGCAAGTGGAGCACAAACTCTCTCACGGCCTGTCGTTTCAAGCGAGTTATGCCTGGGTGAAAAATATCAGCGACGCGCAAGGCAGTGACGCCCCCACAACGTTCGGAGGCGAAGAGCCCTACGCCATCGAGATTGCCAATCGTTTCGACCTGCGGCAAGATCGCGGCAACGTGGTGGGAACGCCGCGCCAGCGGCTCCTGGTGACTGGTATTTACCAACTGCCTTTCAAGGCCGGACGGTCGAGCTTTTTAAGAACTGTCGTGGAAGGCTGGAATCTGAGCACCATCACCACGATTCAGACCGGGCAATGGCTCACACCGACGATCAGCCCCATCTACGATCAGTCGAACACGGATATGATTGTTCGATCGGGTGGAGGGGCTATTGCCCGTCCCGATTGCGTCGGAAATCCCATCCCTGCCAGCCAGACGCCCAGCGATTTCTTTAACATCAATGCCTTTGCCCCGACGCCTGTCGGTGCTGGTAGGTTTGGCAATTGCGGATTGGGCATCCTCGAGGGGCCGGGAATGATTGATGTAGATGCAGGCCTAGCCAAGCAATTTCAGATTACGGAGCGGCTTCGTTTGCGCTTTGAAGCTTCCTTTACCAACGTGCTGAATCACACGAACTACGCGCCACCGGCCACCAACGTCAGTAACCCGGGCACGTTTGGAGTCCTCGAATCCGCCCTGGCACAAGGCGCCGGCGGCAATCGCACCGGACAACTCGCACTGCGATTCGATTTTTAGAACCCTAACCGCTGTTCGAGCGACCAGAATCGCCTTGTCTTTATGAACTTCTTAGGACTCCTTCAAGGTTTCCTTACTGGGAATTTCTTACCATTTTCGAATCTTGCAGACAGCGTGACGGATTCCTCGCGGGCCGTGCTGTGCGGACCCACAAAGAGAGACGACAGTCCCATGAACAATGCCACCCTTCTCGTGGTGGACGACGAGCCACAGATTCGCCGCGTCTTGCAAGCGACCCTCTTAAATGCTGGCTATGACGTAATCCAAGCAAAGAGCGGCCAAGAAGGTATCGAACGGGTTCTACGAGAGCGCCCCGATCTAATTCTTCTGGATTTCAACCTACCGGACATGAGCGGGCCTGAAGCTTGCCGAAAGGTTCGCTCGTCCTTTGTAGGACCGATCATCATGGTGACAGTCCGTAATTCCCAACATGACAAGATTGAAGCGCTGGATTCCGGCGCGGACGATTACCTCGTGAAGCCTTTCGAAATGGGAGAACTGCTGGCCCGCGTTCGGGCGGCGCTGAGGCGCTCCACCACCACTGCACAGCCGCTTGCGAAAATCCAGACTCCGGATTTGATCGTCGACATCGAAAAAAGAATTGTCGATGTTCGCGGCGACAGAATTCACCTGACGCCCAGAGAATTCGATGTCTTGCGTCTGCTCGTGACGGACCAAGGAAAGCCGCTGACCTATAAACGAATCTTGCAGGCTGTCTGGGGACCGGATTATTGGGAAGAAACGGAAAACCTTCGCGTGGTGATAAACCAGCTACGCAAGAAAATCGAAAAAGACCCGGCGCGCCCCAGCTATATTCTGACCGAACCGCGCCTCGGCTATAGGTTTCAGATTCCAAGCGAGGCCCGTGACAGACGCCCCCGCCGCAAATTGTAAAATCTCTTCCAGACCATCACTTTTCGGTGCGCAATCACCAGGCGAATCCGCGGACCAGTCCGTTGGCCTTCAACACAGCCCTTTTGGGGCCCCCACGCGCTCGGCACGTTCCGTACGGCATCGCGGCGGTTCTGCTATGGACCAGGAATCGACAGCTAGAACATGGCGCTTGCAAGCTCACGCGTCTCCGCGAGTCCACGCGCTCGAATTCCGTTTGGAGACTTTCAACACTTTCAACCATGCGCAGTCCGAGGGCGCAAACTCGTCGACGGAAACATCGACGCACCTTCGGCCCCATCCTCAATCACAACCCGGACGTATTGCCCAAGAACTTCGGAGAACATGCCGCTCCATAAGCTTACATTCTGCAACCCCTCAACACTTTGCCAGCCCAGACTTTCGCTCAAATCGAGCCGTGGTATGAATGACATTTTGTTCGATAACTATATGCTATCTAGCTTATTCTACGAGGTTAGTTGTTACTGTCAGCGAACGCTGACATTTCCTTATTGTCAGCGATCGATGACAGAAGGGGCGACCATGAAAATCCGTACACCACTCGAACTCGGTGCGCTGCTGCGAGACTTGCGCAGGAAGCGAGGCCTCGATCAGGGAACGCTTGCCCGCCAGGTCGGTGTCAGTCGCCAATGGATCGTCGAGATGGAAAAAGGCAAGCCCCGCGCATCTCTAGGGCTAGTTCTTCGCACTCTCTCGGCCCTCGGTGCCTCGATCGACATACAGGACAATACCGGCCCGCACGCTACGGCTGCCAAAAGCACCGGGAAGACTCCCGACCTCGTCGATCAAGTGCTAAACCGCCTGAAGGATAAAAAATCGTGAGTAAAGAACTTATTGTCCTCATGGACAACCGCAAGATGGGACGCGTCGTCCAAGGCGAGAACGGTAGGCTTACCTTCTTCTATGAAGAAACTTGGCGCAATTCGGATCAAAGCTACCCTCTGTCGCTCTCGATGCCTTTAGGGCTTTCCGAACACCCACACGAAAAAATCAATGCTTTTCTTTGGGGACTTCTGCCCGACAACGAAGGGACGCTCAACCGCCTCGGCCGCGAACATCACGTCTCCGCGCGTAACGCCTTCGCTCTGATCGGCGCGACCGGGGAAGACTGTGCCGGTGCCGAACAGTTCGTTCAGCCCGAGCGCTTCGATGCATTACGCAAGGATGCCGCCAAGGTTCAATGGCTGACAGAAAAAGAGATCGCGGAACGATTGCGCATCCTTCGTGGGAACCATGCCGCCGGCCGCTTGCCTCGCGACCAAGGGCAATTCAGCCTCGCCGGTGCCCAACCCAAAACTGCTTTCCTATTCGAAAACGGACAATGGGGCGTTCCCTCCGGCCGTATTCCCACCACTCGTATCCTCAAGCCGCCCACCGGCGAATTTGAGGGACACCCGGAAAACGAACATTACTGCCTGGAGCTCGCACGTGCCCTTGGCCTAACCGTCCCCAATTCCGAAATTCTGCACTTTGAGGACGAAATCGCCATCGTCGTCGATCGCTACGACCGCATTCAGGTCAAAGAAGTCTGGCATCGTGTTCACCAGGAAGACCTCTGCCAAGCACTCGGATTTCCGCCCACGAAGAAATGCCAGAATGAGGGCGGACCCAGTGTCTCCGATATCGTCAACCTCCTTCGCACCTATTCGCGGACCCCGGTGCCCGACGTACAGACTTTCGTCGATGCCGTCGCGTTCAACTGGCTCGTCGCCGGCACCGACGGGCATTCGAAGAACTACAGCCTTCTCATCGGCGCCGGCGGTAATGTGAGGCTCGCTCCCCTCTACGATCTCGCAAGCGTTCTTCCTTACACTGACATGAACCTTCCCAAAGCGAAGCTCGCAATGAAGATCGGCGGGGAGTATTTGCTTCGCAATATTGGGCTTCATCGCTGGAAGAAAATGGCCGGAGAGCTCCGTTTGGAACCAGACGTTCTTATTCAGAGACTGCATGGCTTTGCGCAACAACTTCCAGAACTTGCCCAGAACATACGCCGCCAATTAAACAAGGAAGGCATCAAACACAACATCCTCGACCGGCTCTCACAAACCATCACCGAACGTTCCATGCACTGGAGAAAACTCTTAGCCACAGCGAAATAGCGAAGTGTTCGAAGGAAGAGCAGCCTTTCCTTTTTTCACCAGTCAACCGCTTCGGGGAATGTTGCCGGCACCGTCTGAGCCGGCAGTGTCAATCAGGAGTTAGAACACCGGCGACCGGGTGTTGTGGACGCCCGCGCGAGGACCCGTTCCGGAAGATTAGTCGAGAGACATTAAGGAAGCGAAGTTGCATTTCGAGCACGGCGTTTCCGGATTCCGACGTTACTACAGTCCAGGTTGCAAAGCCAACGAACTCCAAGACCAAGACATCTACCTGTACCGCACTTGACCACGCGAAGCCACCAGCGCCCAATTTGTTTAAGGAGCCCTGCTCGTACGGAGCGCGAAATTCTAGTATTTCTTGGGTTATCGGCTATCCCATACAAGAAACAAGACACTACAATCTCACAACGCGTATGATTTGTATCACGCTAATGTTGGAACTCCGAATCCGATGCGTTCTACTGCTTATTGCCGCGTGGGCTACCGTGGCTATGCTCGGAAATGTATGCCTAAGGGCTGAAACTCAGCAGTCAGCTTCGGAGAACCGTTCTGGTGCTCGAGGTCGAATTGCGGCGCTAACTCCAGCCGACTACATTCGAAATGACTTTACCGTCGAAGACGGTCTTCCCAACAACATCATACACACGGTCGTTGAAACAGAAAATGGACTGCTTTGGGTTGGCACGGAGTCGGGGCTCGCTAGCTTTGATGGGCGAGAGTTTAAATCAATAAATCTTCAAACCGAGGGCACACCGGCACAAGGTACGGTTCACTCTTTACTGGAATCTTCTACTGGTGATCTTTGGGCTGCCACCGATGCTGGGGTGGTGCGCATACCCAAAGCGGCAGTCGACCAATTTAACCCCACTCTCCTGACCTACTATCCTGTGGGCAGAGGGCCGACCGAAGCGGAATCGCTTCTTCAAACTCGCGACGGTGTGGTGTGGGCGGGAACCAATCACGGTCTCTATAAGGAGCATGCCGGGAAATTCGTCGAAGTGATAGCCAATGTATCCGTCAACTGCCTTGCGGAAGCAATCGATGGACATGTGCTCATTACAACCAACATGGGCAGACTTGTCGAGTGGAATGGACATAGCATTACTCCGCACGCGGATCTCGCAGGACGATTAGGCGTGCCAGAGGCCGATGTCTTTGAAGTATTCCAAGACCACAACGGTACGATGTGGTATTCGACGCACGAGGGGATTTTGCGGCGAGACAAAAACGATTTGTCACGGTTGCGTCCGCTTGGCCCGTCCACAACGCCTGCTTACCGAACCTACGAAGACCGGCAAGGCAATGTATGGGCCGTTTTGGGAAC
>Ga0210390_10004141_pt1 | contig 12303 bp, 18 predicted proteins | sample IncBWH11OmetaG_FD_161050 | JGI IMG/M metagenome (GOLD analysis project Ga0210390, IMG submission 161050) | Forest soil microbial communities from Barre Woods Harvard Forest LTER site, Petersham, Massachusetts, United States - Inc-BW-H-11-O ...
GCGCTATCGACGTGGACGCACGAATAGACGCGTTGGTTAAACACCATGCTATTAACAATAACAATGCAACTTGATCGAACGCGAACTCCCTGTCTCTCCCTGTCTCAGCTCCAAGTTGGCAGGGCTCTTGTTGACGCGCGAAGGAGATACCACGCACTGGCATTGAACAGTTGTCGGTTGTCACGTATTCCTTGTTTAATATTCTGTAATACAGTTATTCAGTTTGAATCGTCCCAATGACCATGTGGTTTCAAGTTCTCCGCCTTAGGCTTCCGCAGCTGCCCAACTCCCCACGATTGAATATGATTCTCGTTTCAACGTTTCAACCGCTCATTCAATCCTGAAACGAGTTAGCGTTGCTCAGCCTACAATACGGTGAGACTGTCACCTTATCTAAAGGTAGTGCATGGAAGCACGGGAACCCGAAGTCTTTCTCGTCATGTGGGGTGTGCGCAAAATGTCCAGTTACCTCTTGTGACAGTACTACCTCGATTTTGTCCACGAGATCAAGACGGTAGAGGCGGCCTCCAACCAAAGGGTATTTACGATATGGGTCCCGTGATGCTTCTTGATCTGGGAGTTCCTTAAACCTCTGTATGACAAAGTAAGCTTCAAGTTTCGATGGCAGCCCAGAAGGATATGCGAATATTTGCTTGATTCTTGCTGCGTACCAATCGCCTTTGCAAATTATCACGTGGCTGTCTCGGACAGAAAACGATGATGGGCTGAATATAGCACCGCGCTGGGTAAACTTATTATACTGTCTTGCTTTCGCGCGTGGTTGAACGTGGCCGCCTGAGACCCAACTTGCATCCAATACGTTTCCTTTGCGGACGAAGAGGTCGCTGAGACACTGAAGGACGTCCTTTTCAAGCCAGCACTCCTCTCCCTGGGAGACATCCCGCATGTCCACCGCCGTCAGATGTTCAAAGACAGTCCCTTTAATGGTCGGGTTGAGGTAATCTCCAAGCTGGTCTACAAATGGCTTCAATCGGTGTCCTATCACATCGCATGTCGAAACCAGACCCTTGAGCCTTTGGGTCATAGACATCCTTTCAAATAATGTTTTCTCTAGCTCGCCTGTCCATGGTATTAGAGCTTTCACGATGTCATTCCAGTGAAAATACGAACCAAATCTTCCATTAGTTTCTATGTTTTGGAGCATGTGGTTGTATCGTTCAAAGACCCAGCAACGCCACGTTGTAGTTGGCCCGAAGTGAGATAGAAGTTCCCTCAGATGGATCGAGATGTGATGATATGGGATGAGCTGGTACATAGGGAACAGCTTGTCGAGCCCACCCAGATATCTCAGCATACGATCTTGAAACTCTTCAGCGCGCGCAACAGTAATAGATCTTCCAGTAGCAATCTTTGTTGCCATGATGAGGTTGCAGAAGTTCTGAAATAGTTGGTTTTCGCGGCTATCTGGAGGCAACGAACCCCATAGGCGGCCTAGTGTAACGATGAGGTGCACCGTGCAAAAAACGCGCCATCCGTCGGCAGATATTTTTCCTTGGCCTTTATCACCGATGCGTGGTGGAGCCGGGGTGCACCAAGATGGCAGAATGGTCTTCTCCATATCTGCCCAAATTTCCCGGAGCCTTGTGTGACCGAGAACCCGGGTCTTGCGACGGTTTGAATTTGCCTGCTTTGCACGAGAAAGGCGATCCTCGTCTGGGCTACAAAGCATGTGAACGTCGTCCGTGACTCCTTCCCTATGCCTCTGAGAAAGTGTGTTAGGTCTAGGACCAAAACACAGGTGGCTTACGCACCGCATTCATCAAAGCTTCAATCAACTTCTTCTTTGTAAGCCTTCGGATCGCCTTGAGTGGCTTGCCCTGGACTTTCATGAAGTACAAATGAGCGAGCGATTCAGAAGATAGCTCATAGAAAATGTCAGGAGAATCAGCAAAGAGGTAATATTCCATGGCGGTGTGAGCATCTGAGACAGAAATCGAGGATTCATCCGAAGCGGAACTACTGGGTCCGAAGTTTCCCCGTTCATGGGTTGTAAAGGGGGTGATGAGGTTCTCGTTGTTATCAAACCACCCCTTGTCGCGTCGCTGTGAATTGTGCCGTCAATGTGCTGAAGTCATCTAACGGCACAAAATCGAAATGTAAGACCCACATATTTGATCAAAACGGTCATCAAGTGTTCGTGCTTTCTTCCTTTTACGCGAATACCTTGGTCTGTGGCCAGATGGTAAAGCGTTGCGGCCTTGAAACTTTGTAAGGTTTCCAATGTTCCCGTTCTAAGAGCGAGGAATGCCTTTTGGAAAGCTGGTGACGATCTTATCTCCGAGGATATGGGATCAGTTGTCAGACCGTCCCCGTCTTCAATTTCGACATCCATTCCCCAAATATCTTGACAATGGCGTGAAAGGATTCTCAAGAAAAACGCGTGCATAGGGTCAACGCAGAGACTCCGTATTGGGTCGAGATACGGAAGTCGGAGGAACTCTGAATACCGTACTCCATGCTTATTGGTGATTTCAGCACGCCGTGCTTCCAACGAACCATCTCGCCACTCGAAGGCTAGTCTTCGGTGCTCCTCGCAAGAGCGCGGCTCCCAGTCCCTGACATTGAGATTGTTGATGTCTTTGAGCTGTAGCTTGCAGTACGAACAGAAATTGGTCGATTGTGGTCCAGTAAAGCCTAGTGCCTGACGGGCTGCCGGTAGATCGCAGATGATCAGTGCCAGAGCACTCCTTGTCTTTCTTCCCTTGGGATACTTCCATGTCCGGGTATAATACACGCCATCGAGGTAGGATTTCAAAAGGTCGTCGACAAGGGGCCTTAAGAAATGGTTTATCTCTTCCTTTGAGGGTTCGTTGGGTCCAGGAATGATGCCAGCCAAAAACATGTTCTCCGATTTGAAACGCGCCTCTGGTGGAAGGTTCAGACAGACCATGTATAGTCCCATCACGGAGGCAGATCTGCCTGCCTGCTTAAGCTGGAATGGATTAAAACCGTCCATATTGAAACTGAATAGGAAACGCCCCTCGTTGTCGGCGCACTTCCGGATGAAACGATGACCGTCGGGTCCAGGGATTTCATACAACCCCGGGGCGTCCCATATATCGCCCATGACTCCGCCAGATGGTGGAGAGTAGCTACGCTCCATCATGTCTTCCATGCCAGGGCGGCATAGCATCTCCCCCAACCATTCCATAAAATTCTGGTAGAAGAAGCGACGGACCGGGATATCGTAAGTGCGGCCGCGAATAACGCGAGATTTTCGAAGGGATCGACCACAAGTTTGTTGTGTGAATGCATGCTCTGATGAACAGAACTCGGGATAAGAACCCGGGCCATTATCGGGGTAACAAGTGGAGCAATCGGGACAGCAGACGAAGGCTTTGTAAAAGGGCTCCAAAGCAAGCCTGCTTAAAACAGTGCGGGCATCCATGGGAACCGATTTTTCGAGCAATGTACCCCGACCTTTGGAAGCGGCAAAGTCCTCGACCATAAGCTTGATAAGTAACCGCAGGGAGGAGAGGAGCTGGTCGCAAGCCCTTAGTGGCAGTCCGGATACTATGTGCATCGCAGCGACGAGAATATACACCACCAAAATGACAGGATGGGTGTCGGGAGAAACAAGTGGCATGTCAAAATGACGGGCTAAGCGTTCCAAAATGTATATCAGCGAATAACAATTCAAATGTGATCATTATAACACTCACATGTGTCTGTTATCTGTGCCGAACCACATTCGGGACCACGCAGGGACACCTTCTGCCACGCTCTATGTTTCAACTCCTCTAGCTTGGTCCACTCGTTCCGAAGGTCATCGAGTAAGCTATGTTTTATGCGTCCACAGCGTTCAAAGGTCCCGCAATCGAGCTTCTGAGTTTCCAAGTACAACTTCATGATCCAGTCCTGGTATTCCAAGAATGGAAGGTTTGCGGTCGCAAGGACTTGTAAGGGGGGGGTGATAGTAAGTAGATCAGCGTCCGAGTCCTCCGGTACTTCGCAGAAGACAAGGTCCTCAACGCTGATATCTTGGAGTTGCTGTAATCCTGACCGGAAGACTGATACACAGTCCTCCAAGGCGCTAGCAAGCTCGTCCTCTTGGGAAGTCCACGTCATCGCGTCGTCGTTGGCAGACTCAGACTCGGAGTCGCCGCCACTGGCATGAGCTCCATGAATATCAACTCCTGATATCCCGTCGGTTATTTCCTTCGTGCCGCAGCCATAGCTGTCAGTGGATTGTGATGTGGGGGACATGGTTACCAAAGGCGAAGTCAGAGAATGTGGGCGATGCTCTGTTGCACCAGATAGTAATCGACCGTAACGCTGCGACCGGTGCGAGTCAGTCCGTCTCAAGCTCTCAGCTTCTACGATCGGCCCTTTCTGCCACCCAATGGCTCTTTCATACCATCGCGAGATAACTGCTAAATCAAACGGAATCTTGTAGATACATGCTACGCGCGTCAAATGTAGATTTTTCATCCTCGCTCCCCATAAATCAAATCTCTTTCACACCGCAGTTTCACACCACTGGCAGCTAGTCCGAACCACAAACGATTATGGGTGAAGACTTAGATCGCCGTTTGCTATTCGGGAGGATCCACGTAGGGTTGGTTTGTGCGGTGCCTGGTTGGAAGGAGAGGATACGGTTCTTTAGCTTGGGGTGGTGGATCTTTTCATTTGGTTCAACCTTCAAGTTTGCGGCTGCATATTTAGGCACTAGATGCGAGATAAACACAGTCTCGCACCTGTTTCCACGTGTACCTATTCGAACCGCTTTCCTTCACTAATAACCATACTTGGATGACCTGCGCTTGGTGCTTTTCGGAGTAGAACTGGTTCATAAACAGATCGCCAAGTTCTGTTTGCACATCCGTGTGCAGCGCAGGTGGCTTGCTGATGGCCATCTGGCTCCACAACATGAACCAGTACGTCTTGATCTTCTCTTTCTTTATGCTGGCTGATAAACGAGGTATGACAGCCCCCTAGTAAGAGAATACGTTAGAGCGTTGGGGTCCGAGATCTGAGTCCTCACTACGCTCGCGACTCACTTTTGGAGTACAAAGCCGCGATCCCTGAGAGGCTGGGTCAGTAGAGGATGGTTCCGTGTTGTCATTACCCTGATTCGTAATACCGATTGATGTGAGTATCGTAGTCGTACTGTAGACAACTCACCCTGGTCGTATTATCCCCCTTTTTTACTAGCGGTGGATCTGACTCTCCGACACTGTCGGTCTCGCCACCATCCGTCTCCGAGGCCTCGAATGAGGGGGATGCAGAAATCATGTTTACAGTTTTCGGAGGTAGGGATCTATGCCTTCCCTTGCTGGAGTTTTCACCGTGACTGACATGAGCTCGAGTCTCTGTGATTGGAGGTAAAGACGAGTGACGACGAGCCAGCAGCGACGCTGGCGGGACGTCATCCATAATGTGATCCATTTCCCCTAGATCGACTATTGTCATGCCAGTCGGGTTGAGAGGTGTAATTTTGAAAAAAATGGCTGGCTTGGGGTGTATCATCGTAGGTAGGAATGCGAGTAATTGCGAAGCGAGGCGATGGCCGTGGTGTGATTGAGCTGAGCGCTCAATTCCGTCTTTGTTCTATTGTCTGACATATCACTACTACGCCTATCGTCTATGAGCACACAGCACACGCATAACCCAACCTCGAGCGACAATCTCATCACTCTCAACTATTCAATGCAAAGCACCATGGAACAACTGAGGGAGCAAGTTGAGAAGGTGTGCGCTACGAATGAAAAGACAGAAACTCGGTTTCAGTCATTGACGGACCGTATTGACGAGATCAATGTGAGTCTCGCCATCCTACATTGTGTATTATTTCACGACAACTTAGGGTAAATAGGTTGCTACGGCAGAGATAAAAGAACTTGAGAGGGAGGTGCAGGAGGGGTTCACATCTCTACGTTCTATGATCAGTGATCACAAGGTCCGGAGGTTGGAATGGCAAAGGCAATTTGGTCCGTCTCATTCAGATCCTCGACAGACACTGGCATGTCCTAACATTTCATAGAACAAAGCACAGATAAGAAGTTAGAAAAAATCGAGGGTGTTTTGGCACATATCCTCAACGGATTTTTGACCCCAGACTCGGATGGTGATGAGTTGATTCAAGCCCCTATCTCCTCGCATTCTTCGCCAGCAGTCAGGCAGTCGTCTGCCCAGGATCATGAAGGCCAACCTTTAGTGCGGACAACGTCGGAAGGTATTGTTTCAGACGTGGACACCGCAAGCACTGTCTTGGAGCAGCGAGATGATGGACCCAACTCCGAGTCGGAACGCCACGACAACTATGGTGGCGTACAGGCGGTACAGCCTCGGAATCTCAGCAGCCGGCTACGTATACATGACCCTTACATACTCAGTTATCTTATCAAGAAGACTGGTGAGATCACAGAGAACTTGTTGAAGGATTGGAGTGTGCGCAAGGCCGTTATCCTGGCGATCGTCTTTATTACGTTGTACAAAGTTTGTACAACTTTAATCTATGCTTTACAGGTCGATGAAGTTATCGTATACTAGTAAATACATGAAGTGTGAATCCTGTAGGGGTGGGTCGTGGCCCTCGTGGGGTGGGTTAGTCCGACGCCTGCTGCCTGGACTGGGTCCGTATATCATCGATCAGGAGACGAACTTGTTGCATCCGAGAGAGTCAATCCAAGGGGAGGACATACGTTCTGATTCCTCGTTGATCTTCTTCTTTACCCTAGCCTCCTGATCTTGGAGCGTCTGTCTTCTCTTCTGAACTTCCTTAGCATCCCGATCGAGGTTCTCGCCGAGGCCCCTTGTCGTGGCTTCAGTAACGAGCCTGATATCATGTCGAATTTCCGGTAAGCGAGTGGAGTCAGAGGATATGAGGTCGTGAACGCCGTACCTGCCCCCACCGAGGATTACGCCAGCGTCGAGCTCGCTAGCGCGGCTGAGGGAGCCACGACTGCGAAACCCGAGGCATTGGGACCTTGTGCGGGTGGCAAGGCTGGGCATGGGCACGAGTGTGGACTGTGGCCTCGAGCGTCGAGATAAAGGCCTTAGGTGAAAGCAAGGGAGGGCGAAATGAGGCACGAGGGAGGGGAAAGTCGAGGATCGCTCGTGGTGGAATGCGCGAGGAAGCGAGCGTGCGAGACGAAGTCAGTGGTGCAGCGATAACGGGGGAGGCGCGCGGCTTGTGCGAGGTTGTAGGACAGAACTCGGCAGAGCCACACTGCCTCGTAAGAGTTTCCATGATTTGCTGATGGAGGCGCGTGAACCAGAAGACTCGCTAACTCGTTGATTTTCAAAGCCACGGCCTGCCAGTCAGTGACGGAGGGCCAGTGCGTTACAGCGCGTGCTCCAGTGGCCTTACTACTGGCTAGCAGTACGTACGTACGTATTATATATCATTGAGATGGTGCCGCAACACATGCGTGCCTTTGTTCCGGAGTCAAGCCGCGATTGATACCCTTGCGCTGGACTTTGTTCTCTGCGAACTCGTCGGTCTCATTTAGCCTGCCGGTCATGCCTCAACAACTCGAGTATCAAGAATGCTACTACAAACTTGGACACGAATCTGTCATAAATGCAATGGTACTCAGTCCCGATGGACGTCGGCTCGTCACGGGTAGTGAGGACTCCACTGTACTGGTGTGGTCCACACAGTCCGGTGCCACTTTGTTTCGCATCAAAGCCCACTCGCCAGTTCTCTCCCTCGCATGGCTGAGAAACTCAAGGGGATTTGTCTTTGGGTGTAAAAACGGTATGCTGGCATCTGTGGTTATAACCGAGGTATGTTCCCCGGTCCGATTGGGGCTTAAGGCTCGACTTGTATTCCGTCCGCACACTAGGCTAACTACACTGTCCACACACAGCGGTACATCGAAACGACCTATTTCAAAGGCCATAGTGCTGCCATCTGTTGCATATCTCCCAAATTTAACGAAGTGTCACCCATATCAGCGGCCATGGACGATGTTAGGATTTGGACACGTACAGCAGGACAAACTGAAGGCCAAGGTACGTTCCCTCAACTTCCCTGGCATGTAGTAATCGTAACTCATAATCGAGAACGCGATCTAGTCGAACGCTGGGAGCTGAAAGTTAAACTGGATTGCCCGAGTGTATTTGATCGTCATCGCGAAGTAGAGGTCACATCAGTCAATTGGGAAGATGAAGTTGCTGCCGCACACATATCCCGAGTCCTAGTGTCATATAGGTGGCATGGAATTGTGTACGCCCTTAAATTCTCTCCAAATGCCATCCTGCACACATCTTATTTGATTAGTTGCTGGGACATAACAAAGATGTCAGTTCTCTGGCACATTCCCATTGACGAGTGGTAAGCACTACGCCGCATTCCTGTGCGGTCATCGTTGTTAATTATGTTCTAATTGCTAATCGTAGTGGCACCCTTTCACTATCTCCAAATGGCAAGTTTGCGGCAACCTTTGGGCTATCAAACTACTTTGAGGTGCGAGAGCTGAAGTCGGGTATCGTTCAAAGTATGCAATGGAGACCTTCGAAAGCGGGTGCCAAACTGCGAGCCACTGGTGTACCATTGGAAGCGCAGCTTGCAATGAATCAGCCGGTTTGTTTCGCTCATCAAGGTTTTGCTGTGGCCGGCACTGCAGGTGGAGCCTGTGTCTATGTATGGGATGCTGAGCGTGGAGACCAGCTGCTATCCTTGAACCACGGTGGTAAGCTCCGGAATATAAGTTTAGTAATCGCAATACTAAAGACTCTCACAGAGGGTTCAAAAGTGTGCGCTCTTGTGGTGCGTTGAGCGAGGCGCTCGCCGCGCTCCCAGTTAGTACAAATACTGACTTTGCCACTGGCATTTGATGTCTGCACATAGACTGCATATTTGGACGAAGATAACTTCTTGATCATAACTGGTACAGAACGACACGGAAAATATTATGTTTTCTTGTGGGTAACAGTCCCATGCAATGCCCGAGCGACAACATGTGTGTACAGTTCACTGTCCAAGTCAAAGACTACTAATATACGATTTTCTCTCTCTAGATACCGTTGCAGGACAAAAAATAGAACTGAGTTTCACCCGAAACTTTTGGATAAACATATTGTTTATCATTGTCCTGGTGGCCCTATTGCTGGGGTGGGTGATGTATGTGGTCAAGATCGCAGCAGCAGTGTGAACGGTTCACAAGGAACTTAACTACCGTCATGTTGCACCCCCCCCCCTCTCTTTCCTTAACACTAGCTTACATGTATGAGTATGTGACATATGTGACGGCCTTCGGCGCCGGGTTTTCTCCCTTGCCCTCGAACTCATGAGCGTGGTCTTCGGACTAACGTTACAGTACCTAAAGATCGTCGAGTTCATCCGCGCTTCAGAACCCACACTCGTCTCACCTCGATTCGCGGCTCCAGATTCGACGGCTTGGACCTGGACCTGAGTCTCCGAGCCGATCGGGGGTAAGTCTTGAAAAGGGGGGTGAGTTGAAGCTCCTCCTCAGAGATAGTCTCGTAAGCATGCGCGCAAGCCGGGGGACAAGAAAGGAGACGGAGGTGATCATGAGTGTGCGAGGGCATGCGCTGGGAGACGAGAAAGGAGACGGAGGCGATGATGACGTTCGAGGGCACACACGGCGTCACATGCGCGCATGAAGGACAATGGGCTGGGCCACGCGAGTCAGGGTGCGCGCATGAAGGACAATGGGCTGGGCCACGCGAGTAGGGCACGAGGCATCGATTGATTGAAGATCATGACGGCAGGTATGGAAGTACAGATCCGGAAGCATCGGTCCATCGGACGAGGCACGAGGGAGATGTAATATGTCAATTATCACCAGGTCGGACCTGGACAATCTGTACCCACCCGCGTCACGGCTACGCCATTGCAATGTCAGATATACTAGATGGCCTCTTCCGAAACCTCGAAGATACACTCGAGAGTGGGCTCAAAGATATCAAAAGCGCACACAAATCTGCAGGTAGCATAGCAAACGGTCTTGGGGAGCTTATGTCGTCCTTTGATGTGCAAGAGGTACGCCGTACGCATGGCACTTGGACTGAGACCCACTGAACCCCCAAAAGACTGCATGGCGTAACTCCATCAAAGCCCTAAGACGTCAATTTAAGGATGGTTTGGACGACATGAAGAAACAGCTGATGGAAGCTGATGGAAGCGAGGAAAGCACTGGCACGCGGCCGCGTGGAGCCAACTCCTCATGACTTGACATGTAGCACTCTGGGAGAATGGCGGTGAATTGTATGGGGAGTTCACTACAGGTTACTGTCCGTGACCATAAACCTGAATACGATATATACATGTAAAAGTCTTGTGGCCCCAATTTGCCAATACCTGGACGACGACCCGATCAAAGTAATGATCGTCATGCGCAATAATAGTAAAATTCTGATGAACCCTCGAAGCCAAGGGTTCATGAATGCCTGATAGTAAATGAATGCCACAATACCCGGGACCAAAGTCTGGTGTGCGTATGCCATCGTCCCCCAATGTGTCACAAAGACCGTTATCAGTGGACTTCAGTCCCCAAAGAACAAGCTTTTTGGGAGCAGAAGTTGCAGATGGTACGTTCACATGCCCCACAACAAGGGAGGACAAACGAATGGGACGCGTGAACTGTATTCCGATTTGTCCAGAGTCTCCATGGAAGGCCCAGCACTCCCCAAGTTCCATGCCATCCGATAAAGCAAGTGCCGGTAAATGCTTCAAGTTTTCCCTCGAAGCCCGTGAAATGATTGCGAACGGATTGCGAACAGTCGGGGGTGAATATGTCTCAGATGTTAACGTATTGATTACTTTGCCACCTGCCTCGATACTGGCATATTCAAGGACAGGGGAAGGAGCGGTGGACCTGGTCCCCAAAGCAGGAGCCTGAGGCTCACTGGCAGGTTGTGCCAGTGGGCGTCGTCCAAAATGAGCTTCGATATGATAGTGCCGCCATTTGAATGATGTCGGAAGACGGTTGTCGGCAAAGAGGTCCATTCGGCTTGTAAAGACACGAAATTCGAAAGGAAGTGAGGGTGGGGGCTCGACGTTGAATACAAAATCTGTGGACATTGCACCGAACGCCAAACAAAATACCCATAGCGTCGTGAATGACACAACAACTACGGTTCCGATTCTGCCAGTGCTCCAAGCACCAGCAGGGGATTGCACTTGACTTGACTGAGCATTCGACTGTGTGGCCACACTGCCAGTGGTAAACATAGCGCCAATGTAGGTGCGCTGTCTCGTGAGAAACAGCGGCTTCTGGAGAAGAGATCGATCCTGAGTTGTTCGTCGCAAACAATCAAGGCGACAACAAACCGAAGTCTGTTCCTTTTGAAATCGTTGTCGTCCAAACTGGGCCTCGCTACTGGACTGGGTCCTGATATCGGAGGGTGCAGGATTGCTCGAGAATATCAAAGGCATTGTGAAACAAAGGTGATTGTCACTTCGCTTAGCGGCTTCAAGTTGGCGTCTACCAGTGGTGCACCTGGCCACGAGGCCTTGATTTCTCATCGTCTCGTTCTCAGATGCATGGTGACGTTCGTTCCTCGCCCTGCATCAGGTCTATTCACGACCTCACTATGTCAACTTGACACCAGCCCATCGCCAATGCTGCTGCCATAGGTGGGATTGCGGCGTCTCCGGTTCTCTCGCTCATCTTGTACTAAGGCATATCCCCCCCATCACTGTTCTCTCTGGGGTGACCTCTTCCTTCCTGCCACCGCCTCCGAGTTGTCTTGACCCCGAGTTGGCTTCGAGTTCCGACGCCTCTTAACTGTTGCGTCTGGTACACACTGAATTATGCGCCATTCTCCCTGGCTTGTCTCCTGGCTCCGTTGGCACGATCGCGATATGATATGGGCAACACGAACACGTGTAAATGTGCCTTAGTCTCGCTTAGTCTGGATCATATTGCCGATGAAGACAAGTTGCTGAGATAGAATTGGGAGGGGAGGGGCTTCAAAGAGCCACCCTTTGTCTTTGATGACGGGTCGACGACCCTCCTCAAAAGCTCGATCTCTCAGCCTCGCCACCCCACCCCTTACCATGTCACGCAGACCTCATCCTTACAAACCTCACCCCATGCGCTTGCGTGAGAGGAATCTAAATCCCAAACACGCTTTCAGAATCAGATCCGTAAGTGAAACAGCATGTCCGTGACTGCAGCTCACTGGCAGTGTCCGGTTCTATGAATAGGGTTTAGCAAGGATAGGGTCTGTTCAGGACGCTCGAAATTTCCACGGCTTAGCAAAGTGTGAAACCGATACCGCAGCGACGATCGACACAGTTGAAGTGATTGGACAGGGGGGCAAACCGACCGCTTTCAAGATCGTCAAATGCCTCCTCGAGTACTATGT
>Ga0210390_10004142_pt1 | contig 12303 bp, 11 predicted proteins | sample IncBWH11OmetaG_FD_161050 | JGI IMG/M metagenome (GOLD analysis project Ga0210390, IMG submission 161050) | Forest soil microbial communities from Barre Woods Harvard Forest LTER site, Petersham, Massachusetts, United States - Inc-BW-H-11-O ...
TCACGGCTTATTTGACAAGTCACGAAGTCGCGTCTGCGCATGCTCTCTTCTCAGAGGACTTAGCGCCGGACCCTGCTTTGCCAGCGCCTTTTCATAGTCCGCGACCGCGCTGTTGCTACTACCAGCACGATCGTGAACCTGCGCTCGATTGTGGTACACCCAAGCATTCTCCGGACTCAGACCTATCGAAGTTTCAAACTCGTTCATTGCCTGCGCAGTTTCACCTAAGCCTGCGAGGGCAAAACCTTGCCCATCACGAACGACTGCTTCGGCCTCCTGGTACCATTCAGCCCAACTAGAGTTGGCCGCCGATGTAATTGTTAAAGTTTGCAGCGCCAAATTCAGTTCCTCGACTGCTCTACGATTCTCTCCGAGTTCGGCCAAGACTTGACCCCGACCCGATAGCGACAATACGTCGTTAGATCTCAACTCGAGTGCGAGCGAGTAGTCACGAACGGCTTCCTGCAGTTGGCCCGTGTACTATAGGGCGGCTGCTCGGCCGCCATAGGCTGCCGAGTCGTCGGGATAACGGCTGATATATTCAGTAAAGAACGAAATGGCATCTTGATACCGTTCCGTAAACAGCCAGGGGGCATCTAACGACGTCAGAATATACTCAATAGCTGTGGGGTCCTGGAGACGGTCTCTGGAGTCGAGCGCTTGCAAGAGTCGAGCTCGCGCCTTGTCGTACTGCTCCGATAGAAGATGAGCATGCGCCTCGTGAATGAGCTGATACACGATAGCCGTGGATTCGGCTTCGCTGCCGGACCGCGACAATTTTCTCGTGAATACCTCTGGAAATTTCATCGGTCGCAAGTGCCGTCGGGAGAATATTGGCTCGTCAATGCCAGCTCCGATTCTAGAGGCTGGCGTGTCGTCATTCAGGTTGGCGTCGCGGAATCAAATAACCTGTCCCGACTCATTTGAGCCAAGGGCTCGGAAATCATGGGCTGTCCCCGAATCCCGCGACTGCCGCCTGCAAAGAAATGTGGAAGAGGTGTAAGCTACAACGCTTCACGGGAATTGTGAGGAGGATCGCCGGTTATGCGCTTTGACACTTTGATTCGCGGCGGAACGATTGTTACGGCTACTGATACTTATGTTAGCGACGTGGGGATTGTTGGCGGGAAGATTTCCGCGATTGGGTTGAATTTGCCGATGGAGGGCGCGGGTAAGGTGATTGAGGCGCGCGGGATGCTCGTGATGCCCGGCGGGATTGACGTGCATACGCATTTGGATATGCCGTTCGGCGGGACTACCAGCGCTGACGATTTCGAAAGCGGGACGGTGGCGGCGGCTTACGGCGGGACGACTAGCTTGATTGATTTTGCGATTCAGTATAAAGGGCAGACGCTGCGGCACGCTTTCGATACGTGGATGAAGAAGGCGGATGGCAAGGCGGTGATTGATTATTCGTTTCACTGCATCATCACGGATATTGCGGGGGCGCAGCTCGATGAGATGAAGGCGTTCGTGCGCGACGGCGTGCCTACTTTTAAATTGTTCATGGCGTATCCGGGTGTGTTCATGCTGGATGACGCTTCGATTTTCAAGGCGATGGGAGTGGCGGCGGACTGCGGCGGAATGATTTGCATGCACGCGGAAAATGGCGGCGCGATTGATGTGATCGTGCAGCGGGCTCTGGCAGAGGGAAAACGCGCGCCAAAATATCATGCGCTCACGCGGCCGGTGACGGCCGAGGCGGAAGCGACGTCGCGGGCGATTGCGCTGGCGGAAATGGCGGGGACGCCAGTGTACATCGTGCATTTATCGTGCAATGAGGCGCTGGAGAAAGTACGCGAGGCGCGCGATCGGGGATTGCGCGTTTATGCGGAAACTTGTCCGCAGTATTTATATTTGTCACTGGAAAATATGGATGGGCCGGGATTCGATGGCGCGAAATATGTGTTCACGCCGCCGCTGCGTGAAAAGTGGCATCAGGAAAAATTGTGGCAGGGGCTGGCAAAGGATGATTTGCAGGTGGTTTCGACGGACCATTGTCCATTTTGCATGAAGGAGCAGAAGGAATTGGGGAAGGACGATTTCACGAAGATTCCTAACGGCGGACCGGGGATCGAGCATCGCGTGAGTTTGGTATATAGCGGCGGAGTGCATGGCGGGAAATTTTCGCCGAACCGGTTTGTGCAGTTGGTCTCTACGGCGCCCGCGAAGTTGTTTGGTTTGTATCCGCGCAAGGGGACGGTGGCCGTGGGGTCGGATGCGGATTTGATTGTGTTTGAGGCGAATGAGGAGCAGACGATCAGTGTGAAGACGCATCATATGCGCGTGGATTATTCGATGTTTGAGGGGACGCGGGTGAAGGGCGTGCCGAAGACGGTTTTGTCGCGGGGGCGGGTGATTGTGGAGGGCGGGCGGTTTGTGGGCAAAGTTGGGGCGGGGGAATTTTTGAAGCGGGAGAATCCGGCGAGGGTTTAGTTGCGGAATTGCCGCATTGCGCTAAAGAAAAAGCAGATCCCTCTCTGCGTCCCGCGCCCGCCAAAATGCGGCGGGCAAGAATATGCGCGGGACTCCGTTCGTGATGACAGCCACTGCTCTTTTCCGCGAGCGGTGGAGTTCCGACACCGTGCGACGGGGTTGACCCTGCGGCTACGATCGAGAAGCGTGGCTTCAGGGGCTGAGGTCCCCTTTTTTTTGCGGGGTTTTACGGCGGGGCTGCAGCCCCGCCCTGCCGGAGCGCGGCCAATCATCTGACAGTTTTTAATCGCGGGAGACGCCGGCTACCCAGGGGATGCTTACCAGGCCGTCTTTTACCTGGACATCCACGATGTCGCCGGTGGTGAAGCGATCGAAATCGCTGCGGTCAACTGGAATGCGTTCGAAGCGATGGCCTGCGCGCCAGGAATTTACGATGAGGCGGCGGCTGGGAACCGGGCCGGTCATCGAGAATCTGCTGATCACGCGAGCTTTTTCGATGTGGGCGGGGGAACGATCGAGCGCGCCGTTAGCGTAGAGCAGTGCGGCGAGCAGCCACGGCAGCGGGAGAAGTCCGTAATAAATGCGTTTCAGGGATTCAACTTCTTGGTGACGGAGCGCGCGGCGCTCGACGATGATGGCCAGGCCGAGCGTTAGAAAAAAAACCACGCCGATGAAAATCACGATGCCGTCGAGTTCGAGGGCTGGGTAGCGGCCGCTGGCGACGATGAAGGCGATCGCGCCGACGAGAAATAGCGCGGTGCGATTAAGCAGCGAGCGTCGCAGCGAAAATTCCGCGGCGGAAGAACTGAGGCCGCAGGCGTCGCATGTGTCGCTGAGCCGTTCAGCCCCACAGTTCAAACAACGCGTCATCGTGAAGTCTGTCCCCCGTGGTGTGACGGTTTGATGTTATGAGGCAGCCGCTTGAGTGTCAATTCGCCCCGTCATTGTCGACGCCTACGTATGCCACGCTCGCCGGACGCACGCCTGCTCCGTTTATTAGACACCGGAATGCGATGAGTTGGCTCTACTTGACCTGGCGCTCGCTGGTGGGAGGAGTGTCGAGGCAGACGATGTTCTCGTCGCGGCCGTTGGCGAGCATCTCGCAGTCAATTCCTTGGGCGCTGCGGATGGCTTCCTGAGCGGTGGCGCCGGAGGCGGTGGCGCAGTGCATGGCGCCTTTGAAGGTTTGGCAGACTTCGTATTCGTTTTTGGTTTGTTGGATCGAGGAATAAAGGAGGACGCCGATGAAAACGGCGGCACCAAGAGTGATGATTACGCGGATTTGGGTTTTGCGATCTGGCATGGAGCCTCTTTTATTTTCTGCGACGCGTCGATGGCGCAGCAAACTGCGCCGCTACAAAAACCACATCAATGGCTGCCCGGTCCCGCGAGGCGGGACCGGGCGCTACGAAAGTCAAAGGCGCCCAGCTAAAGCTGGCCGCTACAGAGTCAACGGCAACGTTAAAAACGACTACCACCGAGCCGGCGGGACGCCGGCGCTACAAAACCAACGGCTGGGCCACGAGCTACAAAAATTCTCCTGTGGTTATTTTGCACCTGACCTCCGCGAAAGTTCCTTTTGAATATAACGCCGAACGTGGGGCGAGAGGCCTTCTAGCGTCGCCAGGTCTTTCAGGTCGCGCAGCGTGAGATTTGGTAGAAACGCCAGGACTACCGGAATGGGCGTGTGCGGATTTCGAACTAACGCGACGCGGACATTGTACTGAACGGCCCAGCGCGGATGTTGCGCGACGGCGGCGACGACGCGTTCCGGCACGCCGGGTTTTGCCAGGACTTTCAGGACTTGGCTCTCGGTGAGAAACGCGTTGGCTAGCGCGAGCTTGATCGCCTGCGGGAGGCCTTCGGCGAGGAGCGCGCCGACGACGCGGGCGGGGCCGCGGCGAGCGAGCGTCAGTTTTTGGCCAATCGGAAGTTGCGGCACGCGCGTGATCATTAATTCTTCGGCCACGCGACGGATTTCGGCGGGCGTGGAGGGCTGCAAGCTCAGGCGCACGAGGTCGAACAAATATAACTGGCGTAGCAGCGCCATCGCGAAGCGGCGCGGCGTGCGCGGATGTCGCGCGAGGCGGAAGCGCACGCCTTCGCTGGCGGTCCACTTCCCTTTTTCAGCGATGGCTGTGAGGACGTTCGCGGAAAGATCGAGGCGCTCGAGCATTTGGGAAATGTGCGGTTCTTCGATCAGCGGATTTTCAAGAAGTGCGAGGAGAGTCACTTCTTCGGGCTCGTGGATTAGCGCTTGCAAGTCTTCTTTCGGCGCGGATTGCGCACTTTGCGCCCGCGCGGGAAGTTCATCCGGCATGAGCCTTGCGCTTCCCGAGATTAATCGCCATTTTCGCCGCAGCTTCGGCGGATTTCATTTGCAGCGCGACGACGCTGGCATGCGGCGCGAGGTCGTGGAGTCGCGCGTCAATCGCGGCGTCGAAGAATTTGCTGCGCCCGATGGTGCCGCCGGCCTTGGCGATGGAGATCTCGCAATCCTGCATGGCGAGTTTTTCGATCACGCTGGCGGCGAGGTCGCCGAGCGATGCGGCAGCGGTGGTGAGGAGTTCGCAGGCGACCGCATCACCTTTGTCGCCAAGCTCGCCGACCAGAGGAAAGATGCGCGGGAAGACGTCGTCCGGATTTTTCACGACCCAGTCGAGGACGCGAGTCCATTCATTGCACCCGAGCCACTTCAGCATTTTGTCGCAGAGGGCGGTTTGCGGGCCGCGATTTTCTTCGGCGCGAACGACCGCGGCGAGAGCGCGACGTCCGATGTCGAAGGCGCTGCCTTCATCGCTGAACCACGGACCGCGCCCTCCGGCTCGAGCGGTATGGCCGTGCGTATCGCGGCCGTATGCGGCGGAGCCGGTGCCCACGACCAGGATGACGCCTTCGCCTTCACCTACGGCGGCGTTCAATGTGATCGCGAGGTCGGTGGTCACCGTGACTGCGGCTTCAGGAAAAGCGCGTTCCAGAAAAGTGGCTATGCGTTTCGCGACGGATTCGCGGCCCGCGCCACCGATTCCCGCGCAGATACCGCGAATATCGCTGGCCTTCAGATGATGGCGTTCGAGGACCACGTCGGCTGCGTCGCTGAGCGTGAACCAGGCCTTCGCATATCCGGCGCGGAGCGGATTCGACGGGCCCGCGGTAGCGCGCGCCAGAACGTTCGCATCCGCGTCCATCAAAATGCAATCAGTTTTCGTGCCGCCACCATCGAAACCGAGATAGAACGAGGTTTCTGGCGCGGAATCTTGCTCAGTCATTCAGTTCACCATGCTTGACAGCGTTCAAAGCGGACAGTTAGCATCCCGCGACCCACGGCCGCGATCGGAAACGAGATCAGCGCGATGCAAATCAGCCCCATTGACCTCGGCATTCTGGTGCTCTATCTCGCGGGCATCACGCTTTTCGGCGCGCGTTTCCGGCGCGGTCAGCAGAATCTGCGCGACTACTTTTTGGGCGGCCGCACGGCACCCTGGTGGGCGCTAGCTTGTTCGATCGTCGCGACCGAAACTTCCACGCTCACTATCATCGGCACGCCGGCGATTGCCTATGGCGGAAACCTGGGATTTCTGCAACTGGTGCTGGGCTACCTCGTGGCGCGAGTGATCCTCTGCGTGGTACTTATACCACAATACTTCCAAGGCGAATTTTATACCGCCTACCAGCTTCTGGAAAAGCGTTTCGGTGCGCGGATGAGGTCGGTGGCGGCGGTAGTTTTTATGGGAACGCGGGCCCTGGCGGAGGGCGTGCGGATTTCGGCAATCGGGAAAGTGGTGAGCGTCGCGTTTGGGACCGGAGACCGCATTTCGATTTTGATTATCACGGTGCTGACGATGTTTTATACGTTTGAGGGCGGGATGCGAGCGGTGATTTGGACGGACGTGGTGCAATTCTTTTTGTATTTGACTGGCTCGGTGGCGGCGTTCTTTCTGTTGTTGCACAAAATTCCCGGCGGCTGGCCGGAAGTGACGCAAGTGGCTGCGGCGGCGGGCGGAAAATTGCGCGTGTTCGATTTCGCTTTCAGTTTGACGCAGAGTTTTACGTTTTGGTCCGGACTGATTGGGGGAACTTTCCTTACGATGGCGAGTCACGGGACAGATCAGACCATGGTCCAGCGATTGCTCGCGGCGCGGAACGAACGCGATAGCAAGAAGGCGCTTTTGGTGAGCGGCGTGATTATTTTGGTGCAGTTCACCTTGTTTCTGGTGATCGGCGTGATGCTTTTTGTGTACATGAGGAGTGGAATGCTGGTTGTGCCTGGAGGCGACCCGGATAGGATCTATCCTGCGTTCATTGTTCACGGCATGCCCGTAGGGCTTGCGGGAATTGTGCTGGCGTCGATTTTTGCAGTTGCGATGTCGAACGCTAGCGGCTCGTTGAACTCGCTGGCTTCATCGAGCATGATGGATATGGGGAGGCGACGCGCGGAAACCACGGCACAGTCGCTTGGCGCTTCGCGGCGGATCACGCTGGTATGGGGCGTCGTGTTGGGGCTGCTGGCGCTGGTGCCCTGGGGGCCGGTGCTGGTGGCGGGGTTGACGATTGCATCCATCACCTACGGTGCTTTGCTGGGCGTGTTTTTGCTGGGGACTTGGAATGCACGGGCAAATGAAACGGGCGCGCTGCTGGGATTTGCGGCAGGACTTGCGACGATGATCGCGGTGAATCGGTTTACGCCGTTGGCGTGGACTTGGTATGTGCTGGCTGGAACGATTGTGACTTTTTTTGTAGGCACAATTGCGAGCGAAGTGGCGCGCGAGTCGAGAAATGTGGCGAGCGGCTCGGCGGATTAGGTTTTTGTGCTCTGAGAGAGGCTTTTTCGGAATGCCGGCAAAGAGTGGCGAAAGACTTGACCTGATACGCGCGCTGGGGCCTTGGGCTGCTGCGGCCATCGTGATTGGGACGATGGTAGGCACGGGAATCTTTTTGAAGCCGGGTGAGATGGCGGCGGTGGGCGGATCGGTGAGCGTCGTCTATGCCGCGTGGATCGTGGGTGGGTTGCTGTCGCTTTTTGGGGCGCTTTCGTTTGCGGAACTGGGCGCGGCGTTGCCGGAAGCGGGCGGGCAGTACGCTTATTTGCGGAACGGGCTTGGGCCGTTGTGGGGATTTCTTTTTGGGTGGATGCATTCGACGGTGGGCGAATCGAGTTCGGCGGCGTCCATCGCGGCGGGATTCGCGCGATTTTCGAGTTTTCTGATTCCGGTGATTGCTGCGCCGATTTTTACGTGGCACGTCACCAATCCTTTCTCGGGCAAACCTTACGATTACGCATTCACCTGGGCGCAGCCACTGGCGGTGGCGGCGATCGCGCTTTTTACGTTCATCAATTATTTGGGAGTGCGGCTGGGCGGTCGCGTGCAGATTGCGTTGACGATTTTGAAGATTGCTTCGGTTCTGGCAATCGTCGCGGCGGGATTTTGGTTTGGACATGGAAGCATGGAACACTTTCATCCCTTCTGGCCAAGTGGATCTGGCATTGGCACGATGGCTAAGTTCTTTGCGGCGCTGGCGGCTGCGCTGTGGGCTTATGACGGGTGGGAGGACCTGAACCGCGTCGGCTCGGAAGTGGAGCGGCCGCAGCGCAATATTCCCGTGGCGCTGATCGGCGGGACGATTCTGGTCGGCGGCATTTATTTGATGTTTAGCGCGGTTTGTTTTTATGCGCTGCCGTTTGCTAGCGTCGCGAGTTCGTCGCATGTGGCTTCGGACGTGGTTTCCAGCTTCGCGGGGCGGGACGCGGCGGGCTGGATTACGATTGCGATGGTGATCGCGGCGCTGGGTACGCTGAATTCTTCGCTATTGAGTGGGGCGCGCGTGCCTTATGCGATGGCGCGAGACGGATTATTTTTTCGTGTCACGGGGATTGTGCATCCCAGATTTCGCACGCCGGGTGGGGCTTTGATTTTTCAGGGGACTTTGGCGGGATTCATGGCTTTGACTGGGACGTTTGAGGAGCTGACTTCCCTTTTTGTGTTTGCGGCTTGGATTTTTTATGCGCTGTCCGTTGTGGCGATGATGCGGCTGCGGCGTATCTCGCCTGAGCTTGCGCGTCCGTATCGAACGTGGGGTTACCCGGTAGTGCCGGCGTTGTTTGTGGCTGGGGCGTTGGCGCTTACGGTGAACATTTGGATTGAGCGGCCGGTGCGGTCGTCGATTGGGTTGGCGTTGATACTTTCGGGGCTTTTATTTTATCGCGCGTGGCGGGATCGGGGTGTGGAGACTCCTGGTTAGAGTCCGGCGGCTATTCGCGCGAAGCTGAGGAAAAGATGTGTCGCACTTCGGGCGCTCGGGATTTATTCGCGACTGTTCCCAGACCTTCCGGTCTGGGCTCACTTGTGCCGCGCCTACGGCGCTCAGGCATGCGCTGGCGCGGTGCCACGGCGGCGTCTCGCCCTTCCGGGTCTGGAGGTCGTGACTTCGCTGGCAGCTGCACGGCTCAGAGTTTCACGTATGTGGCTGCGGGTGGGCGCGGCTGCGATCCTTGTGGGTCGAGCAGGTGCACGAGCAATTGAACGCCCTCGGCTAGACGCGGGCCGGGACGCGAGAAGTGGCTGTTGGCATCCACTGCGAAGATGCGGCGATTGCGGATGGCGGGGAGATTTTCCCAGTGTGTTGGGATTTTCGCGGCTTGGAATTCTTTCGCGTTGCGCGTCGCATCGTAGCCGCAGAGCATCACCAGGATCACATCGGCGTTGCTTTGCGCGATATCGTCCGCTGAAACTTTGAATGACGGGTGCCCTGCCCGGCCGAGTACATCATCGCCGCCTGCAATTGCCACCATTTCTGGAACCCAGTGGCCGCCTACGTAGAACGGGTCAAGCCATTCCAGGCAGGCCACGCGTGGGCGGACGGAAAAACCTCTAGCGGCTTGCGTGGTCGTGGACGCGCCAGCTTGCGCTGCGGCGGACGCTTGCCCGTTCGTGGATGCGGTGCGGGACGCGACGGCTTGCACTTTCGCCGTAAGCTCGGCGGCGAGCGTTTCGGCGCGTACGCGCGTGTTGGTTGCTTCGCCTGTGCGAATGATGTCCTGCCAAACGTCATCCAGTGAGTGAGGAGTAAGCGTCAGGACGCGCGGCGGGCGCGAGAAACGCGTCAACGCTGTGGCAAGATCGTCGGGCGATGCGGCGCAGACGTGGCACAGATCCTGGGTGACGATCAAGTCGGGCGCGAGGGACGCAAGCAGGTCGGCGTCAACCGCGTAAATGCTTTCGCCGCGGGCGACGAGTTCGCTAACCTGGCGATCGATTTCCGCGGGCGCAGCGGTGGGATCCACGCGTGGCCTAATCAGCGCGGGTTTGCTGGCCGCTTCCGGCGGGAAATCACATTCGTGCGTGATGCCGACGACCTGATCGCCGACGCCGAGCGCGTACAGGATTTCGGTTGCCGAAGGAAGCAGCGAGACGATTCGCATGGAGTTATCGTAACGCATACGCGCGCGGTTTGCAGCGGCGCGCGTCCGACATAAGCGATCTAATCGTAGAGCAGATACTTCGCGCGGAGCGCGCGGAAATCCGCGAGGTCGCTATCCCAGCTGACGATGATGCCGGCGGGGGCTTGATACTGGATCAGGGCGTCCAACGTGGTCTGCGAGGCAAGCAAATCCATCAGCTTCGTGACCTGGAAGCGTTCGGGATAGAGGCGGTGGAGCGCGTCGGTGATCTCGAGGCCGGTGCGGATGGAGTCGAACGCGTCGTGGTCGGTGATTGCGAGTTTCACGCCGGCGCAGACTTCACCCTTGTAGAGACCATCGCTGGGAGTAAAACTGGCAGAGGCAAGGCTCACGCCGGGAATTTGTCGCGGGGTCAGCGAATTCAGCAAGACATCGGAATGGATCCAGGGTGCGCCCAGTTGTTCGAACGGCGCATCGGTGCCGCGGCCGACGGACACTCCAGCGGGCTGCAGGATTTCGATGCCAGGGTACAAGAGGGCTTCGTTGAGCGTGCGCAGATTGGGCGAGGGCGGGATCCATGTGAGGCCGGTCTGGTCGAATGTCTGACTGCGACGCCAATTTTTCATGGCGATGACGTGCAGGTCGAGGCCCATTTTATTTTCGCCGTTAAACATGCGGGCCAACTCGCCGAGCGTCATGCCATAGATGACCGGCAAGCGAAAATATCCGACGAAGGAAATGCGCGATGGATCGAGCATCGGGCCTTGGATTTTTTCGCCGCCGAGAGGGTCGGGGCGATCAAGAACGAAGAACGGGATTTTGTGCTTTGCGGCGGCTTCCATACAATAGCCCATGGTGGTGATGAAAGTGTAGAAGCGCACGCCGGCGCCTTGAATGTCGAAGACCAGAGCGTCGAGGCCCTGCAACATTTGGTCGCTGGGGCGGCGCGTGTCACCGTACAGGCTGAAGATTTGTAGTCCGGTGGCGGAGTCCGTGTCGTTTCCGACTTTCGCATCGAGTTGACCGGCGATGCCGTGCTCGGGGCTGAAGAGCGCGACGAGTTTTACGCCGTCGGCGTGGGCGAGAACGTCGATGGTGCGGCGGCCCTGCGAATCCACTCCTGTTTGATTGGTGATCAGGCCGACGCGTTTGCCGCGCAGTGCGGCGAAATTTTGCTCTTCGAGGACGTCAATGCCGGTTTTCGTGCGATCGGTGCCCTGCGCGGACTCTGCTAACGCTGTCGCGCGAGGCGCGGGGCGGAGCGCAAGGCTGCCTACGCCTAGGACGCCCGCGAAGACGAGCAAAATTGGAACGAAACCGATACGAAACATTGTGGGGGAGGATTCGTTGTGCGCCATGCGACCGTGTGTTATATACAGCCGCGGGATGCGAGCGTCAACATGGAAGGTTCCGAATGGGTGCGATGCGTAAACTCGGACTTTCCGCGCTGCTCCTGCTCCTTCTCATGACAGCCTACGCCCGTTCGCAAAAAACCTCCGTCACGAAAGCACGAAGCTCAGCCGCAACAGCCGCCAATGCGAATTCCGCGTGGGTGGAATCCAGCCTGAAGAAAATGACTTTGCGCGAGAAGCTGGGGCAGATGCTGATGCCCTACTACTTTGGCGCGTTCACATCGGCGCAAAGCGCGGAGTACAAGAACTTGGTGCATGAAGTGGAAGAAAATCAAGTGGGTGGATTTATTCTCGGCACGACACGCGGGCCGCTGGGCATCGAGCGCAGCCAAGTCTATCCTACGGCGGAACTGACGAACGAACTGCAACGGCGCGCCAAAATCCCACTGCTAATTGGCGCGGATTTCGAGAGCGGTACCGGGATGCGGCTGGATGAAGGCACGTCGTTTCCTTCGGCGATGGCGGTGGGTGCGACGAACGATCCGAAGCTGGCGTACACGATCGGCAAAGTGATCGCGCTGGAATCGCGCGCGGCGGGCGTGCACTGGATTTTCGCGCCGGACGCGGACGTGAACAACAATCCGGATAATCCGATCATCAACATTCGTTCGTTTGGCGAAAACCCCAACAGCGTGGGGGAATTTGTGGCGCAGGAAATTCGCGGCATTGAAGAGAATGGCGGGCTTGCGACCGCGAAACATTTTCCGGGGCACGGGGATGTGAGCGTCGATTCGCACCTGGCGCTGCCGACTGTGCCGGGAGACCGCAAGGAACTCGAGGCGACCGAGCTGGTGCCTTTTCGCGCGGCGATTGGCGCGAGCGTGGGGTCGGTGATGCCAGGACATTTGGCCGTGCCGGCGTTTGAGCCGGATGCGAGCGTGCCGGCGACGACTTCGCGAAATATTCTGACTGGATTGCTGCGCGACGAATTGAAATTCAAGGGGCTGGTGGTGACCGACGCGATGGACATGGGCGGAGTGACGTCGCGTTATCCGCCGGGCGAAGCGGCGGTGCGCGCGGTGGAAGCGGGCGCGGACGTGCTGTTGATGCCGCCGG
>Ga0210390_10004143_pt1 | contig 12300 bp, 11 predicted proteins | sample IncBWH11OmetaG_FD_161050 | JGI IMG/M metagenome (GOLD analysis project Ga0210390, IMG submission 161050) | Forest soil microbial communities from Barre Woods Harvard Forest LTER site, Petersham, Massachusetts, United States - Inc-BW-H-11-O ...
CGCGGATACCCCGGAACGGCTCGACGAGGCCTATCGCCTTCGCTACCGGGTGTATTGCGTCGAGAACCAGTTCGAGGACCCTGAGCGCTGCCCGGACGGGCGCGAAGTCGACGAGGACGACGACCGCGCGGTCCATACGTTGCTGGTACATCGTCGCAGCGGGGCCGCGGTCGGGACCGCGCGGCTGATCCTGCCGCAACCGGGCGGCGGCCGGCCGTTGCCGGTCCACCGGACGGTGCGACCGCGCGCGCTGGCGGCGTTCCGGCGGCTGTCACCCCGCCACACCGCGGAAGTGTCGCGCTTTGCGGTCTCCAAGGAGTTTCGCCGCCGGCGCGGCGAGGAACGCCACGCGGACGCCGGCTTCCCCGGCGGCGGCCATGGTCCTGCCGCGAGCGAGCGACGGCTCCTGCCGCACATCACGTTGGGCCTGGTTCGCGGCATTCTTGGCATCTGCCTCGAGTACGAGATCACGATACTGGCGGCGATGATGGAGCCGGCGTTGCTGCGCGTTCTGCGCCGGCTCGGCCTCGAATTCGAGCCGCTGGGTCCGCTCGTCGAGCATCACGGGCTTCGCCAGCCCTGCGTCGCGCACATCGCTGAGTTGATCCGCAGCACGCGCGACCGCGATGGCCCGCTGTGGTGGTATGTCGAGGCGGACGTGTGCGCCATCGCCGCCCGTCCCGCGACGCTCAACGCCGCGCGCGGCACCGACGCAGGCCGGTTGAGCGCGGCGGAAATCAGCTCTGCTCGCGGGTTTCGCTAAAGCGCAGCTTTGGCCATTCCTCGATCGTCGTGCGCAGGTCCCAGGCGTTGCGTGCGAGAAACACCGGCACGCCGTCATGGTCCTCGGCGCTCGCCGACGGATTGCGCGCCTGGAAGCGTTCGAGCTCGGCCGGGTCGTCGCTGTCGAGCCAACGCGCCGCCTGGAAGGGCGCGCCGTCGAGCCGCGTCGAAAGCCCGTACTCGGCTTCGAGCCGGGCGCTCAGCACGTCAAGCTGCAGCGCGCCGACAACCCCGATGATCCAGTCGCCGCCGCTTTTCGGCTTGAAGACGCGGGTCACCCCCTCGTCCGCCAGCTGCTCGAGGGCGTGGCGCAGGTGCTTCGACTTCATCGGGTCGTCGACCTTGACCCGGCGCAGGATTTCGGGGGCAAAGCTCGGGATCCCGGTCACCCGGATGTCGCCGCCCTCGGCCAAGGTGTCGCCGATCCGCAAGCTGCCGTGGTTCGGGATGCCGATGATGTCGCCGGGCCACGCCTCCTCGGCGAGGTTGCGCTCGCGCGCCAGAAAAAACACCGGCGCCTGCACCGACATGACCCGCCCGGTGCGGATGTTCTTCAGCTTCATACCGCGCTGGAAACGACCCGATGCGAGGCGCACAAAGGCGATGCGGTCGCGGTGCTGCGGATCGATGTTGGCCTGGACCTTGAAGACGAAACCCGCGACCTCGGGCTCTTCCGGCCGGATCGCGCGCGGCCCGCTGGCATCGACGGCCGGCTGCGGCCGCGGCGACGGCGCCAGTTCGGCGATGCCGTGCAACAACTCGCGCACCCCGAAATTGTTCAAGGCGCTGCCGAAATAGACCGGCGTCTGATGCCCCGCGCGAAACGCTTGCGCGTCGAATTCCGGGCACAGCCCGCGCGCCATCTCGACCTCCTCGCGCAGTCTCGCGAGGGCCGCGGCCGGCAGCCGGCGCGCCAATTCGGGGTCGTCGAGCCCGCGGCACTGCAGCGGCTCGACGACTTGGTTGTGGGCGCCACGCTCGAACAGCAGCAGCTTGTCGTCGAACAAATCCCAGGTGCCGAGAAAGTCGCGGCCCATGCCGATCGGCCACGAGGCCGGGGTCACGTCGAGCGCGAGAGACTGCTCGATCTCGTCCAGCAGGTCGAACGGGTCGCGGCTCTCGCGGTCGAGCTTGTTGATAAAGGTCACGATCGGCACGTCGCGCAGCCGGCACACCTCGAAGAGCTTGCGGGTCTGCTCCTCGATGCCCTTGGCGGCGTCGAGCACCATGACGGCGCTGTCGACCGCGGTCAGCGTGCGGTAAGTGTCCTCGCTGAAATCCTGGTGGCCTGGCGTGTCCAAGAGGTTGAAGGTCAGCCCGCTATGCTCGAAGGTCATGACCGCGGCACTGACCGAAATGCCGCGCTCGCGCTCGATCGCCATCCAGTCGGAGCGCGCGCGCCGCCGGTCGCCGCGCGCCTTGACCTCGCCCGCAAGCTGGATCGCCCCGCCAAACAACAACAACTTTTCGGTCAAGGTGGTCTTGCCTGCGTCCGGATGCGAGATGATCGCAAACGTCCGCCGGCGCGCGATTTCGTCGGTAAGAGTACTCATTAGTTCGCTTCAACTATTCGGGGAATGCCGCTGGCCGCCGGCGCGCCCGCCAGCCGCTCTCGATCGGCCTTGCATATGAGCAGCGCGCCCCTCTTTGCCAACCGCCGCCGGCCCGTCTCTTGACCGGCGCAAGCAGCCCGAAGGAGAAGTCCAGGCTCGAGCAGATCGTATCCCAAAACGTGACCACGGCATGGCTGGCCTTTATCACGACGATCGGATTCTTTTTGCTGATCACGGCTTTATTGTATGTCTCTTGGTCTAACGCGGGATCCGCATCGGCCGCCCCAGGCACGCTGCCGGCTGCGTTGAAAGAGGGCCCCTTCCATGACCTGCTGAACACCACGGTCGGCATCGTCGGCACGGCCTGGGCCACCATAATCAGCTTTTATTTTGGTTCGAGCACCGGCTCGAAGCAAAAGACCGAGACGCTTTCGCAAGTCGCTCTGAGCCAAGCACCGATCCCCAGGTAAATCACCCGATAGTAATACCGCCAAAGCCACAGGTTGTATCGGGCGCACCAAAGGATCGCCCCGGCAAACAGCAGCAACTTTTCGGTCAAGGCGGTCTTGCCGGCGTCCGGATGCGAGATGATCGCAAACGTCCGCCGGCGCGCGATTTCGTCGGCAAAGCCGGTCATCGCTTCCTTCGGGCGTCGCGGCACATCGAGGCATGGTCGGCAGCCCCAGCCGCCGGCGCTTGACATGATCACAGCACGGCATTTTGCCAACCGGCGGATTGGCGCGGGGCGGGTGCGCACCCAGCGCCGGCGACATTCGGGCGATGTTTGGCGAGCCCGCCGGGGTATAGTCGGCTGGGCGGTATTTCGGCGAGAGGAGAGGGCTCGATGACACTGACATTGGACGACGCCAACCGCATTCTGCGCGGTGCCGTGAAAAAGGCCGAGGAGCTCGACATCAAGGTGAGCGCCGCGGTGTGCGACGCCGGCGGCCGGCTCGTCGCGTTGCAGCGCATGGACGGCGCGATCTGGGCGAGCGCCTATGGCTGCCAGGGCAAGGCCGTGGCCTCGGCGGCGTTTGGCCGGCCGAGCGGCGAGATGGCGGCGCGCGCCGACCAGCCGACGCCGCGCGGCATCGCCCTTGCCGAGGGCGGCCACATGATCATGGGCCAGGGGGCGGTGCCGATCATCCGCAACGGCGTCGTCGAGGGCGCCTGCGGGGTCGGCGGCGGCACCTCGCAACAGGACGAAGACTGCGCCCGCGCCGGCGTCGAGCAGCTGTAGGGAACGGGCGCCCGGTCGGCCGAGCCTCGGTCGCCCATCAGGTTCCGCGGCTCCGGCGAGGGCGGCGCCCGCCGCCGGCTCACGCAGCGCGGTAGAAGACCGCGAGCCACACGGTCGGCACTGCCGGGTCGGTCCACTCGACCCGGTGCCGGCAATGGGGGGCGATGTCGAGGCAGTCGCCGGGGCCGAGCATCCGGGCTTCTACCTCGCCTTCGAGGTGCAGTCGCGCGGCGCCCGACAGCAGCACGACCCATTCCCCCTCGTCCTCGTCGTACCAGAAGCCGGGCGGGCTCGCCTGCCCCGCCGAGACGATGCGCTCGACGCGGACGCCCGGCCGTTCGAACACGGTGTCCACCGCCTCGGCGGCGCCGGCATCGGGAAGTGCTGCGAACAGGTTCACGACGCTGCCCCGCGCTCCAGCCCGGCGCGGTCCCAATGCGCGAGTGTCGCCGCGGCGTCGTAAGTGCTCTGCAAAAAGGCAAGCAGCGCCGCATCGGGTGCCGCCGCCTGCCGCACCGCGTCATAAGGCAGCAGAAACTCGCCGAGCTCGCGGCTGAAAAAGCCGGCGGCCGGACGAACCGGCGCGTCGGCAAATCCCGATGGCGACGGGTAGGCGTAGGAATAGAATACCGGCCGCTCAAAGCCGGGGGCGCCCGGCCAGAACCCGCAGCTGCTGACTTCGTGCGAATAGGCTTCGCGGGTCACCTTGTCGGCGACGTTGGGTGCGCCCGGATGTTGCGGCGCAGGGCGGCCCGAAAACCGCGTCACCGCCAGGTCGAAGCTGCCCCAAAAGAAATGCACCGGGCTTGCCTTGCCGAGGAAGCGGCCGCGAAACGCCGTGAGCACCCGGTCGGCCTGCACCAGGATCCGCCAGAAGCGATTGGCATAATCGGGGTCGTAGGCGGCGTGGACGGTGTCCTTTTCAAACGGGATCGGGTCGGGGACTTCGACCGGCGTCGTCCAGATGCAGATGTCGAGGCCCAAGCCCCGCAGCCGCTTCATCAAATCCTCGTGAAACTCGGCCACCGTCATCGGCCGCAACGCGAACCCGTCGGCGGCGCCCTCGCCGGTCTCGATCGTCAGTCGATGGTCGATCAAGTCGAAGCCGATCTGGAAGACGCGCTCTCCATAGGGGACCGGCGAGGTCGTCAGCCCGCGGCTCGTCACGTAGAGCGGGACCTGCCACCAGTGGTTGACCCACGGCGCCTGGGCGAGCCGGATCTTGCCGACGACCTGCGTCCACATGTGCAAGGTGGCGCAGCTCTCGCGCCACTCCGCGAAAGGCAGGCTGGGCCAGGTTTCAGCGTTGGGCATCGTCATCTCCGGATCGAAAAGGGGCCGCCGCCGTCAGCACGCCGGCAACGGCGCGGCGCCAGCCGGCATAGCGATCCTCGCGCTCGTCATCGGGCATCCGCGGCGAGAAGACCCGCTCGGGCCGCCAGCCCGCCGCCATCGTGTCGGGGTCGGGATAGAGGCCGCGCGTCAGCCCGGCGGCATAGGCCGCACCCCAGGCAGTGGTTTCGACAATCGCCGGGCGCTCGACGACAGCGGGCAGGATGTCGGCGAGGAACTGCATCGTCCAGTCGCTGACCGTCATCCCGCCATCGACGCGCAGCGCGGCGATCTCGACGCCAGCGTCCGCCGTCATCGCCGCGACAAGGTCGCGGGTCTGGTAGCCGACGGCTTCGAGCGCCGCGCGGGCGATCTCGGCGGGCCCGCATTCCGCGGTCAACCCGATCAGCGCGCCGCGCGCCGCGGGCGACCAATAGGGCGCGCCGAGGCCGGCAAAGCCCGGCACCAGATAAAGACGCTGCCGCGGGTCCGCCCGCATCGCGAGGGCGTTGACCTCGGCCGCGGTCGCGATGATGCCGAGCCGGTCGCGCAGCCACTGCACCGCGGCGCCGGCGACGAAAATGCTGCCTTCGAGGGCGTAGGCGGTGCGGCCGGCCAGCCGATAGGCGAGCGTGGTCAGCAGGCGATGCCGCGACACAACCGGGGCGGCGCCGACGTTGACGAGGGCAAAAGCGCCGGTGCCGTAGGTCGACTTGACCATGCCGGGGCGGAAGCAGCCCTGGCCGACCAGCGCCGCCTGCTGGTCGCCGGCGAGTGCGGCGATCGGGACCGGGCGCCCGAGAAAGCCCGTGCCCGTCATCCCGAAATCGGCGCCGGTGTCGAGCACCTCGGGCAATATCTCGCGCGGGATCGCAAACGCATCGAGCAATTCCGCGTCCCATTCGAGCCGCCCGATGTCGAACAGCATCGTGCGCGCCGCGTTGGTGACGTCGGTCGCATGGCGGCGGCCCCCGGTCAGCCGCCACAGCAAAAAGCTGTCGACGGTGCCGAACGCGATCTCGCCGTTCTCGGCGCGCCGGCGCAACCCGGCAACCCGGTCGAGCAGCCAGCGGATCTTCGATGCCGCGAAGTACGGGTCGATGACGAGCCCGGTGCGCCGCGCCACGGTTTCGCCCAGCCCGTCGCGCTGCCAGCCGGCGCACAGGTCGGCGGTGCGCCGGTCCTGCCAGACGATCGCCTTATGGACCGGCCGCCCGTCGGCGCGGTCCCACAGCACCGTCGTCTCGCGCTGGTTGGCGATCCCGAGCGCGGCAATCGGACCGTCGGCCGCCGCAGCGGCCTCGCGGCAGGTCGTGGCGACGCCGCGCCAGATCTCTTCGGGGTCGTGCTCGACCCAGCCGGGCCGCGGATAGTGCTGGGCAAGCTCGACCTGCGCGCTCGACCGCACCCGGCCCGCGGCGTCGAACAGGATCGCGCGGGTGCTCGTCGTACCCTGGTCGATCGCCAGGGCGTAGGCTCGTTCGGTCATCGCGCGGCTCCCGCCGTCGGCCCGCGGCGCCCAAGGGCTCCTGTCCCAGTCTAGCCGTTTGCAGCCGCGCCCCGGTCTTCGATTCTGGGGGGCGGCTCGATTGCGAGCGCGCGGGGGCGCAGCAGCACGGTAAAGACAGAGCCTTCGCCGGGCTTGCTGTCAATCTCGAGAAACCCGCGGTGGCGGTTGACGATGTGCTTGACGATCGCGAGCCCCAATCCGGTGCCGCCCATCTCGCGCGAGCGCGCGGTGTCGACGCGGTAAAAGCGCTCGGTCAGCCGCGGCACATGCTCGCGCGCGATGCCTTCGCCGCGATCGCGCACCGCGACCGAGACGAAGCTGCCGGCGGCCCGCCGGGAGGTCTCGGCGCCGACGTCGATCTCGGTCCCGGCGCGGCCGTATTTGATCGCGTTGTCGAGCAGGTTCTGGAACAGCTGGGCGAGCTCGTCGCGGTCGCCCTGCACGTCGGGCAGATCGGACGGCAACGACAGCGCGATGCGCATCGCGCGCTCGCCCGCCCGCAACTCGAGGGTCTCGGCGAGATGTTGCAAAAGCGCCGGGAGGGCGACCCGGCCCAGCGGCGCCACGTGCTCGTTCAGCTCGATGCGCGACAGCGACAGCAGATCCTCGACCAGCCGGCTCATGCGCGTCGCTTGTCCACCCATGATCGCGAGAAAGCGCTCGCGCGCCTCGACGTCGTGGCGCGCCGGCCCGCGCAGGGTTTCGATAAAGCCGGTCAGGGTCGCGAGCGGGGTGCGCAGCTCATGGCTCGCATTGGCGATAAAGTCGGCGCGCATCTGCTCGGCCCGCTTCAACTCGGTGACGTCGTGCAAGGTAAGCACCGCGACCGCACCGTCCGGCGCCGGGCGGCCAACGCGCGCAAACCGCGCCCGCAACTGGCGCTCCACCGGTGCCGCCAGGGCAAATTCGACGATGCGCGCCGCCTCTCCGCGCAGCACCGCGTCGGCCGCGGTCAGAACCGCCGGGTTGCGCAGCACCGCGGCGAGGTCGCACAGCGGCAGGAGCAAGCCGACGAGCGCGGTCGCGGCGGTGTTGGCGCGCACGATCCGGCGTCTCTGGTCGAGCAGGATCAGCGGGTCGGGAACCGCCGCGATGATCGCCTCGGCGGCGGCGAGGCGGCCCTCGGCGTCCTCCGCGCGGGCCCGCCAGCCGCGCCCGGCGCGCTGGACCTCAAGCCGCATCTCGTCGACCGCGTGCCGCGCGCCGATTGGCGGGCGCCGCGGGCTCGCCGCGGCGGGCAAGCCATCGGCCAGTTGCGCAACGGTCTCGTCAAGCGCCCCGACCGCGAGCGCCAACCGGGTGGCGACGAGCGCCGTCGCGGCGAAGGCGGCGACCGCCAGGGCCAACGCCGGCCCGGGCGCGAGAACGCCGGCCAGCCAGAGCCCCGCGAGGATCACCAGACCGGGTGCGGCGGCGGGTGCGGCGAGCGCCACGGCGCGCGCCGGCCCGATCGTGCGGCGCCGGATCATGCCGCGCTGCGAGCCGCGCGCGGGCATGCCCGAAATCAGCGGATCGCGTCGTGCGCCGAGAGCGCCGCCAAGTTGACGAGGTCCGAGACCGTGGCGCCGATATTGACGATCTGAACCGGCCGGGCGAGCCCCATCAGGAGCGGCCCGACGACGGTCCCGCCGCCGAGATGCGGCAGCAGCTTTGCCGTGATGTTGGCGCTGTTGAGGCCCGGCATGACCAGAATGTTGGCAGGGCCGCCCAGCCGGCAGAACGGGTAGAGCTGCCGCATCAGGCGGGCGTCGAGCGCCACGTCGGGGCTCATCTCGCCATCGTACTCGAAATCCGGACGGCGCCCGTCCAACAGCGCCACCGCCTGGCGCACACGCTCGCAATCGGGCCCCGTCGGGTTGCCGAAATTCGCGTAGGACAGCAGCGCCACGCGCGGTGCGAGGCCGATCTCGCGTGCCTTGGCCGCCGCCTGCATCGCGATGTCGGCGAGCTGCGCCGGGCTCGGCGTCTCGTGAACCAGCGTGTCGGCGAGCAGCAGCGGCCGCTCGCGCCCCAACAGGATGGTCAGCCCGAACATCACGCAATCGGGCTTGACCTCGATCACCCGCGAGACCTCGTCGAGAACGTCGAACGAATTGCGGGTGACGCCGCTGACCATCGCGTCGGCGTCGCCGCACGCGACCATGCAGGCGGCGAAGACGTTGCGGTCAAGGTTCACCTGACGCTGGCAGTCGCGGTGGAGCATGCCGTCGCGCTGGCGCCGCGCGTAGAGGAAATCGGTGTAGCGCTTGTTGTGCTGCGAGAGGCGCGCATTGTGGATTTCGAGCCCGTCGGCGGAGTTCAGGCCCATCGCCGCCATGGTCGCCTTGATCCGCTCCTCGCGGCCGACCAGCACCGGCGTGCCATAGCCGCTGCCGGCGAATTGCAATGCCGCGCGGATGGTCTTTTCCTCCTCGCCCTCGGCAAAGACGACGCGCTTCGGGTTCGCTCGCACCGCGGCGAAAATCATCTCGAGACCGGCCGCCGTCGGGTCGAGCCGGCCGCGCAGGCTGCGCTGGTAGGCGGCCATGTCGGTGATCGGCTTGCGCGCAACCCCGGAATCCATCGCGGCCCGCGCGACCGCCGCCGGCACCGCCCAGATCAGCCGCGGGTCGAAGGGTGCCGGGATGATGTAGGCGGGGCCATAGGTCAGCCGCTCCCCCGAATATGCGGCGGCAACCTCGTCGGGCACGTCCTCGCGGGCGAGCTCGGCCAACGCCTCGGCGGCGGCGATCTTCATTGCGTCGTTGATTGTCGAGGCCCGCACGTCGAGCGCCCCGCGGAAGATGTAGGGAAAGCCGAGGACGTTGTTGACCTGGTTGGGGTAATCCGACCGGCCGGTGGCGATGATCGCATCCGAGCGCACGGCGCGCACGTCCTCGGGCGTGATCTCCGGGTCGGGATTGGCCATCGCAAAGACGATCGGCTTGTCCGCCATCGAGCGGACCATCGCCCGGTCGACCGCGTCCTTGACCGAAAGCCCGAAGAACACGTCGGTGCCCTCCATCGCCTCGGCCAGGGTGCGCGCCTTGGTCTCGACGGCGTGCGCCGACTTCCACTGGTTCATGCCGTCGGTCCGGCCGCGGTAGATGACGCCGCGGGTGTCGCACAAGACGACGTTCGCCGCCGGGAGCCCCATCGTCTTTAACAGTTCGACGCAGGCGATCGAGGCGGCGCCGGCGCCGTTGATGACCATCTTGACCTGGTCGAGCGAGCGGCCGGTCAGCTGCAACGCGTTGATCAGCCCGGCCGCGGCGATGATCGCCGTGCCGTGCTGGTCGTCGTGAAACACCGGGATGTCGAGCAATTCGCGCAGCCGCTCCTCGATGATGAAGCACTCCGGCGCCTTGATGTCTTCGAGGTTGATGCCGCCAAAGGCCGGGTGCAGATAGCGCACGCAGTTGACGAACGCATCGACGTCTCGGGTGTCGATTTCGAGGTCGATCGAATCGATGTCGGCAAAGCGCTTGAACAATGCCGCCTTGCCCTCCATGACCGGCTTTGCCGCGAGCGCGCCAAGGTCGCCGAGCCCCAGCACCGCGGTGCCGTTCGAGACCACGGCGACAAAATTGCCCTTTGAGGTGTAGTCGTAGGCGGCGCTCGCGTCGCGCTCGATGTGCAGGCACGGAAACGCGACACCCGGCGAATAGGCGAGCGAAAGGTCGCGCTGCGTCGTCAACGGTTTGGTGGGTGCGATGGCGAGCTTGCCGGGGCGACCGCTCGAATGAAACGACAGCGCCTCTTCCTCGGTCGTGCGAATGGTGCCGGTGTCCATGCTTTTCGACGCTCCTCGCCATATCAGCCCGCTCGGCGGCGGCCGACGGTGCGCTGGCGGCCGTTAATCCGCGCAGGTTAATCTAAGGACCGCATTCGGCAGCGTCAAAGCAGCACTCGGCGGCTGGCCGCCGCCGCGGGCCGACGCGCTTGAATTAACCCGCGGGATCGCGGTTACTTGTCGGCAATGACCCGCGGCGACCCCATTCCCTCAGCCGGCGCGGCGCCCTTCGCGTTCGCCCGGCGCACATCCTTGTGCGCCGCCGGCAAGGGGCGCGGCCGCGGCTCGGACGAGCGGCTCGTTTGCCGATGATCACGGAATTCGGCGAGGACCGCCAACGCCGGCTCGTCCTCGACTATTTCGGCGGCGACGCGCGGCTGCGCCTGCTGCGGCGAACCCAGACCTTCGGCTCGCCGGTGTTTGTCGTCGATTTCGACCGCGGCGCGCGGCATTTCCGCACCCTCGGCTCGTTTGGCAGCAGCATCCAGGTGACCGAGCAGTCGAGCATGGACCTGCTTTACCCGGCGCGGCTGGTGTTTCACTACGAACGGCTGATGTCGCTGTCGTTTGCGATGGCGCGGCAGGCGGTGACGGCGCTGCTGCTCGGCGTTGGCGGGGCGGCGATGTGGCGCTTTATGCGCGCTTACCTGCCGGATTGCGCACCCACCCTGGTCGACGCCGACGAGGCCATCGTCGCGATGGCGCGGCGCTGGTTCTACCTGACCCAGCGGGTCACGATCGAGCTGGCGCAGCAATTCGTCGCCGCGACGACCGCCCGCTTCGACGTGATCCTCGTCGACCTCTACAACTCCGCCGGGCCGGCCGAAAGCAACGAGCTGTTCTGGACGCGGTGCCTCGACGCGCTCAGCCCCGGCGGGGTCCTCGCCAACAACTGGGCCGATTTCTCGGTCAACCCGGCGGTCCGGCCGATGGCGGACGCGCTCGCCGTAGTCGCCGAGGCGCGCGGTCTCGCACCGATCTATGTGACGCGGCGCGGCTTCCGCGACAATCTCGTGCAGTACGTGGCGACCGAGCCCGGCATCGGCGCCGAGGCCATGACCGACGTGCACGCCCGCTTTGTCGCGCAGCACCGCCCGCCCGACCGTGGCCGCGGCATCCTCGAAAACTGCATCGTGGCGACCCGCTTCCCGATCGACTAACCTTGGTTTTTTGATCACGAGAGGACACCGGCATGCCAAGCATCGACCATCATGGCGCGCACATTCATTATGAGGAGTTCGGCCGGGGTTTCCCGATCCTGACGTTTGCGCCCGCCGGCTTGCAGTCGGTGATCGCGGTATGGAGCCAGCCCTCGGCGCCGATCAACCCGACGACCGAGTTCGCGGACAAGTACCGCGTCATTGCGATGGACCAGCGCAATGCCGGCGGCGAAAGCCGAGCGCCGATCACCGCGGCGGACGGGTGGGACGCCTACACCGCCGACCACATCGCGCTGCTCGACCATCTCCGCGTCGACAAGTGCCATCTTTACGGCCAGTGCATCGGCGGGTCGTTCATCATCAACATGCTGAAGCATCACCCCGAGCGGGTGCAGTCGGCGGTGCTGGCGCAGCCGATCGGCCGCGTCGGCGCGATGGCGCCCGGCCGCCCCGCGCGCTTCGACAGCTGGGCCGAGACGTTGCAGGACCACCCGGAGGCGACCTCGCAGGCGCTCGACGCGTTTTGCCGGAACCTCTATGCGCCTGGGTTTGTCTACTGCGCCGACCGCGACTTTGTGAAGACGATCAAGACTCCGTGCCTGGTGCTGGCCGGCAATGACGAAGCGCACCCGTGGCCGATCTCGGAAGAGCTCTCGAAGCTGATCCCGAACTGCGCGTTCGTCGCGGAGTGGAAGACCGAGCCGGCGCTCACCGCCGCCAAGGTGCGGGTCAAGGAATTTCTGTCAAAGCACACCCCGGCGCATGCCTAGCCGGACGGTTTCTCGTTTCAGGGTTCGGCCGGCGGGGTGAATGCCGCGCGCCAGCGGGTCAGCGCGTCGCGGATCGTGACGGCGAGCTCGCGGCGGGCGGCGGGCGGCAGAAAATCGCCGACCGCCAGATACCGCCCGTGCGAGGCGACAAACAGCCCGTTGCGGTCGGCATCGCGCTCC
>Ga0210390_10004144_pt1 | contig 12297 bp, 13 predicted proteins | sample IncBWH11OmetaG_FD_161050 | JGI IMG/M metagenome (GOLD analysis project Ga0210390, IMG submission 161050) | Forest soil microbial communities from Barre Woods Harvard Forest LTER site, Petersham, Massachusetts, United States - Inc-BW-H-11-O ...
AAACAAACCGGGTCTTGAAAGCGTAGCTCGGAAGTTTGTCAAACGGACTGTAAATATAACCGAGTATCGGAATGGCAAAGACAATGTGCATCCAGCGAAAGATCGTACGTGTGATGCCTAGACTCATAATCCACCTCGATTCACGGCTTCTGAGCCGCCTGAGGCGGCCAGTTTGGCATTTCTATACCGAACTGCTTGGCGTACTCCGCGTGCAAACGCTGCCAGCCGTCGAACTTCATGGCGTCGGGGCCGACTAGGCGCCCAATGGGAGTTCCGCTCAGCAGGTGATCCAGAACATCGAAACAAATGTGCCACCCGGCAGCACCCATGGCGATGAAGCGGTGACCGATGTTGGTCCACAGCGTCAGGCGCGTGCCGCCACCAAAGGCTTCGAGTTTCCACCGCATATTGAAGTCACCCCACTTGTACTCAACCACCTCGGGAGCGTCGGCTCGCGTCACTTTTGTTTCGGTAACGCGCAGCGCGGGCGCTCCCACCGTGGTGAGCTTCACCGTGGTTCCGGCCGTGCCGAGGCTCCCATCGGCGTCGAAGGGAGCCCACTCGCGCAGATGCACCGGGTCGGTCAGCGCTTGCCAGACTTTTTCCGGCGAGTGGCGCAGTTCTTTGACGAGAACTAGAGTCCACTTCTCTTCGTTGTTTTGTCCCCGGTCCTTTTGTATCCGCGCGATGTTGGCCGGACCCGGAGTGTACCGCTCGCGTTCGAGCATCTTCTTTTCCTTATCTTCCTTTTCGGGGTCCTCGACCGAGCGAAAGTAATCTAGACGCTAAATGCCGCACAGTCTAATGTAGGCCAGAGATCATGCTGCAGATCTTTGCAATTGTCGCTAAAATCGTCGCTAGGTGCGCGATCATGTGCGCGGTCATGGCGGCAATGGCCCTCATCCTTGGCCGAACCGAGCCAAGCGTGCCGCAGAACAAGCTGTACCGTTTTGTGCTTTTGTTCGTACTATGTGTGCCATTGAATGTCGTTATCAATTATGTTAATGCTTGGACCCTCGGCTACCACAAAACAGGCTGGACTTGGACATTCATTTTCGCTTTGCTCCTTGCCGCCGGGTTAACTTGTTTGTCACCGGAACCGCGCGACTCGAGTACGCTATAACCCGCCCTTATCTCTACAGGAAACAACCTTGCAGACGGATAACCGTCGCGAGCCCAACGGCAATAGCTATCACAGTCCAGACTGATTCTAGCCCTACCAACGCTTCAGCTGCGTCAGCTGGATGAGGTTACCACAGGTGTCGTTCAGCATCGCAATGGTCGAGCCGGTCACGTCGGTCGGCGGCATGGTGAACTCGGCGCCGCGAGACTTGATCCGCTCATAGTCGCCCTTGACGTCGTCGGTGAAAAACATGGCCGCGGGCTGGCGCTGTTGAAACATCGACTGCTGATACGCTTTGGCCGCGGGATTGCTGTTCAGTGCGAGCTGCAGTTCAGTGCCGTCCGGTTCATCGGGCGAGGCCACGGTCAGCCAGCGAAATGGACCCTGGCTGAAATCGGCCTTTTTCGCAAAGCCCAGTACTTCCGTATAGAAGCGCAGGGCATTGTCCTGGTTGTCCACGTATACGCTGGTCAATTTGATTTTCATTCGTTTCTCCTTTGTCACGTTCGCGGTTTCGGCCGCGTCGTCTTCGCCTTAGTCTTCTTCTTTGGTGGTTTCCGAGCCATGCGGTCACGATCCATGCGGTCGTGATCTATACGATCAAGGTGGCGTTCGAGGGCATCCACATGAGCGGACCAGAACCGGCGGAACTGAGCCAGCCACGCATCCATCTCTTGAAGCGGTCCAGGTTTCAGCCGGTAGAGACGGCGCTGTGCGTCCACCGTGGATTCTACGAAACCAGCGTCGCGCAGCACTCGCAGGTGCTTCGACACGGCCGGCTGCGACATACGAAGCTCATGCTCGATCTCTCCCACCGACTGTTGGGACGAGGCCAGGAGGCTCAATATCGCGCGGCGGTTTGGCTCCGCAATGATTTCGAAGGCAGGTCCCATTCTCTGTATATACTATATACGGCATATACGTGTCAAGGCATATACAAACTCTGGCAATAATTTTATTCGGCGCGCAAGGAGAAGCCACGCGGACCCAGTGCGTTCGTGCTCCGCCAGGTTTCTGATCTGCTCTCGGATAGAGGCTTAGGCGAACGGTTAATCAAAAGGGGAGCAATCCAGTGGCACGAGCCAAGAAAAGCGAAACCCCCGTTTTTCGCCGATCCAAACAACGAAAACGGGGGTTGACGGCTCTATTTTCCGCTTAGCTCATGCCAGGTCGAAGCGATCGTGGTCCATCACCTTGGTCCACGCCGCCACGAAATCCTTCACGAACTTCTCCTTGGAGTCCGAGCACGCATAGACTTCCGCGAGGGCACGCAGCTGAGAGTGCGAACCGAAAATCAGGTCGACACGGGTGCCAGTCCACTTGACCTGGTTGGTCTTCCGATCGCGCCCCTGGTACACGCCTTCAGAGGCATTCGACGGCTGCCATTGCGTGCCCATGTCGAGCAGGTTGACGAAGAAGTCGTTGGTTAGCGTCTCGGGCCGCTTGGTGAAGACGCCGTGCGGGGACTTCCCGGTATTCGCGCCAAGGACGCGTAGGCCCCCGACCAGAACCGTCATCTCAGGCGCTGTCAGCCTCAGCAATTGCGCCCGATCCACCAACATCTCCTCAGCCGACAGGCGCTGTTTCCCGTCAACATAGTTGCGGAATCCATCAGCGGTCGGTTCGAGCGGCTCGAAGGACTCGACGTCAGTGTGTTCTTGCGACGCGTCCATGCGCCCCGGCGTGAAGGGGACTTTCACGTCGACCCCGGCCGCCTTCGCGGCTTTCTCGATCGCCAAATCGCCGCCGAGAACGATCAGGTCGGCCAGCGAGACCTTCTTCCCGCCCGACTGCGAAGCGTTGAACTCCTTTTGGATCGCTTCGAGTTTCTGCAGCACCTTCGCGAGTTCAGCCGGCTGGTTGACTTCCCAGTCCTTTTGCGGCGCGAGGCGAATGCGCGCGCCGTTTGCTCCACCGCGCTTATCAGAACCGCGGAATGTCGACGCCGACGCCCAGGCCGTCGAGACCAACTGAGAAACGGACAGGCCAGACGCGAGGATTTTTGCCTTCAGAGCAGCAATGTCCTGCTCCCCGATCAGCGCATGATTCACAGCGGGGATCGGGTCTTGCCAGGGCAGCGGCTCCTTCGGAACGAGCGGTCCGAGATAACGCACGATCGGACCCATGTCACGGTGCGTCAGCTTGAACCACGCCCGCGCAAACGCGTCGGCGAACTGATCCGGATGCTCGTAGAAGCGCCGCGAAATCTTTTCGTAAGCAGGGTCGAGCCGCAAAGCGAGGTCGGTGGTCAGCATGGATGGCGAATGACGCTTTGAGGCATCGTGCGCATCCGGCACTTTACCGTTGCCCGCGCCATTTTTCGGCGTCCACTGATGCGCGCCGGCTGGACTTTTCGTCAGTTCCCATTCGTAGCTGAACAGGTTGGCGAAGAAGTTGTTGCTCCACTTCGTTGGCGTGGTGGTCCAAATAACTTCCAGGCCGCTGCCGATCGAGTCACCGCCTTTGCCCGTGCCAAATTTGCTTTTCCAGCCCAGGCCCTGCTCCTCAATGCTGGCCGCCTCCGGCTCTGCGCCCACCAGTTTCGCATCGCCAGCGCCGTGGGTTTTGCCGAAGGTATGACCGCCGGCAATCAGCGCGACCGTTTCTTCGTCGTTCATTGCCATGCGGCGGAAGGTTTCGCGAATATCCTTGGCCGCCGCCAGCGGATCCGGCTTTCCATTCGGCCCTTCCGGATTCACATAGATCAGGCCCATTTGCACGGCAGCGAGCGGATTCTGAAGATCACGATCGCCGCTGTAGCGCTCGTCCGCCAGCCACTTGCCTTCGGAACCCCAGAAGATGTCCTCTTCAGGCTCCCAGACGTCCTCGCGTCCGCCGCCGAAACCGAAGGTCTTGAAGCCCATCGACTCGAGGGCGACATTGCCTGCGAGAATCATGAGGTCGGCCCAGGAGATTTTCCGGCCGTATTTCTGCTTGATCGGCCACAGTAGCCGACGTGCCTTGTCGAGGTTCACGTTGTCCGGCCAGCTATTGAGCGGCGCGAAGCGCTGCTGGCCTGCTCCGGCGCCGCCGCGGCCGTCGCCAATGCGGTAGGTGCCCGCGCTGTGCCATGCCATCCGAATGAACAGTGGCCCGTAGTGGCCAAAGTCGGCTGGCCACCAATCCTGCGAGTCCGTCATCACGGCATGAAGATCCTTGATCACTGCATTCAGGTCGAGACTCTTGAATTCCTTGGCGTAGTCGAACGCCTCGCCCATCGGATTGGACAGGGAAGAGTGCTGGTGGAGAACATGAAGGTCCAGCTGGTTCGGCCACCAGTCACGATTCGTGGGTGCGTGGGTTGCGCCCGTGAACGGGCACTTGGCTTCGGTTGACATGTATTGCTCCTGTTCCTTGATAATTTAGTCGAAAATAACTTACTCAAAAATGATTTAGTCGAAAAACTGCGACACACTCTGAACCTATGTTCAGCATTCGCGCCCTTGCCGCCGCGCCCCAATCATCTGGTATCCACGCGCCTACGACTCTCAACGGGAAGCGCGCCGCGGAGCGCACTTGGTGCAGAGCCCCCGGAAAATGAGTTCGCATTCGCGGAGAATCCGCTTACCGAGAGAGCCCGACCCAGGCTTGGGCACGTCGTACCACTCAATGTCCTCAACATTGCCGCAGCGGTCGCAGATGAAGTGGTGATGCTGCATGCTTTTCGCATCGAATCGCGCGGCGCGGCCCTCGACGGCCACTTCACGCACCAAACCCGCTTGCACCAAGTCCCGCAGATTGTTATAAGTCGTGGCTCTTGAAGAGCGCGGATCCACTCGATTCACGGCCTCGAATATTTCCGCAGCCGTGGGATGCCGGTTGTGTCCCGTCAAGTATTCCATCACGGCGTAGCGCTGGGGAGTGCACCGCAACCCCTTGCCTCCCAAGGACCGTTTAATCGCTTCGGCGTCCATCAAAGAGTTAGATTATATCTAATCTGATATTTTATCAAGACTTTGCTTTCGATATTCTCACGCCTGCGCGAAACTCGCGGTAGGAAGTGTTTTCTGAAATGGATTCGCATCCTGGGACGCGGCCCTCAGCCGGTCAAGTGAATTTCGCGTTTACGCTGACGAGTCCCGAATTGAGGCCTTCACAGCTTCGAATGCTGCCGTTGTAAACTGAAATGAGAAAAGCAGGTTCGAGAACAGGGCCCCGTAGCTCAGTTGGATAGAGCAGCGGTTTCCTAAACCGTTGGTCGGCGGTTCGACTCCGCCCGGGGCCTCCACTTCCGAAACTTCTGAGGAACGAACTGAGAACCGACAAGCAGCCGTTGTTGGTCCTCCGCGGTTAAGAAGCCGTATTGGCACCGTCTTCGAGATCATTCCATGATTCGGACTTCCGGCGATCAACGTATATTGTCGGCCGAACATTTCAATAGTTGTCATTCCGTGCATAGCGAGGAATCTGCTGTTCCCTGGAAGCGTGAAGCGTATGCACAGAATCAGCGCGGACGATGATGAGACGGAGGAGCCCCGCTAATGAGCGTGAGCACCAGAAACGTGGCAATCGCAATCGCCAGCAGGAGCAGCAGATCCGCGAACGTCTTTTTCAGCCACTGCGTTCGAATCCGCCCCGACCGGAACAGAACCTCACGGAAATACAGAGCCCAACACGAAACCGCAACACCGAGTAAGACTCCCCGGAAAATGGTATACGCGTGCAAAGTCACGTAATCATACACGATGGCCAAAGGCTGTTAATACCGTAACCGCGAGACCTGCAGCTATCAATTTTCCAATCGATCATTTCGAAACTGCTCCAATGTAAACCGCAAAAGGCTCCAACGACAAATGCGAAAGCGACGACACCTTCGCACTCGAACCCATCAGAGTGCGCGCACTCTTTGCCGGGAAGCCCTGCGCCACCAGATCAAGGCTCACCTCCTGCGCCTGCGATGACATATTCAGTGCCACCAGCACAGCCTGATTCTTATAACGTCTCAGATAAGACAGCACATTTGCATCATTCTCGTTGAGCGCCACGTAATCGCCATCAAGCAGAGCCGGATTGTGATGCCGCAGGGCGAGCAACCGCCGGTAGACCTGCAGAATCGAAGCCTGATCCTTAAGTTCTCCAGCAACGTTGACCGTCTTGTAACTCGGCGGAACCGGTAGCCACGGCGTGCCCCGCGTAAACCCGGCGTTTGCGCTATCGTTCCACTGCATGGGAGTGCGCTCGCCGTCGCGCCCTTTTTCCTGCGGCCAACCCAGGCGCCCAATCGGGTCCTTCACATCTTCCTTCCGCACCGGATCATTGTTCTCCATCCCAATCTCTTCGCCGTAATACATGATCGGCGTCCCGCGCAGAGTCAGATAAAGCGCAGCCATCAATTTGGCAATCGCCTGATTGTGCTGCCCATCGCCGTAGCGCACATAAGACCGCACGATGTCGTGATTGCTGAGCACAAACACCGGCCAGCCTCCAGCCGAATCAACCGCCGCAATTTGCCGCCGAAATTCCGCCGGCGAAAGTTTATTGACCTGCGCGAACATCATATCCATCGGCATCTGCAACTCATTGCTGTGATCCCCGTAATACTGCTTCAGTTGGCCAATGTCGTCGGTATAGGTTTCCCCGATGAGCACGGCGCCGTTCTCGTCGGCCACTTTTCGCAGATCCCGCAGAACGTCGTGCACCTCCGGCAACTTCAAGTTGTAAACATTCTTCTCCCGCGGATCGCCATACTTATTCAATCCCGGAAGCAGCGGATTATCCCGCAGCTCGGGATCTTCAAACAGAGTATCCACAGCATCCAGCCGGAACCCAGCCACTCCGCGCTTGTACCACCACCGGGTCACATCGAACATGGCATCGTGCACCGCCGGATTCCGCCAGTTCAAATCCGGCTGCTGCACATAAAAATAGTGATAGTAAAATTGCCCGGTCTTCTCATCCCAGGTCCAGGCGGGCCCGCCAAACAGCGAAACCCAATTATTCGGAGTCCCTCCCGCAGTTTTGCCGTCATGCCACATGTACCAATCGCGCTTCGCCGCCGCCCGCGACGATCGCGAATCGATGAACCACGGATGCTCATCCGAAGTGTGATTCATCACAAAATCCAAAATAACGCGAATCCCGCGTTTCTTCGCCGCTTTTTCCAGCCGATCGAAATCCTCAAGCGTTCCGTACATGGGATCGATATTCTCGTAATCCGAAACGTCGTACCCAAAATCCACCTGCGGCGACGGAAAGCAAGGCGTAATCCAAATCGCATCCACGCCAAGTTTTTTCAGATAGTCAAGTTTGGAAGCGATGCCCTTCAGATCGCCAACCCCATCGCCATTGCTGTCCATAAAACTGCGCGGATAAATCTCATAAAACACCGCATGCTGCCACCACTGATGCCCCTCGGCGTCCACAGACTTGGTTTGAGAACGAACGAAGCCGGAGAAACCGGCAACCAATAAAATCAAAGCCGCGGACTTGCGGAACATAGGAACGCACTCCTTGGGGATAAGATGGCAGCCAAGAGTCTAGCGCAGCCAGCGCCCCAGAGCCAGCCAGCCGGTTGGTGTAGCGCGGACACTCTTGTCCGTGCCGATGCCCGCTTTGATCCCCTGGTGACCGCGAAGCGAAACCGCCCTAACTACAATCTCGCTGCACAACTCCGCCGCTCCCCATCAGCCACCAAGCCTCGCGATAGCGCTCATACTGCCCCCGCGAATCATTATTCTCAGGATAAAATCGCAAACACTTGCTGGGCGCAAAAGCCTTCACCGGAATCAAATACCAGATGCCCAGAGGCACAATATAAGCCGCCAAAAAATCAATCTCATCTTCCGTATAACCCGCCGTACAACCCCGCGCCGTAATGCTGAACCGCCGCTCCCCCACATAGCAAGTCGACTTCACCTGCACCCGCCACAACTGCCGCCCCGACCGCACGATCAAGTCATAGCGCTCGCTGTCTCCCCAGGGCTTCGCCACGCTGAACCCCAAGCTGGTCGCCTTGTTCAAAAACACCGCCTCCGCCTGCTCCCCGGACCGCTTCCGCGTGCACGCACAAGCCGAAATGTCTCCGACCCAAGCCGCACCATCCCAAACCGCAAATATCGAAATCCCCGCCTCTTCTTCCAATCCCATATTCATCCGAATAACCTCTTCCCTTTTGATCCAGTGTTGTCATCGAGAGCCGTTACCCTGCCCAGTCCCCGCGCAGTCCCCCCTGCCGTCCCCACGCTGTCATCCTGAAGGCGCGTTCTCTGCGCCGAAGGATCTATGCATTTTCCCGGGTTCGCCTCACCCCAAAAAAAAAGCGCGGCCTGAGGCCACGCCAACAGAAATTATCATGCAGCTATGTAATAGCAACTATAGAATATCACACTCGATGGGGGATGCAAGAAAAATCATGGATTATTTTGGCAATAATATACTTGCCGAATCATGCGGCAAGTGTAAAGATGCCAGAAGCGGGGGTGCATAATGGCCCTCGTTAGGGGAATTCCAGTTCAAAAATTATGGGATCATGTATTCCCCCGCGTCGGAAAGAGGGAACGCATAATGTTAGTCCTGCATGGATACATTGACGACAGCACCAGGGGAGACATCTTTGTTCTGTCGTGCTTGCAAGCAGACGTTGGCATGTGGGCATTCGTAGAGCTTGCATGGCTAGGGATGCTGGAGAGGGTGAACGCTCGTTTAAAACAGCAAGGTCGCAAAGAACTGTCCCGCTACCACGCGACAGATTGTCAGTCTCACCGCCGAGAATTCGAAGGATGGACCACGGATGAGGAAATAGAACTCACGAAAATGATCGTCAAGATTTTCACAGAACACAAGTTTCATACGAATGCATATTCGTTAGACCTGAAACACCTACAGGAGGAAATCCCAGAGACCAAAACTAATCCCAAAGGTTTCGCCTATGTTTTTCTGTTGCATCATTTGATGTTAGAAATGTGTGACGGCGTACTTAGAAAACACAAAAATGCCATCATGGGGATGACTCACGATCATTGCGATTGCGATTCCGCGCTTTTGGAAGCATTCAATCAGATGATTGATGACCCCGCTTTTAAGTGTCGCGAAAGGTTTACAACGCTAGTGCCTGCTCGTTGGCAGCACTGCATACCGCTTCAGCCAGCCGATCTAATAGCTTACGAAAACTACAAAGAAACACTGCGTCGGAAGCAAATGTCTAGCAGACCGAGGCGCACACCGCTTCGGCTTATTCTTGATGCCGATCCGCCGTGCATTGGCGGTAATCTGAAGTGTTTCAATCGTGAAAGTCTCAGCGTTTTTAAGCAAATAATGGATGAAATGAATGAAGAAACCAAAGATCGATTACTCAGGACAGCAAGAATACGAACGCTTCGACCGCATGATGCGGCAACTGGTGACCGTTCCTCACAGCGAGATAAAAGCCAAGCTAGACGCAGAGAAGGCGGAGAAAGCAAAAAGGCAAAAAGGCCGAAGGATTAAAAATGACAAAAGAGACGAGAACACTCATTGATCTTAAGGACATTCAGGGAATAGAGATTGAATGCAAAAAGTGCAAAGCAAAGGCCATGCTCCCGATAGATGAAAATCTCAATCTTGGGCATGGATGCTTTCAGTGCAACACGGTTTGGTTTACTCCGGGTGTCGATGAGGTTGGGCAGTCGTTCGCAGTGGCAGTCAAGCAAATAGAGGTACTGGTGAAGGCTATTAAGCATTTGACCAGTACCCAGCGTTCTGACATCCACGCCCCAATACGTTTACACATTGCCACTACTTTGCACGAGTAGATTTTGGACCCCGCTTCATCCGAAATGGATTAGAACGGCGACGCCTCTCCCACCTTGCCAGTTAGCTCGGCAAAGGTGAGGCGTTTGCCGATGACTTGCGACATGGCGATATCAAACCTTTCTGAGTCGCTGATTTTGCGGTTACCGTCTTTGCGATTGTTGAAGCGGAAAGCTTGCTCATCTACATTACGGAACAAATGAAAAGGCTCCACAGCCACGTAGGTTCCACCAAGGCCGCGCTTCAAGAGCGACCAGAAGTTTTCAATGCTGTTGGTGTGTACGTTGCCCTCCACGTAACGCTCAAGATGATTCACGACGTTATGGGTATAGCTATTCGACAGTCCGTCATAGTTGAGGAACTCATCGGTCGCAACCCAAGTGCCGGGAAATACGTTCTCGTTGATGATCTTGTGCATCATCTTTTTCTCACGCTTGTAGCCAAGAACTTCGGTACGCACTTTGCCATCGCGCTCCAGCATGCCCATCACGACTGCTTTACCGTGGCCACCTTGCATCCCGCCATCACGGCTAAGGCGCTCACGCTTGGCCCGATGCATGTTACGGGCTTTGCCGCCGATATAAGTCTCATCAATTTCGACCTTGCCTTGTGGCCCACCAAGCTTTCCGCCCTTCTTGCCCTGCAAGCCAAGACGAATACGATGCAGCATGAACCATGCGGACTTCTGAGTTACGCCGATAGTGCGTGCGATCTCGTAAGAGCTAACCCCGTTGCGGCAGTTCGACAGCATCCAAACCACGACCAGCCACTTCTCAAGAGGAATAGGCGAGTCTTCAAAGATGGTTCCAACCTTTGCCGAGAACTGGCGCTTTACGTGAACACTTTTGCATTGCCACTTGCGCTGGTTGTGAAGGAACACAACGTCAGTACGACCGCAGGTAGGGCAAGTCGCGATGCCATCAGGCCAGCGAAGCAGGGTCATGTAGGCCAGAGCATTGTTCGGATCGGCGTAGAAAACTACCGCCTCTTGCAAGGTCTTTGGTTGTTTGTGGTTGCCGCTCATGTAGCGAATATAGGGGAATTCATTTGATTTGTCAAGTATATTATTGCCATTATTTTCGCCCTTACAATCAGTAAGATACAAGGACTCCGGGAAGGGAACCATTAACCAAGCCCGTGTAGCGCGGACACTCCTGTCCGCGTTCTAAACTACCAATCGACGGATTCCTTTCCGAGTGCTGGCCCACTCGTTTTCCACGGACGTCTCTACCCGCGTGCTCGGTAAACCTTCCCGAAACAGCACAGCTTTTACGCAAATTCGAACGGGAAGGGCACGGCTTCAGCCGTGCCGTAATAGGCCAGAGCAGAGCGGCTTCCAGCCGCTGAGGTATGGCGTGAAGCCTATTCGCACAATGTCCCCACCCGGCACCTATTTCGTAACTTTCACAACCTGGCAACGCCGAAGACTTTTTGTTGTCGAGTCCTACGCTCGGCTCTTCCTGAAAACTCTCTACGGATACAAGAAGCAAGGACGATTCCAATTGCACGAGTTCGTCGTGATGCCCGAACATGTGGATCTGATACTAACGCCCGCCACGGACATCACGTTGGAGCGTGCGATGCAGCTCATCAAGGGAGGCTATTCGCATGCCGTGGGCGTCGAATTCAAGCGCAAAGGCGAAGTTTGGCAGAGAGGCTTCACGGATCACCGCATTCGTGACCCGGAAGATTTTGAAGGACACCGCAATTATATTCATCAGAACCCGGTGGAGCGCAAACTGATCGAGATCGCCGCTGATTATCACGACTGTTCGGCGTTTCCAGGATTCAGGTTGGATGCGTGGCCCCCAGTGGCTAAAGCCGCCTGAATTGACTCAGTGGCGGCACGACTGAAGTCGTGCCCTTCCCGAGTTTGTCGCTCATAACGAAAAAGCCCCGCTCTCGCGAGCGGGGCCTTTGATTCAAGCTAGAAGCTAAGAGCTAAAAGCTGCTCTTAGTACATCCCTTCCATGCCACCGCCGTGTCCGCCGCCGCCCATCGGAGCACCCTTCTTCTCCTCGGGGATTTCGGCGATCAGAGCTTCCGTGGTCAGCATCAACGACGCAATCGATCCGGCATTCTGCAGCGCGGTCCGCACAACTTTCGTCGGATCGAGCACGCCCGCCTTGACCAGATCTTCGTACTCACCGGTCAGGGCGTTGTAGCCGTAGTTGTTGTCCTTCGAGTCGTTGACTTTGCCCAGGACGATAGCGCCTTCTTCGCCGGCGTTCTCGGCGATCTGACGCAACGGTTCCTGAATAGCGCGGCGCACGATGTTCACGCCGATCTGCTCATCGCCCTCGAGTTTCAGCTTGTCGAGTGCGGGGACGCAGCGAGCCAAAGCCACTCCGCCGCCGGGGACAATGCCTTCCTCGACTGCAGCGCGGGTTGCGTGCATGGCATCTTCGACGCGAGCCTTCTTCTCTTTCATTTCAGTCTCGGTCGCA
>Ga0210390_10004148_pt1 | contig 12295 bp, 9 predicted proteins | sample IncBWH11OmetaG_FD_161050 | JGI IMG/M metagenome (GOLD analysis project Ga0210390, IMG submission 161050) | Forest soil microbial communities from Barre Woods Harvard Forest LTER site, Petersham, Massachusetts, United States - Inc-BW-H-11-O ...
GGGTCAGGGGTTGTCTGGTCCCTTTCGCGTCACCTCGACCACTCAGGCGGAATGGAAGAAGTTGCTCGGGAGCGCAAGCGAGGCGAAGCATGCTTCGCCAATTAACGCGGTGAACTCCATCAAGGCGCCTATCCTTCTCATGTACGGTGCAGACCCGTACACGGCGATCGCACAGTCGCAATCCATGGCAAAGGCGCTGCAAGGCGCCGGAAAGTCCGTGCGGGTTGTAACACTGCCGATGGATGCTGAGTGGTCGGTACGCACCGCGAGCCGAGTGCAGGTCATGCAGGAACTCGAGCAGTTCCTGCGTTTGTACTTGCAGGCGCCCTAGGAGGGTGGCCTACACCGCCAGAACAGTGAGTGTCCGCTATTCGAATTCGCAGATGCTAGCGCGAGCGTCCGCAATTGGCCGAACGTGCCACTCGGCGGCGTGATATCGAACCAAGCCCATCGTTCTCTGCGCATCCTCGAGAGCCAGGGTCGGCGTTGTGCGATTGTCGGGCCGGCACTTGCAGTGCCAGTCATATGGAAGACTCGGTACGCGATACCGCAGCAGCACGCAGGTGATTCCCTTCGACGTCAACCAGTCACAGATTTCCGTGCCTTCTCCCTTGATGGCCAATCCCTCGAACCCGCCGCCGGGAAATACGACCGCCGCGACTCCAGTGTTTTCTCGCTCGGGTGAAAATACGGTCATGGTCGGTCGCACAATGTTGGTCCACTCTGTCTCCGGTCCTGGAGCAGGTTGCGCGTCAGGGGGTGCGGCCGGCCAGATCGGCACCTGTACAGGGCTGAGCGCGGGTTGCCCGACCGCAGCGGGCGCCTGCAAATGGGCCCCTGCAAACACGAATGAGAACATCACGAGGGTAAACTTGCGCACGATCTCGCCCTCCGTACTCAGACTCTAACTCAGAGGATCGTGCGCCTACGTCCTGGCGTATCGATGACTAAGTGCTGATGAATTATGGTGCGAGGCACACTCGGGCGAGCATTTGGCCGCCGCTGCCTAAAACTAGGAAGAGCCGGGCTTAAGGAATCGCCCTAAGCTCTTGAGTGGCGAAGCGAGGCGCGAGCCTCACGGAGCAGTCTTTCCGGAAAGTTCTGCCTCGCCTACAACTCTCGTGATGACGTGTGCTTCAAAAAGTTCCTGCGAGCTCGGATACCACACGCTTGTAGCGGGCGGCGCAAGCGCGCGATCTACGAACGAGCTTGGCAGGCCACGCTGTAGCAGGAGACGTTGGAAACGCTCTGTGGCCACCTTGTCCCCCCGTCTCCCGGCCAACCCAGGAAGCGACGCCTCATGAAATCCGAGCTTGCCGTTGGGGGCTAAGTACCGCTCCTTTCCACCCATAAAGGCGAGCACGCAGGCGCTTACGCACTTCTGAGTGGTGTAAGTGGCGAGCCCGCGAGCGCTAATCAATTGCCCGAGTTGATCGGCCTCTGCGAGGCGTCCTCCGAGGCTATTTAGCCGCACCAACCAAATGCCAGGGGTCGCGTCGAGGACGCTCTTCAACGCATCGGTCGATCCATAGGGAATCCCGCCTGAAACCTCGACTTGGCTCCCGTGGCTGATAACGTGTAGTTGCAAGGGCGGGACTCTGTCGTAGCCAAGCGCGAGAAAAAGACCATCCGCGATCACAGGAACCCGGGGGACTGTGTAGGCACCCAGGCGGATGACTCCCAGTACTACCATCACTTTCGCTGCCGTTGCCCACCCGCTGCTACCGCCGCGCGAGGGGTGTTTCTCGGCCGAGCGCCATATCCCGACCCCTTGCCAGATGGCACACCCGATCGTGAGCAGAAAACTGCTAAGGATCACCAGGCCGGTGGGTTGGCGACCCAGGCTGTGAGCAAGATCTGAGTTCTGGGTCGCGGTCAGCGCACCGGCTAGAACAAGAGTCAATAGAGTCCCGTTCACCCAATATGAGACGGGCAGCGAGAGCTCCCCTCGCCAGTGCCGGACGAAGTAATTGCCGGGGCGCGCCTGCGCGGGTATGGCTGTGCCGATGTTGGCTTGTGGCGGTGTCGTGGTCGGCGATGTCGGTTCGGGCGCGCTCATGTTGGCGCGCATGATGCCTGCCACATCCGCGGACGTCACGCATTCTGACCGCTTGTGACTGGCGACTCGGTTGGATTGCGGCCCTTGGGCGCCGGCAGCTTACCCGAAGCGATGAGCCGTTTTACCGTTCGCACGCTGCCGTCTATGAGCAGGGAACCTCGAGCAATCTGCGCTGCGTGAGACGCGGGGCCTGCAAAGTTACTGTTCGCGCGATCGCGCGCGGTGAGTGTCCCAAATTCGGAACTGCCAGTTTAGGAAGTAATTCGAAGCTCTTGTTCTGAATGGTGGGCGGTACTGGGATCGAACCAGTGGCCCCTGCCGTGTGAAACGGGGGTACGGGGCTTACGGATCAACCATATGCGAGTGCAGTTCCCAATTGCAACAGGCACTTGGTATCACGTGATGTCACTTGATATCACGCAATGTCACGATCTGACTGTCCCAAAATTGTCCCTTCAGTAGCGATAATCGAGCGTGACGCCAACCGTGCGTGGACGAATAATGTACTGTTCGATCGGAGTGCCAGGATAGTAGCTGGCATTCGTGACGCCGTGCCGGTCGGTGATGTTGTTGACGAACACCGTTGCCTCGACAGCCTTGATATATGCGCTGATGCGGCTATCGAGGACGTTGAAGTTACCCTGGGACAGGGGAGCGACAAAGCCAAATCCCGCGGGAGCGCCCGAGATAAAACGATCCGCTAACAGGATTGAGGGCTGCAGCAGCGAGAGGCTCCGCAATTGGTAGCTCACGCTCCCGGAGACGTTCCACTTCGAGGCACCGGGCAGCACGGCTCCGGCGGGTTCGACGTTCGTACCGGAGTGGAAAGGTTGCCTCAGAGTCGCGTTGAGGTAGGTGAAGCTGCTCTGGAAGCTAAGGGCCGGGATAGGGTGCCAGAGAGCGCTACTTTCCACACCGTAGTTGGTGGCTTCGCCCAGATTCGTAGCATAGGCCAGGCCGCTGGCTGTGCCGAGGCGTACTTGGATGTTGGTCCAGTCAATGTAAAACGTCGTCACTTCCAACTGCAGCCGCCGATCGAACCAGTTCGTCCGAGTGCCCAGTTCATAATTCCACAGGGTATCGGGCGCATAGGTTGGAGGGAACGGATTGCTCGTACTGGGGGGATTCACATTGGGCCCCCCGTTGCGGAAGCCCTTGTCCACAAGGGCGTACACCATAACGTCGGGGGTCACGTTCCGGGTGAGCGAGGCCTTCGGTGTGAACCCCCGCGAGCGCTCGGCGCTCGCATAGGAAAAGCTCAGCACCTTGGGGTCGGTTGCCAGATATTCCAGCAGGCCGGTCGCGGAGGTGGCGCCGATGATCTGAGAATCAAACAACCGTCCGCCGAGGGTCACGGCCCAACGATCATCAAAATGGTACGTGCCCTCGCCGAACACGGCACGCTCGTCGCCCTCGACACCGAGGGTGTCCCTATAGAGAATGTCGTTTGGGGCTGCACTCGCGCCAAACCCCGGGCCGAAGATCGGATCGTAGACCGCCGTTGCGTATTGCTGCGCACCAGGGGCGCCAATCAGGCCGAGAAAGTACTCCCGAGTCAGATCGCGCATTGCTCCGACCAGGTACGTAAAGCGCTCTCCGCTGGGCGATGTGAGTCGGACCTCAAATGTCGTGCCGTTAGAATGCGACGCATCGGATAGGTCAATAGGGCGCAGCTGGTCGCCAAACAATGGACCGTACGCCGTGGTCTCGTCGTTCACCGAGGTCCGCGCTTTCTGATGGTACGACGCCGTCGCGGTCAGCGTTCCAAAACTGAGGTCTTGGTCGAGCCGCAGGTTGTTGATGATGGTCGTGAAAATATAGGGTTCCGGAAAGAGCGTCGTCTTCTCTAGTGGGCCGGCCAAAACGGGCTCCTGATAGGGATCATCGGCGGTGTCTTCGATCTGTTTCAGGTAAAGATAGCTGACCTTGGTGCCTTCAACCGGCGTCCAAAGAACCTCTGCACGCCCGCCCCTGATCTGAGTACTGTTGGCGTCTTTGATTCCAGTTCCGATGTTATTGATATAGCCGCCGTCGTCGCGGTAGATGAATACCGCCCGAACTGCCAGCTTGTCGATCACCAGCGGCACATTGACCATGCCCTTGCCGGAATTGCTGTCGGCGCCGTGGGCGGTGCTGGAAAATGTCCCCTGCAGATGCGCATGAAAGCCAGTCAGATCGGGGACTGCCGCCTGATAGTTGATGGCTCCGCCAAGCGAGGCTGATCCAAAGAGTGTGCCTTGAGGTCCTCGCATCACCGCGATGTTATCGACATCGAACGTGTCGATGTCAGGAATCGCCACCGCGAAATTTGGGTCGGTCAATGGCACCTCGTTCAAAAAATAGCCGGTAGTGCCCTGTCCTTGATCGAGCGTGGTGGTCGTCGAAACACCGCGGATCACCGCCGTAGACAGTCCCGGCAGGCCGGCATTGAATACAACACCAGGCACCCCTGTCAGATAGTCCTCGAAGCTCTGCGCGCCGAGCTCATCGACCTTCGCTCCGGAGACGACGCTTATTGATCCGGCGATAGTGCGTGCGGGTTGGGGCAGCTTAGTGGCGGTCACCTCGACTTGCTCGAGCGTCTCGGGGCTCTTTTGACCTGACTCTTGACTCGGCGCTATATCCTGCGCCATCGACGGGTCAATTAGAGACAGGCTAACGGCGGCGACCAGAACCATTAGCCGCATCAAGAGTGTCTCCGGCCCGTGCGCGAGTGTGTCTCATCATTTCGTCAACATCGATTGCAGCGATCGGCAGTGAACCAATCACTCCATGCCTTACTTCCGGATCTGCTCGTCGTGGTACCGAGTGGCGACATAGGCACGAGAGGCTGGAATGGCTAGATCCACTTCGGTGCCCAGGCCCTGCGCACTCCAAACTGTAAGCTTCCCCCCCACGACCTCGGCGCGCTCCCGCATTCCTGGCAGGCCGAAATGGCCTTCCCGACCTCCCGCCGCAAGAACGTTGGTGTCGATGCCGGCACCATCGTCATGCACCCGCAAACGAAGCGCCCGTAGCCCGTAGTGCAGCTCCACCTCTATCCGGGTTCCGCGCGAATGCTGAACAGCATTCCGCAGCGCCTCGGCCGCGATTCTGTAGATCTCATCCCGGACAATGGGATGTAGGCCCTTCGTTACTCCGTCGATGTTTAGGTGAATGTCGATTGGTCGAACCGGGCTGCCCTCAGCGGCTTGAGGCTGCGCTTTCCCCGCGGAAAGCTCCTCGGCCAGCTGTGCGATCGCTTCCGCGAGATTGTTGGGTTCCTCGATCGAGCTGCGCAGGCCCTCGACGGCATCCCGTCCCTCCGTGATCGCTTTGGCCGCCTGGTCGATTGCGCCATCGAGTAACTGTTTGGCATCGGTCGGCCGATGTGTGAACAGGCGCGAGACCGCCTGAAACTGCAGCAGTAAGCCGTGGAAGCTCTGCAGCAGAGTATCGTGCAGCTCGCGCGCGATTCGTGTTCTTTCCGCAACGCGGGCGTCCAGCGTGCGCTCGAACCCACGAGCGATTTGGCGCATGCGAATCTGGTATAGCAACCAAAGACCAACGGCGAGCGCTACCGCGCAAGCCGCACGGAACCAGAGCGTCTGCCAGTACGCCGGCGCTATCGAGAAATCGAGCGTTGCGCCGCGTTCGTTCCAAACCCCGCTGTTGTTGCTGGCGACGACTTGGAAGCGGTAGTTGCCGGGGGCGAGGTTCGTGTATTGCACTCTTCGATCATTCACCACCTCCCGCCAGTGGCTGTCCTGTCCTTGCAGTCGATAGCGAAAGTGCATTTTCTCCGGCGCAACGAAGCTCAGAGCCGTGTACTCGACTGTGAGATCCCCAATCCCGGCTGGCAGGCGCACCGGCCTCGAGAGATCGTATGTGAGACCATCGGCGGTCATGCGCTCGATGTGTACCGGGGGGACGACCGGATTGACTGCGAGGTGATGAGGTCTGATCACACTGAGGCCCGCAAGGGTTCGGAACCAGATGCTGCCGTCCGGAGAGATGGCCGCCTTGGGCGAAATAGCCTGCGACAGATCTCCTGTGAAGAGACTGACACCGTCGGACGCATCAAGTAGCGCGCTTCTAATTTTCAAGGTCTTCCGTGCAATCCAAGCATCAAGCTCCGCGCTAGCAATGTGTATGAGTCCACACTCCCCGTACAACCACAGGGAGTGGTCATCGGCCCGTTCCGACCAGAAGAGTCGGTCACAAGGCAGTCCGTTGTTCGAGGTAATCGTGTCAAAGTGACCGTGCTTCAGCCGGCTCAGGCCGCCGTCGGTTGCAACCCAGAGCGTGCCATCACCGTCGAAGCGGAGATCACTTACCCTCCCGGGTCCAAGTCCGTCCGATGCCGTGAAGGATCTGCGGAGATGGTCACGACCAAGGGCGGCGACACCTCCTTTGGAGAACCCTATCCAGACGCTCTCGTCCTTGGGATCCATGGCGAGTGCCGTCGCAATACCGTTATCTCCCAACGCGGACCACGGAAGTACCTCCTGCAGATGGTCCTCAAATACATGGACGAGGCCGTGCTCAAAATTTGAGAGCCATACGTTGCCCGCCGGGTCGCCGGCCACGGCGTAGACCGTTCCGCGAGGCGTGCTCCGGATCGAAACAAAGAGCCCATCTTGGAGATATCCCGCTATATCGGGTCCGACGACCCAGATCCGACCGCGAGCGTCCTCGAACAGCGAGGCGGCGTCGTACTGCGGCAGATCGCGGACGATAATCTCGCTGGAGGTTCGCGAAATTCCGGACGAGATTAGATTCGAGCGGGCACCGGGCGCCCGGTAAAGCGTCACTTGACCATTTTGAATTCGGCAAATCCGCCCGGGTTCGGCAGTCCAGATGCTTCCATCGCGCGCAGCGACGAGCGAGTAAAGAGGAGTCGCGATCCCATCTCGCTCCGAAAAGGTCGCTACAGAATTGGCTGAGAAGTGATCCAGGCCCTTGTCCGTGGCTACCCAAATGTTGCCCTCGCGATCCTCAAAGATCGCGAAGATTACATCGCCCGTGAGCCCGTCAGCCGACGCAAAAGTTTCGTGCGCGCCCCCCTGGGCTCGGATGAGACCGCTGCCCACGGTTCCAATCCAGTCGGCTCCATCGCGATCGCGCAGGATTCGATGGCCGTGAGCGTTCCGGACCCGCGACGGGTATGCGTACGCCGTCTCGAGGACGCCCGCGTTCACTCGCCCCACCCGCCCGAGAAGTGGGATCAACAGAGCCCCGCTGCCATCTTCAGCAAACTCCTGATCGATTCCGCTCTGATCCGACACCGGGTAGAACTGCGGCGTGCCGGGCGCCCAGCGCCAGAAGCCGCCGACCGCAGCGACCCAGAGCGTACCGCGCCGATCGACGTGGAGGCCGAGTGCGCCGTGACCGAGCCGGTCGTCCTTGTCACAACGCAACTGGTTGTTCCGAATTGCGCAGAGTATTCCATTTGAATTGAAGGAGTAGCCGGCCGCCCACACCGTCTCGTCGGGACCTTCAGTCAATGCGTCGATGGAAAGACCTGCAAGTTGTTCGTATTCAGTAGCTCTACCCGACTTCCAGCTGACGAGACCGCGCAAAGTCCCAATCCAGAGTGTGCCGTCATGCGCATCGAGAAGCGAAACAATGACCGGGGACGGAAGACGAGGATCCTCCGGCTCCCATGGGACCGCCCGCACGCCATCGAAGCGCACTAGTCCGAAGGACGTGCCGAGCCAGAGATAACCGTCCGTGGTTTGCGTGATTGCAAACACCGGTCCTTTCGTGAAACCCTCGCGAACGGTCCAGGTGCGGTGGGCGTACTGGGTGACATGCTGCGACGCATCGAGCGCACAGGCGCCGGAAGTACACAAAGCACCGCACTCCGCGAAGCTAAGCACAGCTAGCGTCAGCCGGACCCGTGTGGTCATCTTTAAGCTCCGCACCAGCAGCGGGGGATGTAGCGGAGCAAATCGCCGAACGCGGGGCCTAGTGATCGTGCGCTTTCGGTTGGCGGATTCCACCGCCGGCGGGTCATCGCCAATGAGCCGAAAAGCACGGTGTGGCGACGAGCTTCCGCAACTTCATGAGTCTTTTCACTTTTTCAGTTTAGTCTCTCACTGCCCCTCTGGCGAGAGTTACGATCTGTATTAGGTGAGCGGGGAACTGAGTTCGGAGTAGATCGTGTCCGCGGAGTCTCTGATTCGCATTCTGACCGTCGACGATCACCCCTTGATTCGTCAAGGGATCGCTGCCCTCATTTCCGCTGAGTCTGACCTCAAGCTGGTGGCCGAGGCGGCGAACGGCCGCGAAGCCATTCTGCAATTTCGGACGCACCGACCCGATGTGACGTTGATGGATCTGCAGATGCCAGAAATGAGCGGAGTAGACGCCATAGGGGCAATTCGCGGCGAATTCCCTGACGCCCGCATCATTGTTCTTACGACCTACGCTGGTGATGCCCACGCCCTGCGCGCGCTCAAGGCTGGGGCACGGGCTTACCTGCTCAAAAACACTCTGCATCGCGAGCTGCTAGAGACAATTCGGGCCGTGCACGCGGGTAGGAAGAACCTCTCTGCTGAAGTGTCATTCCTGCTTGCGGAGCATGTAACGGATGATCCATTGAGTGCCGCGGAAATGCGCGTTTTGCGGCTGATCGCCGAGGGAAAGGCGAACAAGGAGATCGCGATTGCACTGAAACTGAGAGAAGAGACCGTAAAGGCACATGTACGCAGCATCCTATCCAAACTGGGAGTCAAGGACCGAACCCACGCCGCGATGGTGGGTTTGAAGCGCGGGATCATTGAGTTCTAGTCCAATCGAGGTAACCGATTTTACCTCTTGAGGGTTACACGCGACCCGTCCGCTGCATAGTTTAGAGGGTGGTGCAGCGACTCTTCTCCACCTTTGCGACGTGCGCCCCCGGTCTTGGGCTTCTGCTCGCGCGCGTGGCTTGCGGTCTCGATCTACTGACTCAGGCAGTAATGGCTGTCCGGCAGGGCGCCACGACTGCCGACGTTGTGCTTCAAGCCGTATCTGCCGGAATAGGGTTCCTGTTTTCTATAGGGCTCTGGACGCGAGTTGCCGGAGTGTTGATCGGGCTCGCTGCACTTCTGCACTGCCTTTTCCATTCAGGCGACCGGTGGCACTGGATCGTGTTGGGGAGTGTCAGTATCGCGCTGGCACTGCTGGGACCGGGGATTTGGTCGATCGATGCGAGACTGTCCGGTTGGAAGCGCATCGAGATTCCAAAACGGTGAAGCTCGCCTCCCCTTCTGAATACTGCGGCCCCGGGCGGCGCAGCGCCTGTTCGTAGCACCCGAGGTTCCAGTCCCAACAGAGTGTGGAAACGACCCCATGCGAGGGATTCGCGCGGTAGGTCCGCCCCTTAAAACACTAACTAGGCGAGCCTCGATGGGGCGGATGAGCGTTCATTGCAGAGGTAAGCATGACTCTCAGGTATGCGGGTATGGGTTCAGCGCACGCACTTCGTCTTCAGATCGGGGTTTCCTCCATTCCGAGCCTCGGCCGCGTGCCGTTACTGGTCGACGACTCAACTAACTTCGACGACAAGACCGGGGCGACGTCGCCTTCTCGATCGAGTCAAGCAATGGGCTGCGAGGAGCTGCCGAAGCTCATTTCCGCTGCAGTCGCGGCGTTGGACTGTGATCGCGCTACTGCGAAAGCCTGCCTACAGCGCGCCGTTGAGCTTCTGAGCGTGACCTATGAGGGACGCCCTGTCCAAGCTACAGCCTGTATTCGCGGTGGCCTCGCGCCCTGGCAAAGAAAGGTCGTTACGGCATACATTGCCGCCAACCTAGGCTCCACGATCCGGGTCAGTGACCTTGCTCGTGTCGCACGACTGAGCGTCGGGCATTTCTTCCGGGCTTTTCGCGAGAGCTTCGGTGAACCTCCGCTCGCCCATGTCGCGAGGCGTCGCAGTCAGCGAGCACAGTCACTCATGTTGAGTTCGCAGGCGTCTCTATCACAGATAGGCCTCGACTGCGGGATGCATGACCAGTCGCACTTCACGCGTGTCTTCCGTCGGTTCGTCGGTATTAATCCGGGCGTCTGGCGGCGACAGTTCAGCGCCGGCGATGCCAACACGACCGTGGAGAAGAGCGCGAGTAAGGCCACAGAAGATCTGACAACGGTGCAATACGACTCGCGTCGTACCCGGCATGACGAATCTTGAATCATTGGAGCGAAGTGGCAGGAAAACATCTTCGGAATTCCCTGCAAGCCAATCAAGATTGTGGAGTATCGGATCGGCCGCTACTTGTCCCGCCGCGGCCATGTTAGCAGCTGCGTGCGCAGCGGATCCGGCCAAGTCACTCGGTTAGAGGCAGTCGGGCATCCGGGCGACGAAAGAGTTCTACTCCAAGTTGAATTCCGATCACATCTATTAAATCAGATCTGTTTTCGGCCGGGCGCCTGGGTTGGAAGACCGCGTGTTCTTACTTCAGAGGACCACGAATGAAAGGGGGCGATATGAGTGCAGAAATGAAATCGTCGAAGCCCGCCAACATGACGAAATCGCCTGATCATCCTTCGGCTGCGTCGCTGGCCTTTGAAGCTAGCTCAGGCCATCCTTACCTCTATGTCGTCGGGGCAAACGGCACGGCGATCATCGACCCCTCGAACTGGCAGGTTATTGTCACTGCTCCCAGGATCCCTCCCGGGACACACGATCTCATTTTCGACAATCACTATCCTGATCACTTAGGTCGCGTCTGGAGCGTTGCCTCGGCCGAGGAAGACGGTTCTGCTCTGGCCGGCGTCCACGTTGTGGACCCGAAGACCCTCACCAACGCCAAAACGATCTCTCTTGGCCAGAACGTTGCCCACACCCCCGGTCTCACGCCGGATCGCAAGTTTGCGGTTGTACCAGTCTCCTCGGAGAACAAGCTCCACGTCTACGGCACGAATACCTTTGAGAAGGTCGCGACGATAAACGTCGGCGCCCATCCTTGGGACATGATGGTGAGCGCCGACGGAAAGTACTGCTGCGAGCCCGACATGGACTCCGACACGCTCACGATAATCGACCCGCACACGTGGAAAGTCATTGGTACGGTTCCCACTGGCGAAGGGACCGGACCTTTCATGGTCACGATCTGGCCGGACAACCACGGCGCGTCCGTCGAGTGCAGTGGTCATCACGGTGCGGAATACCATCACCTCGGTCCTCCGGCAGTCCCAACGGGGAAGGGGTTCTCGGTCAGTTTCGTGGACCTGCGCGCGCGGTCGGTCATCAAGAGCATCCCGCTGGACTTCCTCGCGGTGTGGGATGAATTCACGCCGGACGGAAAGTACAACTTCTTCTTTGGGTCCGAGGATGCGAAGGTCGTCGTCGTAGACACAGCCACATTGGAGGTGGTGAGAACGATTGCGCTTGAGTCAAAGCCAACGTTGAACGGATACATCACCCCAGATCCGAACGGTAAGTATCTCTACGCGAGCGTTGAGACTGGGCTCCAAGTCATCGACACCAGCTCGCTTCAGGTTGTGGAAACCATCCGCATAGGCGGAGTCGTGGGAACTCCATTCCTCCTCAAATAGGAGAGGCAGACCGCCATGCACTAGGAGAGCAAATACAAGAATCTCAGCTTTCACCGGGAGAACGGCGTCCTCGAAATCACGCTCCCTACCAACGGGCATTGGCTTTCAAAGTCTTGAGCTTTCATGGCCGTCTCCAATTCAGTCAAGCGGCGACCTCATTCTTCAAGAGCGAAAGCACCGGCAGCAGTCGCGGGTTCGGGACCAAGCGCCAGGAGGGCAGCACCCCGGAAGTCCAATCGCAGCGACGGACCGACTTCCAGCAGCCGTAAATTCACCTCTCCGCACCTAATGCATCGAAGGATCATTGCCCTGCTCCCTTCGTACAGATGGAGTCTCCCGAGTACCGTTTCCGCCCCGCAGCTGGCGCAGGTGACCCTCAAATTTGTCGCCTCAAACGCACAGAAACGACCCAGCGTCCCAGCGGCCGCGTTTCCATCGAGCCGCGCCACCTCGTCTGTCATCGCTTGTCTCCTGTTGGACCGAAACGCTCGGTCTTGATGGCCGACTCACCATGCCCGAGGCTGACCAACTGATCGGCGACGGTCTCCACGAATGAGGTCGGGCCACATACGAAAATCTGAGGCTCCACTGCCGGCTGGAAGCCGTACTGGGCGAGCATGTCTCGGTCCACCCGCCGCGTCTGGCCCTTCCATCCGGCAGGGGCACCGCGCGTGAGTGTGTGGACGAGGTCGAAGCCGTCGCGATTCGCGGCCA
>Ga0210390_10004149_pt1 | contig 12294 bp, 9 predicted proteins | sample IncBWH11OmetaG_FD_161050 | JGI IMG/M metagenome (GOLD analysis project Ga0210390, IMG submission 161050) | Forest soil microbial communities from Barre Woods Harvard Forest LTER site, Petersham, Massachusetts, United States - Inc-BW-H-11-O ...
CGTTCGATGGAGAGAGCGAGGTGTGAGCCGCGCTTGTCGTCGGCGACCGCGTGAATTTCGTCCACGATCAGCGTCTTGACGGTGCGAAGATTTTCCCTGCTCTTCGCGGCCGTAAGCAAAATGTAAAGCGACTCCGGCGTAGTGACCAGAATGTGCGGCGGACGCTTTTGCATTGCTCGGCGCTCGTGCATCAGAGTGTCGCCCGTGCGCACCGCGGTGCGAATTTCAGGCATCAGGTAGCCGCGCTCGCGAGCCAGTTGCAGAATTTCCCCAAGCGGCGCGTCCAAGTTCCGCTGAATGTCGTTACCCAGCGCTTTTAGCGGCGAAACATACAGAACTTCGGTTTGATCGAGCAGGTCGCCGGCAACGGCCTTGCGCACCAACACGTCAATGCAAGCCAGGAAAGCGGCCAACGTCTTGCCCGAACCGGTCGGGGCGCAGATCAGTGTGTCTCTCTTCGCCAGAATATGCGGCCAGCCTAGCTCCTGCGGCTCCGTGGGCGTACTGAACTTAGTGACGAACCATTCCCGAACGAGCGGATGCGCCCATTCCAGCGCACGCAATTCGGGTGAGTTTAGGATGGCTACGGGGTCCATAGATATGCTCCGGCGCAAGACGTGCAAAGATTAGACGCGCAGGATGCCTCTAGGATAACACTGAGTCGAAAATGAGGCGAATTGACAGAGTCCACGGCAGCGTCGACTCGGGCCGTCGACAAGTCAAACATCTGGAGAGAGAATTAGTGCCGCAAAAAGAAAGAACCGGGAGACCACGTCGCCTCCCGGTTCGATTGCGATCGCTCACACCTCGGAAAACAGTGAGGGCGCCGATTCTTACTTCTGATTCTTGCCGTTGTGTTTGTCGCGAGAAATTTCCTTGCTGGTCTTGTTCTGTTCCTTATTCACTTGTTTCTTTTCTGCTCCGCTCAGCTTCCCGCCATTGGCTTCGCGGTCAGACTTGACCTGGTGATTGATGTGGGCTTCCTGCTTTTCGACGTGAGCCGTTTCGCCCGCCGTCATTTTGCCGCTCTCGACGCCGTTACCGATGCGCTTTTGCTGGTTTTGGGCACGTTCGCCGACTTTGCTCATCGCTGCGTTTGCGGGCTTGCCGTGATTCTGCGATGCGAAGTTGGACTTGTCCATGCTGGCCGAATGCTCGTGCGCAGTTTGTTCTGACGTCGCCTGAACGTGTGATTCGTGCCCGGCGCGTTGCTCCTCAGCGGTTGGTCGCGCCTCGACACCACCCGCGCCGTTAAAGCTGGTGCGGTTCACGGTGACATTGTTGTTGATGACCGTCTTGTTGACGTAAGTGTTGCGGATCACGGTCTTGTTCACGTTGACCACTGCGGTGTTATATGCGAAATGTCCCCCACGCCACTCGCCGCCCACGAACCCCACGCCGCCGTAGCCGAATCCATAATTAATGCCGCCGTAGAAACCAACGTGCGGTCCCCAATAGCCGGCATGAAACCCATAAACGCCCCCGGCAAAGCCCCAGTATGCGGGTGTCCACAGCAGGCCGACGCGCGGCGGAGCGACCCATACGCCCGGCACCCAGTAATAGTCGCTGTCACGATAGGCCCAATAACCTGGGGTCCAAATGTAGCCTTCGGTCGGGCAAGGCGGTTGCACATAAACCGGCAATGCCGGCGGGGCCACATGGACTGAGATTCCGACCGCGATTTGCGCTGAAGCAGGAGACGTCAACGAAAAGAAACCTGCTGCCAAGAACAGAGCAAGAAGCAGTGCTCGAATGAAAGTCAACTTACGCATCACAAAATCCTCCCGTTAACGGCTCGACGCCGCGGCAAATTTTTTTGATTCGCAGTAGCGCAATTTAAATTGAAACGCGCTGGATTCTTACCGTATCTAACACCGCGAATCGAAGAAGGTTTCTCGCTATTTTGTTGGAGAGCCCGGGGGCCTCACCCCGGTTCACACAATTATACGGAGCGGGAAAGACGTAGGACTTGCGATCTGAAAAAGTACTCCCCGAGTCGGTAAATACGGAGTTAACGTACTCATAAGAGGGGGCCTACATTGCGACAAAATTTGGCAACATCGAGAATTTGCACGAGGGCTCAGAGTTTCTTCAGTCCTCGCGCGACATCTTTCAGACTCTGGCGATTTTGAAAGAAATCCGCCCACGGATCTTTGCCTTTCAATCGCTTTTGAAAATTGCCGAGATTGAATTCCGAGGGATCAAGGTTCGGCTTCACCTCAGACCAGGCCAGGGGCATAGAAAAGGGCGCCCTCTCGCGCCGTCGCACCGAATAAGGCGCAACAACGGTTTGCCCGAAGCCGTTGCGGAAAGGGTCGAGATACACTCTATCGCCGCGTGCTGCGATGGAATGTTCAACGGTAAATTCCTTGGGGTTCGATTGCGCCACAATGGCGCCGAATGACCTGGCAAATTGCAGAATCTCGTCCGTATCCGGTCCCGGCCGGATTGGAACAAAGACGTGCGCCCCTCTGCCGCCGGAAGTCTTCGCGTAAGAATCCAGTTTCAAAATATCCAGCCCCTGCTTCACCTGCAACGCGGCGCGCGCCGCGTCGGCGAATTTCCCCGATCCCGGATCGAGATCGAAGCACACCCAGTCCGGTTTGTGCGGCGAGGCTGCGCGCGTTCCCATCACATGCACGGCGATGCAGCCGAGATTAACAAGCGCCAGTTGAGTTTTGAGAGTGCCGCCGACCACGTAGTCCGTCGCTTTGTTCTTCGAGTCTGAGTGAGGTATTAAGATCGTACGCGTCTCGGCGGGCATGCCCTTCGGCTTTTCTTTTTGGTAGAAACATTGGCCGCCCATGCCGTCAGGGCAGCGCTCCAGCGTGAGAATGCGGTCCTTCACGTAAGGCTGAAGCTTGTCGAAGATCGCCGCGTAATATTCGGCGAGGTCAAGTTTTGTGTAACCTTCCTTGGGCCAGAAAACCTTGTCAGGATGGGAGATTGTGACCGGAAGTTTGTCCACGGAACTCTGGCTTGTATTTGTTTTCGTCTTAATCACGTGCGAACCCCCGGCACGGAAACTTCGCGCGGACTCTTGTCGTCGCGCAAACCCAAATAGACCGGTTGGCGAAGCTTGTTATCCTCGGTGATTTCTTGATACGAGATTTGTGCGACGAGCTTCGGCTCAACAAAGGTGACTCCCTTCTCGCGAGGCGGGTCAACAAAGACAGGCTTCGCGCGAACCAATGGACGCAGCTTCTGATGCAACGAGCTCAGAGTCGCCTCGTCGAAGCCGGTTCCGACTTTTCCGACGAAGTGAAGTTCCCCGTCGCTATAGGCCCCTAGCAACAACGCGCCGAAATGGGTGCGTGAACCGGCAGGCGCGGTGAACCCTCCGATGACGAACTCGTCCTCTTGATGGACCTTCACTTTCAGCCAATAGGAAGAGCGCGATTCCGCGTACAGGGAGGACAAATCTTTCGCGACGACTCCTTCATATCCTTTCTTCTGCGCCACTTTGTACGCTTCGATTCCGTTGGTCGCCAACCGATGCGACGGTATGAGAACCTTACCTTTTCCGATGGCCGCGTCCATCGCCGCCCGGCGGGCGGAAAGCGGCTCCCGCCGCAAATCTTTGCCGTCGTAGTAGAGGCAGTCAAAGACGGCGTAATCCGCAGCTTTGTTGTCTTGCTGCAAAAGCTGAAAATGAGAGATGCCTTGGCGATCGACGACGATCGCTTCGCCGTCGAGTAGGAGCGTCCGAGCCTTGAGAGCTTTCACCGCGGCCGCGATCTGAGAAAAGCCCTCAGTGCGATCAATATCATTGCGAGACATCAGCTTGACCTGATCGCCCTGTTTGTAAGCGAGGATTCGATAGCCGTCATATTTTTCTTCGTAAACCCAGCCCTTTTTGTCGAAAGGTTTGCGCACCAGCGTCGCGAGCATCGGATGGACACGAAATGGGATGACGTTTTTCAAGGACACGCTTTTCGAACGCCCTTCGTTGAGCGGCGGATTTTGTCTAGGAAGCTTTCTTGGAACGTTGACGCGAGCGCGCCGGCCTCTGCTTTGCGGTCGCCCGTTGCTTGGCCGCTAGTCGTTTTGCCAGACGTGAGAGCTCTTGAATCGGATCGCCTGTGGCCGCCTTTTCCACATCCCCACCACCGGCGTGCGCGATCTCCGCAAGAAGCGTGTTGCTGATTGCCGAGCGCGGCCTTTCCACCGTGATGTCTTCGGTGGATGCGTACTGATCACGATGCTTGATCAGGAGCCACGATTTCCCTGGATTGCTGCTGCCGAAGCCACGCGTGCGGACCAGCACCCAGGAACCCTTCAGCTTCTTGCCGTGCAGATTGAATTTCAAATCTCCTTTGGCCAGCGCCGCGTCCACGTCCTCTGATTCCGCAGTCCAGGTTCCTTTGTCCCACACCATCACAGTTCCACCGCCGTATTCGCCTTCCGGAATCACGCCTTCGAAATTCGCGTAGTCCAGAGGATGATCTTCGACCTGCATCGCCAGCCGTTTGACGCTGGGATCGAGCGAAGGACCTTTGGGAACAGCCCAAGAAAGCAGCACGCCTTTCCATTCAAGCCGGAAATCGTAGTGAAGCTGCGTCGCGCGATGTTTTTGGACGACAAACAGGAGAGAGGATTCTTTCTTACCTTTAGGAGTTTTGCCGGAAGGCTCGGGCGTCACGCCGAAGTGGCGTTTCTTTGTATATTCCTTGAGTGTCATTCGCTAGTCCTTGCACGCGCATAAGCGGCGGTGTCTAAGACCTATATACCTCCTGCAGCGATTTTGCACAAAGCGCTTTCCGCAAGCCTTCACTCGCGCGTCCGCCGCCATCACACCTCGCTTATTTCCGCACGGCGGAAGACGCCGCGTTAGAAGGCTTACTTAGAAAAATGAAAACCCAGCAACCGTGTACCATGCAAAGCATCGTCGCGCATATTTCTGGGAGCGTCTTGCTTGTTGAGAGGCTTGTTGAGGGGACCTTCAAGGCGTTGCTCATATCGCTCCAGGACTTGTGGGCGAACGCGCGACTCGAACCGAGGAACGATTCAGTGTGGGATAGGAACCTCGCGGGGTCCATCGGGGCGTTACTGTAGGAAAAAGCGGATTTTACTCGACACGGGACTAGCGCGACGATGGTCGCGCAGTCACGGACTTGTAACAGTTCCGGATTTCTGCATCCAGCCCCCGATTTTGGCTTGGTATTCGGTGATGGCTCGACGCTTCGCGACTTCGGTCCAACCGAGCTCGCGCGCCAGCAATTCCGCTACAGCGGGCGCCGCACGCACTGCCTCTCGCCAGCCATACAATTGCAGGCCGATCCGTCGAGCGAGCACGTCTTCAATCGTGGCGGCCGTTTCATTGCGCGTCGCAAACACAACCTCGGCGCGAATGGGCGCGAGTCCTTCGACGAGCGCCGCGACGAGATCCGGGTCCGTTTTGGTGAGCTCAAGCACATCGGGGGCACAAGCGCCGTATTTTTGAGCCAGGTGCCGCGCGCTCGGCTCCGTCACGCCAAATTGTTGCACCAGAGTTTGCCAGTAGTCCGCCGTGTAATTCTGGGAACCCGCAAGCGGATGCTCTAGCGTCGAGCACCGGCCGCCGCCCCCGAGATATTTTTGCGCCGCATCCAGCGTGTCTTCGGCCATCGCGCGGTAGGTCGTCCATTTTCCGCCGAGAATGCTGATCAAGCCGCTTTCAGGGTCACGTTCGACCACGTGATCGCGCGCCAGGTGTTTCGTGTCGCTGGATTTTCCGGAACTCACCAGTGGCCGCAGGCCGGCCGTGGCACTAACAACTTGGCCGGGCGTAACAGGGCGCGCTAAGTACTTGTTTAGCTGGCGCAGAACGTATGCCACCTCCTCTTTTTTCACATCCAGCGGATCGTTCAATTTCGCTTCATCGTCCGTTGTGCCCACCAGTAAGCGTCCCTGCCAAGGAATCGCAAACAGCACGCGGCCATCTTCGGTTTTCGGAACCAACAGCGCGTCGTCACTCAAAAGGACGTCGAGCGGAAGCAGTAGGTGAATGCCTTTGCTGAGCCGCATGCGTGGTGGCGCCGCCGGATTGGCCATCCGCCGCAGCACGTCGGCGTAAGGCCCGGTGGCATTGATGAACGCGCGCGCAGGTACGACGAAACGGCGGTTGCTAATTCGATCTTCAATTTCAGCCGCCACAATCTTGCCGTTCGTTGCCTTTTCAAAAGCAACGACACGCGCGTAATTCAGTGCTTCTCCGCCGGCTGCCGCGAAGGTTTTCACCAGCGTGACGTTGTAACGCGCATCGTCAAATTGCCCATCCGTATACGCCACGCTGCCGACCATGCGATCCGCAGCGAGCGCCGGAACGAGCTGCAGCGTTTCTGCCCGTGGAATGAAGCGGCTGGGCGCCAAGCCGTCGCGGCCTGCAATCCAATCGTAGAGCTTCAGTCCGATCTCGAAGTAGGCGACTTCCCGCCGGCTGAAGCACGGAGTAATAAACTGCCGGGCACCGGTGAGAAACGGAGCGTTGCGCAGCATGTGAATACGCTCGTGTAGAGCGCGTTTTAGGACACGGTATTCGCGAGGATCGAGCCGGCGAATTGCTTCTTCGAGGTAGCGCACACCGCCGTGCGCCATCTTTGTGGAAGTGCTGGACGTGCCGGACGCGAAATCCGCCGCTTCGAGTTGAACGGTTTTGAAACCGCGCAGCTGGGAATCCAGGGCGCAGCCCGAACCGGTAGCACCACCGCCTATCACGCAGACATCGAACGATTGCCCTGCGATGCTTTGCAGCGCTTCTGCGCGCGCCTTCATCCGCCGGCCTGATTCCTGCGAAGGATCACGGTGACGAGCCAGCTTGTCATTCCAATCTTGTGGAAGCCGCTACAGGAGCGCTACGAAAGCGCCTGCTGTATCGCCGCCTGCAATTTGTTCAGGCCGTCCGGCAAGTCGGCGCCCAGGTGAACGCGCAGCGCGCGGCGATTGCGATCGGCGAGCACTTGAAAATCTCCCCGCGCCTGCGCCGCTTTCACGATGCCGAACGTGTACTTCTGCCCCGGCACGGGCAGGTCGGCAGCATCGTCGCAAGTAATCTGCAGGAACACACCCGAATTGGGGCCGCCCTTGTAAGCTTGCCCAGTGGAATGCAAAAATCGCGGGCCGAAACCGAGACAGGTGGCGACGTGTTTCTTGTCGCGGACCGCGTGCCGCATGGACTGCAGTTGAGTCTGATGCGCGGCGTTTCTCTCGATATAACCGAGCAGCGCGAAATAATCATTGGCTTTGATGCGGTTCAAGTGCGCGCGCAAGAAGCCCGCGAGCGTTGCCGTTCCCTGCATCGACTGTTTCAGAGCGGCAGCATTTTTTTCGTCCGTGTATAGCTTGATGCCCTGCTCTTCAAAAAACGGCGATTCCGGTGGCAGCGAGCCGGTCTTCTCGTACTGCTCGGTCAATTTTCGCGTTTCGATTTTGCTCGCTTCGACGTCCGGCTGATTGAACGCGTTGATTCCGATAATCGATCCGGCTACCGCGGTAGCGATCTCCCAACGGAAAAACTCCTGGCCGAGATCGTATTTGTCTTTCAGTGTGACGCGCACGACGGGCTGGCCAGCTTTTTCCAGCGCACTAACGGCCGCCTCCTGCTTGGAATCGCTATCCCCAACCAAACTTAGATACGCGAAGACGCGATCCTTGCCGTAAACATCGGGCGCTCCGGCTGCTTCAAGGTCCACCGGAATCAGGCCGCGGCCTTCCTTGCCTGTCGATTCGGCGAGGAGTTGTTCGAGCCACGCGCCGAGATCTGAAATTGCAGGCGACGCGAAGATGGTTACTTTGTCGCGGCCCAATTTCTGCGCCGTACCCAGGATTACCCCCAGGATCGCCCCGGGATTTTCATCGGCCGGTACCGCCGAAGCGCACGCGTGAACCATCTCCTCCACGCGATCGAGGAACCGAGATAGGTCCACTCCCTGAATCGCCGCGGGTATCATGCCGAAATTCGAAAGCGCCGAATAGCGCCCGCCGATGCTGGGCACGCCGAAAAATATGTGCCGAAAACCATCCGCTTCGGCCACTTTCTGCATGTTTGAACCGGGATCGGTAGTCGCGATGAAACGCTTGCCCGCCTCGGCGGCACCGACGGCCTGTTTAACGCGTTCGTAGAAATATTGTTTAAAAATGTTCGGTTCGAGTGTGCTGCCTGACTTACTGGCAACGATGAAAATCGTTTTGGCGATATCGATGTTTTTCTCAATGGTGCGGATCTGCGCCGGATCCGTGGAATCGAGCACGTGGAATTGGGGATGGCCCGGAACGTGACCGTAGGTCTTTTCGAAAACTTCCACGCAAAGGCTGGAACCGCCCATCCCTAGAAGCACCGCGTGCTGAAATCCAGCCTTGTGAATTTCGTCGGCGATCTTTTGGAACTGTGCTTCGTGCGCAACCTGATCGTCGGCGACGGCTAGCCAGCCGAGCCACTTGTTTTCATCCTGGTTGGTCCAGAGCGAGGCGTCGCGTGCCCACAGGCGCTTTACTTTTTGCCCCGATTTCCAGTCTTCAAGGTTTTTTTTTACAGCTTGGTTCAGTTCGTCGGGCAATTGATAGGTCATCTTGTTGATGGATGGGGGCTCGGCCTTCGTGGTGCGTTTTTCCACCGCCGCCAAAAGCTTGTCGAATGCGTCCGCGAATTGTTTGACGCCATCCTCGGTGAGCTTGTCGGTCGCAGCCTTCATGGAAATGCCGGCGCGTTCCAAGCCCTGCATGGTGTCGTGCGCGGCTTGAATGTTTTCTTCCAGGCTGGCACGGGGTTTGCCGTGATCGCGAAATGCGTCAAACGTGGCCGGCGGAATCGTGTCCACCGTGTCGGGACCGATCAGCTCTTCGACGTAGTAGACGTCACCATACGCAGGATTCTTCGTGCTGGTGCTGGCCCAGAGGACTCGCTGGGTCTGCCCGCCGCGCGAGGCCAGAGCCTGCCATCGGGGACCGCTGAAGATTTGCTTGTAACGTTGATAGGTAATCTTGCCATTGGCAATCGCGACTTTTCCTTTCAGGCTGCGCAGGGCCGCCTGCTCTCCAGCGTTGGAGGTGTTCTTGATTTTTTCATCTATCTCGCTGTCAATCAGCGTGTCAATACGGCTGATGAAGAAACTGGCGACGCTGGCCATACGGCTCACGTCTCCGCCATTCTTGGCGTACTGCTCCAAGCCCGCAATGTAGGCTTCGGCGACTTTTACGTACACATCGAGCGCAAAAAGCAGCGTCACGTTGATATTGATGCCCTCACTGATTAGCTGCTGATACGCAGGAATGCCCTCGGGCGTGCCGGGCACCTTGATCATCACGTTTTCGCGACCCACTCGCTTCCACAAGCGGCGCGCCTCGTCCATGGTCTCCTGAGTCTTGTGCGCGAGGTATGGAGAAACCTCCAGGCTGACGTAGCCGTCCCGCTTTTTGGATTGCTCGTAAACCGGACGCAGGAAATCGGCGGCATCCTGAATGTCCTTGATGGCCAGCTCTTCGTAGCGTCCTTTCGCGTCCAGGTCCTTGCGCTTTTCCAGTTGCTGCAATGTTTGTTCGTAGTCCGTGCTGCCGGTGATGGCTTTTTCAAAAATGGTTGGATTCGAAGTCATTCCGCGCAGGCCGTCTTCTTCGATCAACCGTTTGAGCTCGCCGGTGGTGAGAAGATTGCGACGGATATAATCGAGCCATACGGATTGGCCAAACTTGATTAACGCCTTCAGCGGATTTTCAACGGGCTTTCCTTCGCCGGCAGCTGAGGTCGGTTTTGCTGTAGTGCTCATGGGGATCTCCTCCGAATAAAATATTGCAAAGCTGGTCGCGCCAGATTTGAAGAGCGGGCGCCTACGAGGGCACCGCGGCTGAATGGTTCAAAGTGAAACGTCCGGTTTCGGGTAACGCGGCCCAGGTCCAACCTGGCGGCGTCCCCAAGTTAGGATTCTATCGCACAATCCGACGAGAAGCGCGCAAAAGCCAAACGACCAATCTGAGCTCCGCTTTCGTTGAGGACATCGGCTACTTTCGGTCGAGGATTGCGCATTTTCGGGCGGAGCCGCGCGATTGACACGTCGCGCCGCGGTGTTTAGCATCCGAGCGAGAAACAACGGAGCCCGCCATGAATTCCTCGAAATTGTACACGCCGCGCGAAGCCGCGCAAGTGCTGGGGATCAGCTATCCCACTCTCAAGCAGTGGATCTACAAAAAACAGATCCGCACGGTGCAAACCGCCGGTGGACATCACCGCGTCCCTGAAAAAGAAGTGGACAAGTTTCTTTACCGGAAGGGTGAGCGCGCCCCGGTGCCGGAACGCAGAAGCAATTTCCGCCGCATCAGCGGACGCAATCAACTTGTTGGCCGCGTGATGGACATCAAGACCAGCGGCTTGATGGCCCAGGTGACTCTATCCATCGGCGGGCAACACATCACCTCCATCATTACAGCGGACGCGGCGCGCGAAATGCGTCTGAAGAAAGGTCAAACCGTGGCCGCCTTGATCAAGTCGACGGAAGTCATGATTATCAAGATATAAGCCGAGCGCGGCACTCTTCATGGCGGTTGAAAATTACGCGGTAGGCTTGGCGTCGGGCCGTCCGGCCCAGCCGTACTTTCGTAACAAGCGAAATGGACGTAAGGCGATGTACAGCGGCGCGAGCGGGCGTGGCAGGCGCATCATTGTCCAATCCTCTTCCGCCGGAACGACCGCCAGACGCGCCACGTATCGCCATCCTGCGACGAAGCCCGCGCGCATGCTCCGGCGAAATCGAAGCCTTCCAGCCCCAGCGAAAGTCTGAGAGGGTCGGCTCATTAACATCCGCTCTATTTCGGCCGCGATTTCACAAGCAGTTGGATCGGTATTGACTCGTTGCAGAATTTCGGCAGGCAGTTGGGCATCCAGCAATCCATTCGCCAGCGCCAGACCCAGAAGCAACATCCGGCCCGCACCGAGAGGCTCTGTGGCGCGCATGACCTCATCCCAATCCATCGCGGGATGAGACTGAATCAATTCTGACACGTCGGCCACCCAGGAAAACCGCTCCCAGAAGTCCTTCGAGCCGTGGATGCACAGCATCGGCAGTAAGTCTTCAGCTGTGAAGGTGAGGATTTCGTGATCGCTCACCTTTACCGGCATCCGCCGTGCCAGGAAGTAATCCAGATCGGGCTTTAGGGGAAAATGCCGCAAGGTGAGTTCGGTGTGCAGTTCGACCATCGCGCGCCGCGGCTCATCGCGGTAATTGTACTCACCGGGAATCAGCGACTCGCTCGCTTCCGGTGAAAGAATCCAGTCGAACTTCGGCTTGTAACCCAGAGACAGGATCACTTCGTGCGCTCTCGCCAGGTCACGCTGGCGCAAAATGATGTCCAGGTCGTCGAATTCGCGAAGCGCAACGTCTCCGTAAGCCTGCGCGGCCAGAACCGGCCCCTTGTAAGGAAGCGCGGGAATTTCCTGCGCTTGAAACAGCTTGAGAATGTTAATCAGCTCGGCGCTTAGACACAAGCAGCGAACGGTGTTCGCCCGGCTCGTATTTTTGAGTTGTTCTTTCGCGGCGGGAGGCGGACAGTCCGGAGCAATAGCCGATAGGTGGCGTTCCAGCAACGGCGTAACGGAATTTGCTTCCGCTTCCGAGAGCAGGTAGTCCCAGTCAAGCGGCTGAGCGACAATCTCGCGGATTCTTTGAGCCTCGTCCGCGGTGACGCGCGTTCGCGCGCAACACACCAACAACTGCTTTTCAAGGCACGCAGTACCTAGAGTTTTTGCCTTCATTCATTCCCCGCAGGGTGCAGCGGCGAGGAAATTCTACGCCATATGAACAGGTCCGACGGCAGAAGAATTCGCAGAGGGTGGTCCGATCCCGACGGACCGTCAGGCGGCTTCGAGCAGCATCAGCGTTCCAACCATTTCGATACGGAGGCCGATTTTCAATAGTCGGGTGCGAAAATCTCCGGCGTCCCGTCCCGCGCAAACCCTGGAAGTCCACGTCAGATTCAAAGAGAAACTCTTGGGCTTCGCGTCGCGCCCGTAGCGTCCCGCCGCGCCCGTCTTCCACCGCGTTCAGGAGCACAGCCGACCACAGCCGGCGCTCTGAGATCAATTCTTCCGTCACATTGTTCTGCGTGTCCAGTGAAACCTGACTAGCCATGCCTTCCATTTTTCTCCCTGGCTGTTTGCCGCTTTTTTGGGGGCCGGCCTACGAAGGCCGTTCGATGCATCTGAAACGCCCATGTCCGCCGACCGTGGGTTTTACACAGTCGTCGCGCAAGTAGTTCGAACCGAAAGACTTTCGATGCGCGAGGAGGTTCGCTCGACAAAAACTCGAACCCGGGCGGCTGCGATGCGAT
>Ga0210390_10004151_pt1 | contig 12293 bp, 10 predicted proteins | sample IncBWH11OmetaG_FD_161050 | JGI IMG/M metagenome (GOLD analysis project Ga0210390, IMG submission 161050) | Forest soil microbial communities from Barre Woods Harvard Forest LTER site, Petersham, Massachusetts, United States - Inc-BW-H-11-O ...
CCGACGCCGCGGCCGGGCCAAGCGGCATGGTGCCCTGGGCGGGCACCGGCGCGGGCTAGCGGCGGGTGATCTTGCCGGCCTTGATGCAGGACGTGCAGACGTTCAGGTGGCGCGGGGTCCTGCCCACCATCGCCCGCACGCGCTGAATGTTGGGGTTCCAGCGACGCGGGGTGCGGCGGTGCGAGAAGGACACGTTGTTGCCGAAGCCCGGCCCCTTGCCGCACACGTCGCAGACGGAAGCCACGGGATCGCTCCATTAGTTGATAGCCAGAGATGGTGGCTGAGGGCGGGTCACGCCCGGTCAGCCGTTGAAGGATATCCGAAGAACCCGGTCCGATGCGAGCCGGGCCGTCTAGGGCGGGGCTGGCAGGCAGGTTCCGCAGCTTGAGCGGTCGCTGACAGTGCGTCAGCCTATCCTGGCGACGTGGCAGTTCACGCCGATCCGCTCCGGCTGGTCATCGGGGACAAGGCGGCCAAGCGGCTCGCGGCGCTCGACATCTATACCGTCGGTGATCTGCTCGCTTACTACCCCCGGCGGTACGACAAGCGCGGCGAGCTGACCGATCTGGTCGGGCTGCGCGAGGGCGACTACGTCACGGTCCAGGCCGAGGTCCAGTCCGTGCATGGCCGGCGGATGCAGAACCGGCGCGGCTTCATCGTGGAAGCCATCGTTACCGACGGCCACGGCCGGCTGGCGCTGACATTCTTCGGCCGGAGCCCGCAAACCTGGCGCGAGCATGAGCTCGCGCCGGGGACGCGCGGGCTCTTCTCGGGCGAGGTCTCCAGCTTCCGCGGCAAGCGCCAGCTCACCCACCCCGAATACGAGTTGCTGGGAACGGGGAGCTCCGGGGCCAGGGCCGCCGAGTTTGCCGCCGAGCTCATCCCGGTGTACCGGGCAACCAGCCAGATGCAGTCCTGGAAGATCGCGGATTCGGTCAAGATCGTCCTGGACGTCCTGGACGTGCCGGAGGACCCGCTGCCGCGGTCGGTGCGGCAGCGCCACGGCCTGGTCGGCTACGCGGACGCCCTGCGCGGCATCCACCGGCCCGTCGATTACCCCGACAAGGACCGGGCCAAAGAGCGCCTGAAGTGGGATGAGGCCTTCCAGCTGCAGGTGCTGCTGGCGCAGCGCCGGCGGGCGGCCGCCGAGTACGCCGCGCAGCCGCGGCCGGCCGTCGACGGCGGCCTGCTGGACGAGTTCGACGCGGCACTGCCGTTCGAGCTCACGGTGGGTCAGCAGCTGGCGAGCGCGCAGATCTCCGCCGACCTGGCCCGCGAGCATCCGATGAACCGCCTGCTCCAGGGCGAGGTCGGCTCGGGCAAGACCGTGGTCGCGGTCCGCGCCATGCTGCAGGTCGTGGACGCGGCGGGTCAGGCCGTGCTGCTCGCCCCGACCGAGGTGCTCGCCCAGCAGCACTACCGCTCGATCTCCAGCCTGCTCGGCCCGCTCGGCATGGCCGGCCAGCTCGGCGGCGCGGAGCACGCGACCAGGCTGACTCTGCTGACCGGGTCGATGGGAGCGGCGGCCAGGCGCAAGGCCCTGCTCGAAGCCGCCTCGGGCGGCGCCGGGATCGTGATCGGCACGCACGCCCTGCTCGAGGACCGGGTGCAGTTCGCCGACCTGGGCCTGGTCGTGATCGACGAGCAGCACCGGTTCGGCGTCGAGCAGCGCGACGCGCTGCGCGATAAGGCTGGCGATGGCCGGCCGCACGTGCTGGTCATGACGGCGACGCCGATCCCGCGGACGGTCGCGATGACGGTCTTCGGCGATCTTGACTCCTCGACGCTGACCGAGCTGCCCGCGGGCCGGGCCGCGATCGCGACGCACGTCGTGCCGGTGGCCGAGCGGCCGCACTACCTGGCCAGGACCTGGGAGCGGATCAGGGAAGAGGTAACGGCCGGCCGCCAGGCCTACATCGTCTGCCCGCGGATCGGCGACGGGGAGGAGACCCCCGGGCAGCTGGCCGGTGACCCCGACGAGGAGAGCGATGGCGCCCCGGCCCGGCCGCCGCTGGCGGTGCTCGACCTGGCCGCGCAGCTCACGGATCACCAGCTCGCGGGCCTGCGGGTCGGGATAATGCACGGCCGGCTGGCCTCGGACGAGAAGGACAAGGTGATGCTGGCCTTTGCCGACGGCATCATCGACGTGCTCATCACGACGACCGTGGTCGAAGTCGGCGTGGACGTGCCGAACGCCACCGTGATGGTGATCATGGACGCCGAGCGGTTCGGCGTCTCCCAGCTGCACCAGCTGCGCGGCCGGGTCGGCCGCGGCAGCCACGGCGGGCTCTGCCTGCTGGTCACCGAGGCGCCCGAGGAGAGCCCGGCCAGGGAACGGCTGGCCGCGGTCGCGAGCACCACCGACGGGTTCGTCCTGTCGCGGGTCGACCTGAAGCAGCGGCGTGAGGGTGACGTGCTCGGCACCGCTCAGGCCGGCCGTAAGTCGAGCCTGAAGCTGCTGGGGCTGCTGGAGGACGAGGAGCTCATCGGCGAGGCCAGGCAGGAGGCCATCGAACTGGTGGACGCCGACCCCGCGCTCGCCGGGGAGCCCGGGCTGGCCGCGGCCATCGCGACCCTGGCCGACCGAGAGCGCACCACGTTCCTGGAAAAATCGTGACCCGGATCATCGCGGGCGCGGCGGGCGGAAGACGGCTGGCCACCGCGCCCGGCCGCGGCACGCGGCCGACGAGCGACCGGACCAGGGAGGGCCTGTTCGCCACCGTGATCGCGATCCGCGGCGGGCTGGCTGGGGCCGCGGTCGCCGACCTGTACGCCGGGTCGGGCGCCGTGGGGCTGGAGGCCTTGTCGCGCGGCGCGTCCGACGTCATCCTGGTGGAGTCTGATCCAAGGGCCGCGCAGGTGATCAGGAAGAACGTCGCGAGCATCGGGCTGCCGGGCGCGCGACTCGTGACGGGCAAGGTGGAGCGCGTGCTGGCGCAGGGCCCCGATGGTGGCAGGCCGAGGGACTTCGTGTTCGCCGATCCGCCGTACGCGCTGGCCGATCTGGAGCTCGAGCGGATGCTGACGGAGCTGCTCAGGGGCGGCTGGCTGGCGCCATCGGCGCTGGTCGCGGTCGAGCGGGCGACCCGGTCAGGTCCGCCGGCCTGGCCGGCCGGTTACCAGACCGACCGCTCCCGCCGTTACGGCGAGGCGACGCTCTGGTACGGTCTCGCCGCGGGCGCGCAGCCTGCGCCAACTTCCCGGATGGGAGCGTGACATAGCGTGCGACGCGTAGTTTGCCCAGGCTCATTCGACCCGGTCACCAACGGCCATGTCGACGTGATCACCCGGGCCGCGAACCTGCACGACGAGGTGGTCGTGGCGGTGCTCCTCAATCCGAACAAGACGCCGCTGTTCTCGGCCGAAGAGCGGGTCGAGATGCTGCGCGACGCGTGCGCGAAGCTCGACAACGTCCGCGTCGAGCGGTTCGAGGGGCTGATTGTCGACTTCTGCAAGGCCAACGACATCTCGGCGATGGTCAAGGGCCTGCGGGCCGTCACCGACTTCGACTACGAGATGCAGATGGCGCAGATGAACTACAACCAGGCCGGCGTGGAAACGCTGTTCGTGATCACCAACCCGCTGTACGCGTTCCTTTCGTCCAGCTTGGTCAAGGATTTTGCCAAGTTCGGGGGAGATGTCAGCGGATTGGTGCCCGAGGTCGTGCTTGACCGGCTCAACCAGCGACTCCGCGAAGCCTGACCGTCCCGCAGAGTTGGGAAGCTGCTTGCCAGCCGGTAAGCTAGATCGCTGATACCCCGCCGATACCGCTGCTAGCCATGCCGTCCAGCCACTGGTTTTACAACTGACACTGATTACGACCATGCCACCTTCGCGAGCCAAGCACCCCGGCCGGCTGGATTACCGCAATCCGCTGGTCTTCGATACCAGGGATCTTGGGCCTGGAACTGCGCGTACGCTGAGCCGTACCTGTCCGGCCCCTGAGCACCTGGGTGTCGGCATGGTCAGGATCCCGGCTGGTGCCGACCTGGAGCTGGAAGTGCAGCTTGAGGGCGTCGCCGAGGGCGTCCTCGTGACCGCGACCGTAGACGCACCGCTGGTCGGCGAGTGTGCCCGGTGCCTGGAGTCGTTCACGTCGGAGACGACGGTGCGCTTCCAGGAGCTGTTCACCCTGGCGGGGGAGGACTCGCAGGCTGGCGAGCCCGGTGACGAGGAGGACAGCTATCGGCTGGACGCCGGCGGGCTGCTTGACCTGGAGCCCGCGCTCCGCGACGCCGTCGTCCTGGAGCTGCCGCTCTCGCCGCTGTGCGAGGAGGGCTGCAGCGGGCTCTGCCCCGAGTGCGGCGTCCGGCTAGCCGACGCCGAGCCGGGCCACGCGCATGAGGAGCGCGGCGCGATGTGGGCCGCGCTGAAGGATTACCGGGTGGGTGAGCCGGAAGGCGGCTCAGCCGGAGATGATGCAGTACCGGACGGGAAAGCCGGGCCGGAGACGACGAACCGGACGGGCTTGCCGCCGGGACAGGCTAAGGAGCACTGAGGTGGCAGTACCCAAGCGAAAGACGTCGCGCGCCAACACCAGGTCGCGGCGCGCGCAGTGGAAGACGACCGCGCCGGCGCTGGTCGCGTGCCCGAACTGCCGGGAGCCGAAGCTCCCGCACCGGGCCTGCCCGACCTGCGGTACCTACAACCGGCGTCAGGTCATCACGCCTTCCTGACCCCGGGCACTGGCCTCAGAGGGGGGATGCACGCGCCGGGATCGCCGTCGCGGGATAGGAGCTGACAGGTGACTGATTCAGCTGCCGACAGGCCGGGGGCGCAGGCGGCCGACGGACTGCTATCCGCCCTGCAGATGCCGGTCGCCATGGAGCTGCTTGAGCGCGCCCTGATGCACCGCTCGTTCGCCTACGAGAACGGCGGGCTGCCGACGAACGAGCGGCTGGAGTTCCTCGGCGATTCGGTGCTCGGGCTGATCGTGACCGACACCCTCTTCCGGCAGTATCCCGATCTGCCCGAAGGCCAGCTGGCCAAGCTGAGGGCGGCCGTGGTGAACATGCGCGCCCTCGCGGGCGTGGCTCGCGGCCTGGACCTCGGCTCCTACGTCCGGCTCGGCAAGGGCGAAGAGGGCACCGGCGGCCGGGACAAGTCCTCGATCCTCGCCGACACGCTTGAGGCGGTGATCGGCGCGGTCTACCTGGACCAGGGGCTCGCGGCCGCAGACGACCTCGTGCACCGGCTGTTCGACCCCGTCATCGCGCGCTCGGCCCGGCTTGGCGCCGGGCTGGACTGGAAGACGTCGCTGCAGGAGCTGACCGCGGCCGAGATCCTCGGCGCCCCCGAGTACCACGTCGAGGAGAGCGGCCCGGACCACCAGAAGTCCTTCCGCGCGTACGTGCGCATCGGATCGCGTACTTACGGCGAGGGCGAGGGCAGGTCGAAGAAGGAAGCCGAGCAGCAGGCAGCCGAGGCGGCGTGGAACGCCATCAGCGAGGGGCTCGCGGCCCGGAACGATACTCCGGCTCAGGACTAAGTGCCCGAGCTGCCCGAGGTCGAGACCGTCCGCCAGGGGCTCGATGAGCACGTCGTCGGCAGGCGGATCGAGTCCGTCGAGGTGCTGCACCCGCGCGCGGTGCGCCGGCACGAGGCCGGGCCGGCCGACTTCGCGGCGCGACTGCGGGGCCGGCGCGTCGACGGCACCCGGCGGCGCGGCAAGTACCTGTGGCTGCCGGTGGGCGAGGACGCGCTGCTGGCCCACCTCGGGATGAGCGGCCAGTTCCTGCTGCGGCCGCCCGATGAGCCGCTCTCGTCGCACGTACGGGTCCGGCTGACCTTTGACGACGGCGGCCCCGACCTCCGCTTCACCGACCAGCGGACGTTCGGCCACCTGCTGGTGGCGGCGGACGGCGCCGAGCTGCCCGCGGTCATCGCCCACATCGCGCCGGATCCGCTGGAGGCTGCGTTCGACGCGTCCTGGTTCGCCGGCAGACTGCGCTCGCGGCGGACCGGGGTCAAGCGGGCGCTGCTTGACCAGTCGCTGATCAGCGGCGTCGGCAACATCTACGCCGACGAGGCGCTGTGGCGGACGAGGCTGCACTTCGCCAGGGCGACCGAGCGGCTGCGGCCGGCTGAGGTCGCCGGCCTGATCGCCGCCGTCAGGGACATCTTCGCCGAGGCACTGAACGTCGGCGGCACGTCCTTTGACAGCCTGTACGTCAACGTGAACGGCGAGAGCGGCTACTTCGACCGGTCACTGAACGTCTACGGCCGGGAGGGCGAGCCGTGCCCGCGCTGCGGTACGCCGGTCCGCCGGGACCCGTTCATGAACCGCTCGTCCTACACCTGCCCGGTCTGCCAGCGCCGGCCGCGGAACGGCCGCTGGTGACCATCGGGACCGAGGCGGATCGTGTCCGCCTGACTGCCTGGGCCGAGGGTCGCGTCCAGGGCGTCGGCTTCCGCTGGTGGGTCCGCAGCCGCGCGCTTGAGCTAGGACTGGTGGGCTATGCGGAGAATCTCCCGGATGGGCGGGTGAAAGTGCTGGCGGAAGGGCTCCGGGCCGACTGCGAACGACTCCTCGCGCTGCTGCAGGGCAGCGGCACACCGGGCCGGGTCCGGCGCGTCACCTCACGGTGGGCCGCAGCTGTCGGCGGGCTGTCCGGCTTTTTCGAGCGCTGACAACGCCCGAGATATGGTTGCGGAGGGTGATGAGCGGGCAACTGTGGGCACATTATGTGCAGGCAGGAGCGGCTTTCGCGACCACCGTATCGGTATGGCAAAGGACCGGCACGAGTCCGGTTATGAGAGGTAATCTCTATTTGATCCCGGTGCTGGTCCGGACGTTGTGTCAGGGCTGTGACCTGCACGATCGTCAAACTTGACCGAATACCCTTGACGGTGGGACCATAGAGGTGTTACCAGCGCACAGGCCTAATCCGGCACCTGCGCGCACGCCCACTCTGGTCACTCAGTGTGGAGGACCCTACACAATGGCAAAGGCTCTATACGGCCACGTTGGCGGGCTGGATCCCCGCTTGGTCTCAGAGATGCGCCGCCTGCAGCAGCGAGTACGCGACTTGGAGGCAGAACTTGCCCGCCTCCAGGATGAGAACGATGTGCTCATTGCGACGGTTGGCCAGGACCTGCTGAATCCAGTTCGCGAGCCTGCGCTCACCTAACGAGCGTAAGCGGCCAGCAAATCCCACGGCGAGGGACGCCTCTGGCGTCCCTCTTCGGCGTTCCGGGGCCTCCCATCACATGCGAAAATGGGGGTAGTTCACCGCGGCCCGAATCTCGGCAGGCAGATCCGGCATGCGCTCGAATGCGCGAGGTCACGGAAAGGTCGTTGTAGGGTGCGGAGAACGGACGGCCCGGCGCCGTGGCAAGCACTGTTGTGCCGGCAGCCTGCCGGGCCAGTTGGGGAGGAATTCGGCGGGTGTACCTGAAGACCTTGACCCTGCGCGGCTTCAAGTCGTTCGCCTCCGCCACCTCGCTGAAGTTCGAGCCGGGCATCACCTGCATCGTCGGGCCGAACGGGTCGGGCAAGTCGAACGTTGTCGACGCGTTCTCCTGGGTCATGGGCGAGCAGGGCGTCAAGCCGCTGCGCGGCGGCAAGATGGAAGACGTGGTCTTCGCCGGCACGGCCGGCCGCCCGGCGCTCGGCCGGGCCGAGGTAACGCTCACGATCGACAACAGCGACGGTGCGCTGCCGATCGACTATTCCGAGGTGACGATCTCCCGGCTGCTGTTCCGGTCCGGGCAGAGCGAGTACGCCATCAACGGCGACCAGTGCCGGCTGCTGGACATCGCCGACCTGCTGTCCGACACGGGCCTGGGCCGCGAGATGCACGTGATCGTCGGCCAGGGCCAGATCGACGAGGTGCTGAACGCAGGCCCGGACACCAGGCGCGCGCTGATCGAGGACGCGGCGGTCGTGCTCAAGCACCGCCGCCGCAAGGAGAAGGCGGTACGCAAGCTCGACTCGATGCAGGCCAACCTGACCCGCCTCGTCGACCTCACCGGCGAGCTCGGCCGTCGGCTGAAGCCGCTCGGCCGCCAGGCGGAGATCGCCCGCAAGGCCGCGGTCATCCAGGCCGACCTGCGCGACGCGCGCCTGCGGCTCCTCGCCGACGACTACGCATCGCTCGCCGCCGAGCTCATCCGGGATCAGGCCGACGAGGCCGCGACGGTGCAGGCCAGGGCCGTGCTGGAGGCGACGCTGACGCAGGCGCGCGAGCTTGAGAACAGGCTCGAGCTGGCCGAGCAGCAGCATGCGCCGCGCCTGGCGGCCGCGCAGGAGGCATTCTTCGCGCTGGCCGGGCAGTCCGAGCGACTGCGCGGGGTGCTGAGCCTCGCCAACGAGCGGCAGCGGCACCTTTCGGCCCCGGAACCGCAGCGCGCCGGGCGCGATCCCGAAGAGCTGGAGCAGGAAGCCGCCGAGCTGCGGGCGCAGGAAGCGGAGCTTTCGCAGCGCCTGGCCGCGGCGCGGGCGCAGCTGGGCGACGCCGTCGCCAGCCGGACCAGGGCCGAGGCGGCGCTGGCCGAGAACGAGCGGCGCCTGGCGGCCGACGCCAAGGCCGCCGCTCAGCGGGCCGAGCAGCTGGCCCGGCTGCGCAGCCATGTGGAATCGGCGATCAGCCGCGCCAACGCGGCCGGGGAGGAAGCCGGGCGGCTCGGCGAAGCCCTGGCGCAAGCTCGGGCCAGGGCGGAGCAGGCCCAGGTGGAGTACGCCGCGCTGCAGGACCTGGTGTCCGGGAGCGAGGAGGGCCGGGCCGACCTGGCCGCCGCGCACGAGCGGGCCGCCGTGGCACTGACCGCGGCCAGCGCCGCCGTGACTGAACTTCGAGCCACCGAGCACGGGGCCAGCGACGAGCGCGCCGGGCTGCGGGCCCGGGCCGCGGCCCTCGCCGAGGCGGTCAGCCGCGGCGCCGACGCGTCGAGTGTGCTGCTGGCCGAGAACGGCACGTTCAGCGGAGTGCTCGGTTCGCTCGCCGAGCTTCTGACCGTGCCCGAGGGTGCGCAGGAGGCGGTCGCGGCAGCGCTCGGGGCCGCCTCGGGCGCGGTCGCCGTCGCCGACCTGGAGTCCGCGGTCGCCATCCTGGCCGCGCTGAAGTCGTCGGATGGCGGCCGCGCGGGCCTGGTCGTCGGCGAGCCGGCCCGCCCCGCCGCCCCGCCGCAGGCCCAGCGCCGGGCCGACCTCAGCAAGCTGGCGGCCGCGACCGGGGCCCATCCCGTTACCTTTGCTATTGATCTTGTGACCGCCCCGTCGGCGCTGGCCGGCGCCATCGAGGAACTGCTGGGCGACATCGTGGTGTGCGCGGATCTTGACGCCGGGCTGCGCCTGCTGCGCGCTGATGCCGGGCTCAGGATCGTCACCCGCGACGGCGACGTGCTCGGCGCGCACTGGGCTCAGGGCGGCTCGGCGGCGGAGGAGAGCCTCATCAGCCTCCAGGCGGCCGCGACCGAGGCGGCGAGCCAGGTCACCGAGGCCGAGGCGCGCTGCCAGCGGGCCGAGCGGCGGCTGGCGACCGCGATCGAGGACGAGGAGCAGGCGCGGCAGGCCCTGAACGCGGCGTTCGCGGCGCTGCATGAAGCCGACGCCGCCGCGGCCGAGACCTCAGGGAAGCTGGGCTCGCTCGCCGGCCGGGCCCGCGCCGCCAGGGACGAGACCGGCCGGCTGTCGGCGGCGATCGCCGCGGCCGAGCGCTCCCGCCAGCAGAGCCTGGCGCAGGTGGCCGAGGCGAAGGCGAAGCTCGCCGAGCAGGAGGCAGCGGAGGCGGCGCTCGGGGGTACCGGGGGGTCGGCCGCCGAGGATGCGGGGGATGGCACGGATACCGTCCCCGCGGGCAGGCAGGAGCTGGCCGAGACGGCGGTCGCGGCCCGCAGCGCCGAGATGGAGGCCCGGCTCGAGGTCCGCACGGTCGAGGAACGGCTGCGGGCGATCTCGGGGCGCGCCGACTCGCTCGTGAAGGCTGCGGCGGCCGAACGCCAGGCGGCCGTCCGGGCCCTCGCCCGGGCGGAGCGGCGGGCCGAGGGCGCCGCGGTGGCCAGGGCAGTCGCCGAGGGCGCCCGGATCACGCTCGCCCGTATCGAGACTTCAAGCGCCGCCGCGGACGCCGACCGGCAGGCCGAGGAGGAGGCGCACCGCGGCCGCGACGGCGAGCTCAAGGGCGTGCGGGCGCAGATCCGCGAGACGTCCGAGGAACTCGACAAGGTCGTCGACTCCGCGCACGGCGCCGAGATGGCCAAGGCCGCCAGGCAGATGCACCTGGAGCAGATCGCCGGCCGCGCCCTCGAGGAGTTCGCGATCGAGGCCGAGGCGCTGGTCGCCGAGTACGGTCCCGAGGTCCTGGTGCCTGGGCCCGGCGAGGACGGTGCCGGCGTGCCGTATGACCGGGACGAGCAGGAGCACCGCGCGCAGGCGGCGCAGCGCAAGCTCGATCAGCTCGGCAAGGTGAACCCGCTGGCGCTGGAGGAGTTCGCCGCCCTGGAGGAACGGCACGCGTTCCTCGTCGCGCAGCTCGAGGACCTCAAGAAGACCCGCAGGGACCTGCTGACCGTCATCAAGGAAGTCGATGAACGGGTGCAGCAGGTGTTCAGCGCGGCGTATGACGATGTCGCCCGCGAGTTCGAGGACATCATCGGCCGGCTGTTCCCCGGCGGCGAGGGCCGGCTGCTGCTCACCGAGCCCGACGACATGCTCACGACCGGCATCGAGGTGGAGGCCCGGCCGCCGGGCAAGCGCGTCAAGCGGCTGTCGCTGCTGTCGGGCGGCGAGCGGGCGCTGACGGCCATCGCATTCCTCGTGGCGATCTTCAAGGCTCGCCCGTCGCCGTTCTACGTGCTCGATGAGGTCGAGGCGGCGCTCGACGACACCAACCTGCAGCGGCTGCTGGAGATCCTCGCCGAACTGCGCGACGTGTCGCAGCTGATCATCGTGACGCACCAGAAGCGAACGATGGAGGTCGCCGACACGCTGTACGGCATCAGCATGCGGGGGGACGGCGTTTCGACCGTGATCAGCCAGCGCCTGCGGGAGCGCGAGACCGTCTGACCGCTAGCGCGCGACCACGTTCACGATTTTTCCGGGAACGACGATCATCCGGTGGACGGTCATTCCCCGGATATGCCGGTCGAGCCCGGGGTTATCGGCGACCATCTGCTCGATGAGCTCAGGTGAGGCATCCGCCGGGACCTCGATGGTGAAGCGTGCCCTGCCGTTGATCTGCACGGGCAGGGTGACGACGGGCGCGGCCGCAAGGGCCGGGTCGGCCTCCGGGAAGGCCGCGTAGGCGACCGATCCGGCGTGGCCAAGCCTGCTCCAGAGCTCCTCCGCGATGTGCGGTGCGAGCGGCGCCACCATCAGCACCAGCGGCTCGGCCAGGGCGGCGGGCAGCGTGCCGGCCGGCCCCGCGACCTTCGCTGCGTGCGTCGTGAGCTCCATGAGCCGGGCAATCGCGGTGTTGAAGCGAAGCCCCTCGAAGTCCTTGCGCACGACCATGATCGTGTGATGCAGCAGACGCAGGGTTTCCGCGTCCAGATCCTGGTCGCCGACCCTGAGCGCGCCGGTCTGCTCATCCACCAGCGAGCGCCACAGGCGCTGGAGGAACCGGTGCACGCCGACGATGTCGTTCGTCCGCCAGGGCCGGTCAGCATCGAGCGGGCCCATCGCCATCTCGTACAGCCGCAGCGTGTCGGCGCCGTAGGCGGTGTAGATGTCGTCGGGGCTGACGCCGTTCTTCAGGCTCTTGCCCATCTTCCCTGACCGGCGCGTGACCGGGCGGCCCTGATAGGTGGCGCTGCCGGAGCCAGCAGCGCCGTCCGCGGCCTGGACCACCTCGTCCGCGGGCACGTACATGCCGCGCTCGTCGGTGAACGCGTCCGCCAGAATGTAGCCCTGGTTGTACAGCCGCCGGAACGGCTCCGGCGTGGACACGTGGCCCAGGTCGTAGAGCACCTTGTGCCAGAACCGCGCGTAGAGCAGATGCAGCACCGCGTGCTCGACGCCGCCCACGTACAGGTCGACGCCGCCCTCGCCGGGCGGCGCGCCCGCTGCCGTCATCCAGTAGCGCTCGATCTCCGGGTCGACCAGCGCCTCGTCGTTGTCCGGGTCCAGGTAGCGCAGGTAGTACCAGCAGGATCCGGCCCACTGCGGCATGGTGTTCAGCTCGCGCCGGTAGCGGCGCGGTCCGTCGCCGAGGTCAAGCTCGACCTCGCTCCAGTCAGCGGCGCGGGCCAGCGGCGGTACCGGGTCGGCGAACTCGTCCGCCAGCGGCTGCGGCCGGAAGTCGGTCATCTCCGGCAGCCGGACCGGCAGGGCGTCCGCGGGCAGCGCGATCGGG
>Ga0210390_10004152_pt1 | contig 12293 bp, 7 predicted proteins | sample IncBWH11OmetaG_FD_161050 | JGI IMG/M metagenome (GOLD analysis project Ga0210390, IMG submission 161050) | Forest soil microbial communities from Barre Woods Harvard Forest LTER site, Petersham, Massachusetts, United States - Inc-BW-H-11-O ...
CGCGCCCCTCGCAGGGCACTATCCCTGCCTGCGTCTCGGCCCGCCCTGGTGGTTCTACGACAGCCCGGAGGGCATGCAGCGCTTCCGCGAATATGTCACCGAAACGGCGGGGTTCTACAACACGGCCGGCTTCAACGACGATACTCGGGCTTTCCTGTCCATCCCCGCGCGTCACGACGTAGCTCGCCGCATGGACTGCGCCTTCCTCGCGAAGCTCGTCGTCGAACACCGCCTCGACGAGGACGAAGCCTTTGAGCTTGCCCACGATCTGACGTACAAATTGGTTCGAAGCGCGTACAAATTATGAATACAGGTCACAGATGAAATTGGCGCGAAGTAAGCCCCGGGCGGCCGCATGAATCCAGGTCAAGAAACTGTGGAGCAAGAGCACGAAGAGTCGGGTGTCACCGGCGGGCGTTTGGGGCGTGTCCGCTGGACTATCTGCGCCATGCTCTTCTTCGCCACCTCCATCAACTACATGGACCGGCAGGTCATCGCGCTGCTCAAGCCGACGCTGGAACACAGCATTGGCCTGACAGAGATCGCCTACGGCTATATCGTCGACGCCTTTCAGGTGGCCTATGCTATCGGCCTTCTGGTCGCCGGGCGCGTCGTCGACAAGATCGGCACCCGCATCGGCTACATCATCATCATGGGCATCTGGAGCCTCTCTGCCATGGGGCACGCGCTGGCCAACACCGCATTTGAATTCGGCATCGCGCGCTTCTTCCTGGGCATCGGCGAATCGGGCAATTTCCCGGCCGCCATCAAGACCATAGCCGAGTGGTTTCCGCAAAGCGAGCGCTCGCTGGCCACCGGCATCTTCAACTCTGGCGCTAACGTGGGAGCCATCCTCGCGCCTCTGATCGTCCCCTGGATCACCGTGCACTATGGATGGCGCGCCGCCTTCCTTGCTACCGGCGTCTTCAGCATGATCTGGATCGCCTGGTGGTTTAAAAACTATCGCAAGCCCACGGATCACCCAACCCTCAGCGGAGCCGAGCTGCGCCACATCTATAAAGAGGCTGCGGTTCAGATGGGACCCAGCCTGCCCTGGCTTAAGCTGCTCGGCTACCGGCAGACCTGGGCCTTCACCGTCGCCAAATTTCTCACCGATCCCATCTGGTGGTTCTATCTTTTCTGGCTGCCGTCGTACTTCAGCGCGAAATTCCACCTGAATCTCTCGCACATCGGGCTTCCGCTCATCCTTATCTACAACATGTCCGCGGTCGGCAGCATCGGCGGCGGATGGCTGCCTGCGCCTTTCCGCAAGCTGGGTCTTTCGGCCTCCGGAGCCCGTCTCTCCGCCATGCTCTTCTGCGCCTGCTGCGTTGTGCCTGTTTTCACTTTGGGACATGTAAGCTCGGAGTGGGCGGCCATCGGCCTGCTGGGTGTCGCCGCCGGAGCCCACCAGGGTTGGTCGGCCAATCTCTTCACCACCGTTTCGGATATGTTTCCGCGTGACGCCGTCGGAGCAGTTGTCGGCATCGGCGGAATGGCCGGCTCCGTCGGTGGCGCGCTGCTTGCCTTCGTCACCGGGCACATTCTTGAACGCACCCATAGTTACTCAATTCTGTTTGTCCTTTCCGCGAGCGTCTACCTGCTCGCCTTGCTCATCATGCGTCTGCTCGCGCCCGGGCTGAAAAAAGTTGAGGTCACGGCATGAGCCTCTACGTCGCCAAAGGCGGCCCCGATCTGGAGCTCTCCACCGCCGAGCTGAAGGCGCTTCTTTTCGAAGCGCTCGGCAAACTAGGCGAGCGCTGCCGCGTGCTGGTTGTGCCACCCGATCAGACCCGCCTCCATTCGCGCGCCGGCGATCTCACGCAATTCGCCTGGGAATACTACGGGATTCGCCTCCACGCTGTGCTGCCGGCGCTCGGTACGCACGCGCCCATGTCGACCGAGCAGTTGGCGCGCATGTTCGGTCCCGTCCCCCACTCGCTGTTCCGCGTCCACAACTGGCGTACCGACGTCGAAACCCTGGGCGAGGTGCCGTTCGAGTTCGTCGAGAATGTCTCCGAGGGAAAGCTCCACTACCCTTGGCCGGCGCAGACCAACCGCCTCATCTCGCGCGGCAACCACGATCTGGTCCTCTCCATCGGCCAGGTTGTGCCTCACGAGGTCATCGGCATGGCCAACTACACCAAAAATATTCTTGTAGGCGCCGGAGGCACGGAGGGCATCAACCGCAGCCACTACCTGGGCGCGGTTTACGGCATGGAGCGCATCATGGGACGCGCCGAAAATCCTGTCCGGGCCGTCCTCAACTATGCCTCCGACCGTTTCCTCGGCAACATCCCGATCGTCTATGTGCTCACCGTCGTCGGTCTTGCATCCGAGGGGCGCCTCGCCGTGCGCGGCCTCTACATCGGCGATGACGCGGAGTGCTTCCACCTCGCATCCGACCTCAGCCTCAAGGTCAATTTTGAGATGCTCGACGCCCCCATCAAAAAAGCCGTCGTCTATCTCGAACCCGACGAGTTCCAGAGCACATGGCTCGGTAACAAGGCTGTCTATCGCACCCGCATGGCGCTTGCCGACGGCGCTGAGCTCATCGTCCTCGCACCTGGAGTGAAGGAGTTTGGAGAAGATCCCACCATCGACCGGCTCATTCGTAAGTATGGATACCGCGGCACGGCCGCCACCCTCGCCGCCGTAGAGCAAAACGCCGACCTGGCCGCCGATTTGAGCGCGGCCGCCCACCTCATTCACGCCTCGTCTGAGGGCCGCTTCAACATCACCTGGTGCCCTGGCCATCTCACCCGCGAAGAAATCGAAGGCGTTGACTTCAACTACGCCGACCTGGCCACAATGATGGCCCGCTACAATCCGGAAAAGCTTCAATACGGCTACAACACCATTAACGGCGAAGAAGTCTTCTTCATCGCTAACCCCGGCCTCGGTCTCTGGGCCTATCGCGGAAGGTTCTGAACGCAATCATGATGGCACTCAGTAGATATTCCATTGGAGTCGGCGATCGCTTCGCCCATCAAGCCAAAGCTCAACTCGAAGCCTGCATCCTCGCCTCCAAAGAGGGCATCGACGTCATCCCCGTCTGGAACAAATCCAACCGCGAGCACACCATCATCGGATCCGAGCCAGCGTCGACACGCGCCGCCGCCGATGCTGCTGTCAAGGTCCTCGGCTGGACGAAGCCATATTTCTGCGACGCAGACCACATCAACCTCGCCACCGTCGATCGCTTCCTCGCCCCGTGCGACTTCTACACCATCGACGTGGCCGACTACATCGGCAAACCGGCCGGGCAGGCCTCGATCGACGCCTTTGTGAAGCGACACTCTGAACTTGTCGGCAGCATCCGGCTCGTAGGCGCCGAGCAAAACATCGAGATCACTCCCGCGCTCCTCCGGAACTCCGCCGCTAAGTTCCTCTTCGCTGTCCAGGAAGCTGGCAAGATCTACCGCAAAATCGAAGCCGCAAAAGGCAAGGGCAACTTCATCCCCGAAGTCTCCATGGACGAAACCGAATCCGCGCAAACTCCCGCCGAATTGCTTATCATCCTGGCCGCCATCGCCGACGAGGGCATCCCCATCCAGACCATCGCTCCTAAATTCAGCGGCCGCTTCAACAAGGGGGTCGACTACGTTGGCGATGTCGCCCGGTTCGCCCGCGAGATGGAACTCGACATGGCCGCCATCCGCCGCGCCGTCGTTCAATACAAATTGCCCGTCTACCTCAAGCTCAGCGTGCACTCCGGCAGCGACAAGTTCTCCATCTACCCCGCCATCCACGCATCGATGCAGAAGTTCTCCGCCGGCGTGCATCTCAAAACCGCCGGCACCACGTGGCTCGAAGAGATCATTGGCCTTGCCGAAGCCGGAGGCGACGGCCTGGTCCTCGCTAAAGAAATTTACGCCGAAGCCTTTGCTCACAGCGCCGAGCTTTGCGCGCCCTACGCCACGGTGATCGACATTGATCCGGTGAAACTCCCCGCGCCCGAAGCCGTTGCCCGCTGGACTTCAGACCAATACACCTCCGCCCTGCGGCACGACCCGCGCTCGTCCGCCTACAACCCCAGCTTCCGTCAGTTGCTCCACGTCGGCTTTAAAATCGCAGCAAAGATGGGCCGCCGTTACCTTGACCTGCTCGAAGCCAACGAATCCGTGATTGCAAGGAACGTAACCGAAAACCTCTACGCCCGCCACATCGCGCCCGTATTTCTCGGCTTAGAAAAATAAGCGGGTGCCCCATGTCCGGATTTTTGGGACGTGGGAGAAACACAAAGAAGGGAAACCAGCATGAGCCAGTCGCCCCTGAGTCTTGAAGGCAAGGTAGCCGTCGTCGTCGGAGGCACCTCCGGCATCGGTCGCGCCATCTCGCTCGGTCTCGCCGAAGCCGGAGCCGACGTCGTAGCCTCCGCCCGCCGCGCCGAACAGGTAGAAAGCACCGCCGCCGAAATCGAAGCGAAGGGCCGACGTACCCTTCGCATCCTCTCCGACGTTGCCGACCGCGCCTCGCTACAAAATCTCCTCGATCAGACGCTCACTCACCTTGGCAAGGCCGATATCCTCGTCAATTGTGCCGGAAAAATCAAGCGTGCCCCCACGCTCTCCTTTCCCGAAGACGAATGGCAGAGCATCTTCGACACCAACCTCACCGGAACGCTGCGAGCCTCCCAGGTCTTCGGCAAGTACATGCTCGAGCGCGAGTACGGACGCATCATCAACATCGCCTCGCTCAATACTTTCGTCGCGCTGAAGGAGGTCGCAGCCTACGCTGCCAGCAAGGCCGCTGTCGCCTCGCTCACCCGCTCGCTAGCCGTCGAGTGGTCCAGCAAGGGCGTGCTGGTCAACGCCATCGCCCCTGGAGTCTTCCGCACCGCCCTCAACGCCGACCTGCTCGACAACACCCCGCGCGGCAAGGAGCTGCGCATGCGCACTCCCATGGGCCGCTTCGGAAAGACGGAAGAAGTCGTCGGCGCAGCCATCTATCTCGCCTCCGACTCGGCCTCCTTTGTCACCGGCCAGGTTCTCGTCGTCGACGGAGGCTTCCTGGCCAGCGGCGTCAACCAGTAACCTGATCGCCTCCAGACCCGCCGGAGACCACCGGCAGGGACGCCAAGTTCGAGCCCATCGAAAATTGGTAACCTCGTCGTTCGTTTGCGGGGCGATTTTTGCGTTGCAATTGTTACGATTCTGCTACAAAATAGGTCCACTCACCACGGAACCCTGTGGGTTCATCACCTATTTCGGATCCACATCGGAAACAAAAAACCAGGCCTTCGCACCACACGACGACGGCCAATCTGCCCTGTTTTATTTGGAGGAGATTGTGACGAGACAAGATTTGCGTATAGCAGTCGTGTTTCTCCTGGTTGCCTTCGCGGCAACCTCATTTTCCCAGAATGCAAACACATCGCTTCGCGGCACCGTGAAAGATTCCAGTGGAGCAGTCGTGCCGGGGGCGAAAGTTACCATCACCGACCCCGCCAATGGGCGCAATGTCGAGGCCACAACGAATGGGGCGGGCGAATATGAATTCCAGCAGATCCCGCCCGCCAAATACACCATCACCGTATTGGCGAAGGGATTCAGCAGCCAATCCAAGGTCGCTGAACTGCTCGTGAATCAGCCTGCCACGATCGACTTCGCAGTCTCCGTCCAGGCCACCCAAGAGGTCGTAAACGTCAGCGCGGAGGCGCAGACCCTGAACACCTCTGATGCTTCCCTGGGCAATTCTATGAACAATACGCTGATCCAGGCGTTGCCCAGCGAAGGTCGCAACGTGCCCGATCTGCTTTCCCTCCAGCCTGGCGTGCTCTCTCTCGGTCAGGATTCCGGCAGGCCGCTCAATCCTACGCTGCAAAACGATCCCCGTAGCGGCGCGGTCAATGGCGGCCGGTCGGATCAGGGCAACATCACTGTCGACGGCCTCGACGACAACGATCAGGTCAATGGTTTTGCCTTCACCGGGGTGTTGCGCGAGACCCAGGACTCGGTCGAGGAGTTTCGCGTCACCACTGGCAATGCTGGAGCCGATCAGGGTCGATCGTCCGGAGCGCAGATCAGTTTGGTCACCAAGGCGGGAACCAACCGGTATCATGGCGCCGTCTATTGGTACAACCGGCCCACGCTCACCGTCGCCAATGACTGGTTCAATAAGGAAGCCGAGTTGAGCAGCGGCCTCCCCAACGTGCCCCCCAAGCTCATACGCAACAACTTTGGAGCTGCCGTCGGCGGCCCAATCCTCAAAGACAAGTTGTTCTTTTTCGCGAACTATGAGGGTCAGCGTCAGGCCGAAAACCAGGTCGTCAGCCAGACGGTCCCCACCGCCAGCTACCAGAACGGGTTCATCAATTATCAGGGCGATAACACCGCGGGCAACATCGTGAACGCTGTGCTTACTCCCGCCCAGATCACGACCCTGGACCAGCCCTGCACGGCTAATGCAGTCTGCCCCTGGGGTCCAGGCCCCAATCCCAACGCGCTTGCATATCTCAAGATGTATCCGGCGGCCAACGGCACGTCCTTGGGTGATGGCCTGAACACCGGCTCATTCACCTTTTCCTCGCCAAACCCGATATACCTGAACACCAGTATCGCGCGCATCGACTTCACTCCCGACCAGAAACAGCATGTCTTCGTCCGCGGCAATCTGCAGAAGGACACGGTCGAGGGAACCGAGCAGTTCCCTGGCCAGGGACCGTCGTACGAGCAGATTTACAATAGCAAAGGGCTCGCTGCCGGCTATACCTACACGTTTACTTCGAACCTCGTCAATGACCTGCGCTATGGCTACATCCGCGAGGGCTATGGCTATAACGGCCCCGGAACCGGCGACTACACCGACTTCCGTTTCATGACGACGCTCACGTCGGAGAACCGTAATACTATCTTCAGCGTGCCGGTAAACAACATCGTCGACAATCTGAGCTGGAACAAGGGCAGGCACACCTTCCAGTTCGGCGGAAACTGGCGTCTCGTCCATCAAAACCGAACTTCGGGCGATAGTTCCTTCGATAGCGCCAGCACCAATCCCTATTGGCTGGGCGGCAGTTTTCCCGACCCTTCCACCGTGGGCGGCCTGCCCGTGGACAATGGTTTCACGAATTCCTACGCCATTGCCTATGCCAACCTCGTGGGCACCGTACCCTCGCTCACAATCCTGTCAAACTACAACGTGACCAGTGCGACCACCGGATCCCTCCTCGCCGATGGAACACCGTTGCCACGGCATTTCAAAGCGAACGAGTACGAGTGGTACATCCAGGATTCGTGGCGCGCGCTGCCCAACCTCACGCTGACCTTCGGCCTGCGCCAGACCATCCTGCAGACTCCCTGGGAGACACATGGCCAGCAGGTGGCTCCTACGATCGACACAGACGCCTGGTATAAGCAGCGGGAAGCTTCCGCCCAGCAGGGGCAGATTTATGAACCGGACCTGACCTTCGCCCCGAACGGGCCGTTCTACCATAAGCCGGGCTACTGGCCGAAGCAAAAGGACAACTTTGCGCCGCGACTGTCCGTTGCTTATTCTCCCGATCCCAAAACTTCCATTCGCGTCGGATTTGGCATCTTCTTCGATCATTACGGCCAACAGTTGGTGAGCACCTTTGATCAGAACGGATCCTTTGGCATCAACAGCTCAGTTACGAATCCTGCGGGCGTCTACAGTTATGAGACTTCTCCTCGCTTCGTCAACCGACGCACTTTTCCCGACATTCCCAGTACCCCTGCCCCGCCTACGATCACGTACCCCTACACCGCGCCAACAGGAAACTTCGCAATCACCTGGGGCCTCGACAATCGACTGAAGACACCCTATTCCGAGTCGATAGACCTCTCTGTCCAGCGCCAGCTTCCTGCCGGATTCACTCTCGAAGCTAACTACGTTGGCCGCCTCGGCCGTCACCTTCTGCAAAGCCAGGACCTTGCAGAGCCCGTCGACTTCGTCGACGCCAATGGCGGCGGCGACTACTTCCACGCTGGGAGTCAGCTCTCGGCGCTGGTGGATGCGAACGGTGGAAACTTCCCCGCCCCCGTGCCCGCCATTCGATTTTTTGAAGATGTATTTCCCTACATGGCCAACTTCGATTACCCGGGCGAGAGTGCAACCCAGGCGATCTACAACGACGAATGGGCGCCCTTCCGCTCAAATCTCGGCGCAACAACTGCTTTGGGAGATCTCGACTTCTACTGCTTCAGCGGTTCGCTGGGGGTGAATTACCCCTGTCCGGCCAATCACGTTCCCCGCTTTTGGCAGGATCAGTTCTCGTCGCTCTATGTATTGAATACCATCGGCATGAGCTACTACAACGCCGCTCAGCTGGTCATCCACCATCCCACGAGTTACGGCCTCAATCTCGACTTCAACTACACGTTCTCTAATTCCATTGACATGGGCTCCGACGCCGAACGAGGCACCGAGTTCAACAACACCGCAACTTCTGGCGGCGGCAACTTCAGCAACATTATCAACACCTGGAAACCTTCCCTGAACCGTGCCCATTCCGACTTCGACGTCCGTCACCTTATTACCGCCGATTGGGTCTACCAGCTACCGGTCGGACGGGGAAGGAAGTACCTGGCCTCGGCCAACACTGCCGTCAACGCGCTTATTGGTGGATGGCAGTGGTCCGGTATCAACCGCTGGTCCAGCGGCTTGCCCTTCAGTCTTACTGAACCCGGTTTTACTACCAACTGGCAGATCGAGAGCTTCGGTGTCGTGACCGGCAACGTCAAGATGCAAAAACACGTCGTCAGCGGGGCTCCGGAGGTCTTTGCAGATCCAAACGCCATCAACAGCGGAACTGCTACCGGCGGCCCCGTCCGTCTTCCTTACCCCGGCGAAGCTGGGCAGCGCAACAACTTCCGCGGCGACGGAATCTTTGGCATCGATTCGGGACTGGCCAAGACCTGGCAGTTCAAAGAGTATGGTGCTCTCAAGTTCGATTGGGAAGTCTTCAACGTCACCAACAGTGTTCGCTTCAACTCAAACCCACTGTATCTTGGTTCCGGACTTACGGGCGGCAATCTAGGCGTCTATAGTGCCATGCAGAATCAGCCGCGGCGCATGCAGTTCGGCCTCCGCTACGATTTCTAACCAGCGTCCGCAACCCGGCGCTCCAACCATGGCCGGAGATCATCACGATCTCCGGTTTTTTTTGTGCGCGATCTTTTTCAACCCGACCATCTTGACGAATGCCCAGTCTGCGCGTTGTGAGGCAGCAACCCACCGTTTATTTGCCGCATCCATCGTACACAGGTGAAGGAGGCAGACAGACAGAACGCTATGAGCACAGTCGAATTGATTACCGCGATTGACTTCAATATTGCTCGCCTGCAACAGGCCAGGTCTCTGCTCGCTGGCAAGCCGGTCCGGGAGGGCTTGAGTGAACGAGGCAGACTAAGAATCGCTGCCGCCCAACGCAGAAGATGGGCTAAATACAGGAGAGCTGTAAAGTAAGAGTTCGGTTATCTCCCAGCCTTTATCAGTTGTGTCCTTTTCAGCAGATCCATATTGCGGCCCATCGGGCTGCCGCCCCCGCCGGTCGATCGCGCGTCCCATCCATCGAGGCAGAAACGAAATGCAATCGGCAACGATCTTCATGGCCATTCGCTCCATTGAAGGCTCGACCTCGACCCTGGATGGAACTCTCGTGCGCCACTTCGGTGTCTCTTGCGCCAAATGCCGGGAAAACTATGAAGTGTGGGGACCAGCTCCCATATTGGAAGAAAGCCTTCGTCAGGGTCGGGAAAATTGGCTCGCGGAACATCTCCCCAACGTGTGCCCGTTTCATAAGCACTCATTTCCCCTTCCCGGCCCGGAGCTCGACTGATCTCCGGCTATTTTGTGCGCCGTCAACCGCCTCTCCTCCGAGATTCATGCCACGCCGCTCATTCCAAAGCCAGCGTTCCCAAAGAAACTTGGCCGTCTTTTTTCCTTCACCCGCTACAATAGAAATAGAGATACAAATAGAGAAACACAAAGGCCCCGGTCGCGTGGATGCCGCTCCTGTAAGTCCGACGTTGTCTGATATATGCCTGTAAGTCATTTGTTTTCTATTAAGTAGCGCCGACCTGTCCGCTAAAGCCTTTAGAATCTATTACAAATCAAAACACAGGGGGTGGGGTATCTCCAGTTTGACCCGGCATCCCTCAATTAAAGGCTCCATAACTTCGCGGTAAACCGCGCGAGGAAAGAGCGATCCGATGAAAAATGGGCGTCCGCAAGGCTATCTCTCCTTTACCCTGCACGCCCATCTGCCGTACGTCGTTCATCACGGCACCTGGCCGCACGGGTTGGAATGGCTGCTGGAAGCGGCTGCGGAAACCTATCTGCCCCTGCTGCGCGTCCTGGGAAACCTGGAGCGCGACGGCATCGCGCTGAACGCCAATATCAATCTCTCCCCGGTCCTGCTCGAACAACTCGCTCACCCGACCTTCAAGGTCGAGTTTCCCGCCTACCTGAAGCGCAAGATCCTCGCCGCCCTGGAAGACGAGAACTACTTCCGCATGGGAGGCGAGCAGCACTTTGCCGAAACCGCCGTCTACTGGCGCGACTTCTTCCTCCAGGCGCACCAGGACTTCGAGGCTCTCGACGGCGACATCGTCAAGGGTTTCCGCCACTTCAACGACGCCGGCCTCATCGAGATCATCACCTGCGCAGCTACACACGGATATATGCCTCTGCTCGGCACCGATGAGAGCGTCGTCGCCCAGGTCAAGACCGGAGTAGCCACGCACCAGCGCCATCTCGGCCGCCTGCCTCGCGGCATTTGGGCTCCGGAGTGCGGCTACCGCCCCGCCGGTCCCTGGCAAACCCCGGTCACCCCCGAAGGCAGCGCCGCACCCTGGCCCGCCTTCAGCCGCATCGGCGTCGAGCAAGCCCTTGCCGAGAGCGGGATAGAGTTCTTCTTCGTCGACACACATCTCATCGAAGATTCCGTGCTCTTCAACCCCTATGAGCCGAATATCGCAGGAGGCCCCGTCGGGGCTCCCGTCGCTATCGAGGTGGCGCTTGCCGAGAGCAACGCCTACTACCGTCCCTATTACGTCGATGGACCCTTCGCCCGCGCTCATCCCGTCTCCGCCTTCCCCCGCGATCCCAGGACCGGCGTCCAGGTCTGGAGTGGTGACCAGGGCTACCCCGGAGACGGCGATTACCTCGACTTCCACAAGAAGCGCTGGCCCGGCGGCCACCGCTACTGGCAGGTCACCCACGCCAAGGCCGATCTCGCCCTCAAGACTCCATATTGTCCGGAGCGTGCCGCCGCCCGCACCCGCGACCACGCCGAGCACTTCGTGACCGTCGTCCAGGAGGCTCTCAAGGGCAGCCTAAGCGAGGACAACCCGCCTATCCTCACCTCGCCCTTCGACGCCGAACTCTTCGGACACTGGTGGTACGAGGGTCCCTTGTGGCTGGAGCACGTGGCCCGCGCTTTCGCCCGTGAGGACAGTCCCATCAGCCTGATCACCTGCGGTTCTTATCTCGAGAAGCACCCATCCTCGGGCTACTTGAGTCTGGAGGAGGGTTCCTGGGGCAAGAGCGGCACCAACGAGGTCTGGCTCAACCCGGACACGGCATGGACCTGGACCCACATCTACCCCGCCGAAGCCAAAGTGCGCGAGATCGCGAGCGGGAACCTGTGGCAAGACGGGGGGCTGGGCGAGCGAATCGCCAAACAACTCTGCCGTGAGTTGCTCCTGCTAGAATCCTCCGACTGGCAGTTTCTCATCACCACGGAAGCTGCCGCGGACTACGCCACCAAGCGCTTCAACACTCACCTCGATCAGTTCCGCTCTGTCAGTGCCGCATGGGATCAGTTCGCCGCCGGCGGCGCGCTCAAACCGGAAACCGAAGCTCGTCTCAAAGAAATCGAGGAGCGCGACAATATCTTTGCGGACATTGATCCTGCGCTCTGGGTGAAGAGAATAGACTGAACGCACGCAGCACGAATCGCGAACGCGTTGCCTGTCCGTAAGGAGAAGTGTGCTGTTCGTGGCGGCATCGTGCCTCCATGCGGCATCAAACTGCCTGGGATTGGAAAGTTGCCGCGCGGGAATCCATTTGGTACCATGCGGTTTCCGGCACAGCTCAAGCACCTCCCAGTAACTTCTAAGGAGAACTACACATGTCAGACGAAACGCAATCAAGTCAGTCAAGCGGATTCAGCTGGTTCCTGGCCGGACTCGGCCTTGGCGCTCTCATCGGTGTACTCTATGCGCCCAAGGCCGGTAAGGAGACGCGCGAAGAGCTTGCCAGCAACGCTCGCGAGGGTACTGAGTATCTGCGCCAGCGATCCCGCGAAGCCGCCGATCAAATCAACCAGA